>Ga0209296_1000527_pt1 | contig 33525 bp, 54 predicted proteins | sample S_130206_EF_Meta_FD_187319 | JGI IMG/M metagenome (GOLD analysis project Ga0209296, IMG submission 187319) | Freshwater microbial communities from Lake Simoncouche, Canada to study carbon cycling - S_130206_EF_MetaG (SPAdes) (version 2) | ecosystem: Environmental > Aquatic > Freshwater > Lake ... | reverse complement strand
TTGTCGCCGTTATCCATGCGATATCCGGTCGATGTTGTCACATCGCTGTTGCCTAAGAAGCAAGTACCGCTTGAGCTGTGAAGATAGACCATCTCTGCTTCTTGGGTCGCGTCAACGAGCGCCGTTGCTGCTGTGGTGACTGTGACTTGCCGGGTGCTGATTCCCATTGATCTCTCCTATTTCAAACTAGGGTTTATTACTGCTTTCGTTCCTTGCCATTCGACTTCTCCTTCGCAAGCGAAATAATAAAATCTTCCCACGAATGTCTTGCAAGGAACATTGACTTCTAATTCTGAAGCATTGTCTTGCGAAATCAGTTCTGTACGATCTGCATTTGTAACAGTCACCGTCCAGGGAACATTCTTTACTCTGCTGAAGTTTAAATAGATATGGGCCATTAAATTACTGATTTGGGATCAATAATTGCTTTTGCTTCTTCTATAAACCTTTCGGCTTGCATAGCGCTGTTCTCATTGGCCACGCCGATTTCATAAAGATAATCAAGATCAGCGTTTGTAAATGTTTTACCATCATAGAAAGAATACTTTGAAGGCGGATTTGCTCCTACCCAAACAGCATCGTCATAGCCTTGTTCTTTTGCAATTGTATCGGCAAGACTTTCATCTTCTGAAGCAAAAACTGCAATATTCATAACTCGGTTATCTTTGATAAATGCGTAATGTTGTTCCATGATTAACTCCAATAAGTAACTCGTGCATAACCTGAACCACCTGCTGCACCAGCAAAAACAGTCGCAGTTGTGCTGTAACTACCGCCTGCTCCACCACCAGTATTTGTTGTCCCTGCTGTTCCTACACCTTCAGTTCCAAAGCGTCCAGCACCGCCACCAGCACCGCTGTTTCCTGCATATGATCCACCAGCACCGCCACCACCGCCAAAACCTGAAACACCCATCCCAGCAATTGGTTCATTCCAAGGAGATGTATTATTTCCACCGCGACCACCTTGTGATCCCACACCACCTGTTGCAGATGAAGAAGTTGTATTTGTTGTATATGCGCCCACTTGTGCAAAAGCATTTCCACCAGCACCGCCACCAGCACCTGAACGCGCATTTGTTCCCATGTTTGATTGTGCAGTTGCACCAGAACCGCATCCACCATTAAGACCAGCAGTAGTAGCATTGTTACAAGCTGGTGCACCTGCTCCACCCGATGCAGTAGCCAACGCGCCAAATGTGGTATCTCCACCCGATCCACCATTAGTTGTAGCGTTGGCACCTGCTGTGCCTGCTGCTCCAATAGTTACTGTATAAGTTGAGCCAGCAGTAACAGTTATGGCTTTTGAAATAACTGCTCCACCGCCTGCTCCACCACCATAACCAGTTCCCATTGCTGAACCGACAACTCCACCTGATCCGCCGCCACCGCCAACAAGAAAGACTTCGACTGTAGTGCAGTTGGAAGGCACGACGAAGCTTCCTGTTGCTGTGAATTCCTGAACCTTTTGAGTTACTCCTGCGCTCGATGCTACAGGTACGACTGATGATCCCATTATGAAATCTCCACTCCGCTAATATGAAAGTTGATAGTTGTAGCGCTTGCTCCGCCTGTGATCGTGTTAGTTGTATTCAGCACTTGTTTCAGATCAATATAAATCGTTGAGTTTGCAGCGATTGTTGTTGTCGTATGCAATGCGACCTGGCCTGCTGATGGCCCAAGTGCAAGCGTAAAGGTTCCGGCACTTGCTGCTGTGTTTGTGATTGCGATATTGCTTACAACAGTAGTTGTTGAAGCCGGGACTGTGTATAGAACTGTCGTCGTCGTGAGTGATGCTGCTGTTCTTGCCAGCACTTTGGTAGTTGTTGCCATTTGTCTACTCCCTTTCTTAGAGTGCGTTCATTAGTATAAGCGTCAATTCGTCCACAATACTGCCTGGGCCGTTTGTAGCCGATAGATTTATGTCTCCGGTTGCATTGATCGTTCCTGCAATTGTCGGGCTTGTGCTGATTGCAATGCTTGGAATTGGCCCGGTTCCGCTTGTTACTGTTATTCCTGTTCCGCCTGTGACTGCCGTGATGTCTCCTGTACCGAATGAAATCCAACTTGCGCCATCATAGATTGTCAGGTCATTTGTATCTGTCAAATATGCGACCATGCCTTCAGAAAGAACTCCGGACAGGGCTGTATTGCGAGCCGTTGAAGATGCGAAAACCATCACGCTCTGTTGCATCAGGTATGTATTGACTTGCGCTGCTGTCAGCACATCTCCTGTTGCAAATAACTTGTACCCTGCTCCTGCCATGATTTCTCCTTGTTTAGTAGCTTAGAACGCCTGCGACATCCAAAATTCCCTGCGCCGTACTGTCAAGAATAAACGCTTGGATGATTGGTTCGCTAGTTAGTATCTTAGTGGTGAATGTTGTTCTTGTTATGTCATGCTGCATACCTTGCACAAATAACTCTTTAGTGACCGATGTGGAACCTGGCATGGTTTTTGTGACGGTGACTAGATTGAATATCTCTAGAGCAACGCCTGCTATGTTTCTAGCAACCTGCCCATCGTCAACAAGGTTGAGCGTCATGGAGTCAATTCGAAGGGCTGCGTCTTTGCGTGATTTTAGAATCATCGTTGCTTGGTCTAGCGCTTCTTGGTCTGTTTGAACAAGGATTCCGGTTCTTGCTCCTGAGTGGATGAAATAATTGTCAATTGATGTCTGATCGCTGACTGTTTGATTCGTTCCGTTGAGCCGTTGAACTGAGACATTATTGACAATCAAGGTGTCATCAAAGGCAAGGTCAATCTGCCCATATGAGATTCCTGTTCCATTATCGCTGAAAACAGTAGGTGTTGAGTCTGCATATTGAGCTACTGTAGTTCTAGAATAAAAGGTTGCATTTCCTTCTGCGTCTATGAAGAAGCCGCCAAATTCACTAGTTTCCACCGTTTGTATTGCTTCAAGGGCAGTTCTCTCTGTTCCTGGGTCTGCCTGCATAGTGCTATCGCCAGCGTTGATGTCTCTTTGCGAAGTTGGCCAATCAACGGCATCTAACAATTTAGTGATTCGTGTTCCGCTAAGTTGACCTGCTCCTGTGTCGGGAACTGTGGTGATTGCTGCGTTATTGAGAAGGCGGAAGCCATCAACGCATTGTAGGACTACCCTTGAAACTTCATCGGCTCCAATTGCAAATTGGGTATCGTAGCTCGTGATGAATCCTGAAAATAAGTAGTATCGAATGCCTTGATAATCTGCAAAGATTCTAATTTTGCGCAATGGAACAAGTTTTCCGTAGTAAGGCCCTGCTGTGTTAGCTGGGTTCCAATCACCATTGTCATCCTTGATCTCAACGACTGCCGTTCCTGCTTCAAATTTATTGAGAATGCGGTTGCGTCCTCTTCGAACAGATGCTCGCAAGATAATGCTTGAAATGTCCACAGAGTCATCTGCATCTGCCAATTGACCTGTTCCTAGAACGCCTTTGACTGCATCGTCTAATGTGAAGGCTGCTGAAATAAACGCAGGGCCGTTAACGAAGTCAATCGTGGCTCCGAGTTGTGGAATGCCTGCCATTAGAGTTGAATCGCCGTCTTTGTAATTGCCTGACCATTATTTTGACCTTGAAGGATGGCGTTACGGATTGCGTTGACGAGATCGCCTTCGGTGGTGACGCTGCCGTTGATGACCACATTAACATTTGCTCCGCCCATTGATCCCATGCGGTTTAGCGGCACGACTGCTTCTGGCCCGGCTTCACCAATCATGGCGATTGTTGGACTGTTAACAATGCCGCCTGTGGCAAGTTTTGGAATCCCCCCAGATGTCATACCTAGTCTTGCTGGGTCAAAATAAGAAATAGAACCATCGCTTGCAACTCTTCCACCACCGTATAGAACGCGTGGATCATTCGGCCCCGAAATTGGTAAATCTTCTCGTGCTTTGATCAGGGCTGCTATTTCAGCTTTGCTCTTTGCGGTCACATCCGTTGGCACAACAAGTGATGGCGGCAATGTTGCAGTAATTGTCGCTTGGGTTGCCGCGATGTAGGCGTTAAGGGCTGCAAGTGCATCGCGCCAAGATTGCGCTGCCTGGTTGCCCGGTGTTGGCCATAGAGCAGATGGGGTCACGCCTTCTGAGATTTTCTTTGCGTAATCTATTACTTGAGCATTAGTCAATCCCCACTTTGTCATCAAAGTGTTGACTTCAGTTGGGTCTAGTTTGCCATCGTTGATTGCTTTGAAGAAATCTAAATAAATCTCTGCTTGCTGCTTTGTGACTCCCCATTGCTTTGCAAGTAGGTCAATTTCAGCCGGAGAAAGTTTCGCATCGTTTGTGGCAAAGATGGCGGTTGTGTAGGCAACAACGGCTTCTTGGGTTATGCCCCATTTTTTGGCTAAAAGTGCTACTTCTTCTGCCGAGATTACTTGATCTGCAACAACACCAAGCAAGTCGTTATATCTTGCAACGGCTTCATTTAGCTTTACCTGTTGAGCAATGTTTTCAATTATGGCTTGAATTCGTGCTGCTTCTGCAAGGTTTGATTGTTTGATGAGATTCAAGCGTGCTGCTTCAAGTTGGGTTGGGTCTGTCTCTGAGATTGGTTTAACCCCAAATTTTGCCAAAGCAAGAAGCAGTTTCTTTGTTGCAATAAGTTTCAAATCTGCTGCGATTTGTTCTTTTGTCTTCGTTGTTGTTTTTCCAAGATCAACATTCAGACCTTTGAGACTTGCAAGAAAATCTTCAGTCGTTCCGTTTAATCCATCAAATGTGAACTCAACCTCTTCGCCTGTTCCTTCCATCGCGTCCATAGCATTGTTTGCCTGATTCACGACAAGGTAAAGACCGCCAAGTGTGGCTGCGAATGCTGCAACGCCGGCAACGGCTGCTGCTACCGAAACTCCGCCTGTGGCTGCTGCCTGTGCCGCTGCCGCTCCAAGTGCAGCAGTTCTGATCGCTTTGTAGGCTTTTACTAGGTTTGTGATTGCAGTTACAAATGCAATGACTTTGGCTGCTACAAATGTCGCCGCGAAGATTGCGCCAAGTGTCACAAAGATAGTTTTGTGCTTTGCTACAAATTGAAAGACTTTGAATACTGCATATCCAAAACCTACCACCGCTTTGAGTGCGCCTGTCATAACACCGACAAGTTTGTCGCCGTTCTCTGCCAAGAATGTCTGTATTGCAGGAATGACTTTTGTGATCAGGATTGCAAATAATTGTTCAAGTGCAGGCATAAGTGCTTTGCCAAGTGATTCTTTAGCTTCATCAAATGCAATGCCCAGGCGTTTCATTCTAAATTCAAAGGTGTTTGCCCTGGCTGATGCTGCTCCTGCGAATGTCTTTGCAGTCAGTTGCAACACGGCATTGAGGTCTTTTGATTTGACCATCGCATCCGTAATTGGAACGCCTAGATTTTTGAGGGCTTTGTAATTTCCTTGCAGGGCCTTTGTGACGGCATTTGTTGCCGCACCTAAATCAACACCGCCACCGGCTGAAACATCAATGGCTAAACCTAGAAGTTTTTGCGCACTTGTAACTGAGCCGGTCATTGCCGCTAGTTTTGCTAGAGCCGGACGCAATTCGTCATCAACGACTCCGTAGGCTCTCTGAGTCTGATCTATCCAGGCTTCCGTTGCTGCAATGGCTGAATCTGTTGCGCCTGTGGTGTTGCGCAAAGAGTTGGCAAGAAGTGCTTGTGATTTTTCGTCTGCAATTGCTGCCTTGACTGAATCAACTCCGAGCTTAACTGCTAAAGCAGCCGTTGCTACCGCTGCGGCTCCCATTGCTTTTGCAATCTTTTTTCCTGCATTAGCAAATTTTTTCTCAAGACCTGCAAGGTCTTTGACAGCCTTCTTTGAACCTTTGTCATTATAGACGGTGATTATGCGCTCGACAATTGCCACGATTTACACCTCTCTTTGACTAATTATAGAATCAACTCGTGATTGTGCTTTTGCAGATGCTTTATCAACTGCTTCACGGATTGCATTCAATGCCTTAAATCTATTTCTATCAACTGCACGAATAACTGCGCGACCTTTATCTTTACCTTCGCCACGAGCAGTTGGCAAAACGCCATGTTCTCTTTGAATTACACCAATGAAGTGTTGAGAAGCCTGTGGATTGCGTGAACGACTTGTTTTGCTTCGTGATCGAGATGCCGAACTTCCGCGACCTGCCGTCTCAAAGATTGCACCAGCTGCATCGCGTTGAACGATTCCATAAGTGTTGCGAAATCCTGTGCCGTTCTTCTTGGAAGTTGCGGCTGTTTGTTTGATTCCTGATTTAGCTCGTTCAGCATCATAGGCAATAAATCCGCGAGTTTGATCCTGAGATAATGGGCCGATTCCATTGAATCTTTTGAATCCACCTTTTTGCCATCCTGAAGGATGAATTTCACCATTACTTGGAAGATAACTTTTTGCCTCAAGCACAATAGGTGCAAGAATCCCACGAATTTCTTTGTTCAATTCTCTTTTGAGATCAGGCGCGAAGCGTTCAAGAGCGATGATGTTTTCGGTTAAACCTTGCATCACAATTCTATAATTGATTTCCGCCATTACTTGCTTCGCGCCTTCGCTCGTTCTTTCATGTATATGACTATTGCTTCAAGTATGCCATCGGGAGCATCAAGCAAATCAGTTGGAGATAAACCTGTCTCCACAGAAACCGCTGCTATTGAATAGGTCAGGCTGTCTCTGTGGATTCGGAATTTGGGTCTGTGTCCAACGAAACTGCTTCGAGTGTATCCAAGAAGTCAGGGCCGAAAGGTTTTACAACCTTGCCGTTTGCTCTAAGTGCAAGCCATCCGAGATAGTAGATATGCTCTAGCTTTTGTTCCTCGCCGATCAGTTTAGCGAGTCCTTTGCCATACTTTTGCTCAAAATCAACGATGATTCGTGGACGCAATGAATATGTTGCATCTGTTCCATCATTTGTTTTTACCTTTATGAATAATCCATCCATTTTTTCCCCCTTAGTTATTTATGATGTTGTCTTTGTAATTGCGCCGCTGATAGGCCAGGACACACTTGCGCTGGCAAGTTCGCCCACGGCTCCGTTCAACGGAGTCCATTCTGACACAACCGCAGAAAAACTGTATTGAGGATTGAGTGTTGTTGTTGTTCCACTAGCAGGTTTGACTGCAATTGTTACGGCTGTTCCAAGTGTTGGATAGATTGTCTGCTCAACGCTTGAAGTTGCATAGTCCTGGTGGAATTCAAGGCTCACGGAATTGTCTGTCAATCCAGCCACCCGGGTTTTGGCCGTGCTGCCGAATGCTGTTGTCTCAACGATGTCATAAGTTGAACTCAATGAGACTGAGGAAATATGATCGCTCAAATCGGTTGATCCGAAAAGAACATAGCAATTTGTGAGAACGATTCTAGCCATTATACAACCGCCTTAGTGATCGCGCCAGTTACAGGCCAGGACACACTTGCGCTGGCAAGTTCACCAACGGCTCCATTGAGGGGAGTCCATTCCGAAATTACCGCGCTGCAGGTATATGAAGGATTGAATGCGCTTGTTGTTGAACCATTTGGCTTCACAATTACTGTTGCAACTGTTCCTAGTAATGGATAAATTGTTTGCTCAACTTCTCCTGTTGCGTAGTCCTGGTGGAATTCAAGCGTTATTGAATTGTCTACCAATCCGGCAACGCGAGTTTTTGTTGATGATGATGAAAATGCTGTTGTTTCTACGACATCAAATGTTGATGAGAGTGAGACTGAGCTGACTAAATCGCTCAAGTCCACTCCACCAACAGAGATGAAGGCGTTTGTAAGAACGATGCGTGCCATTAGTTGGTCACTCCTTCTGTTGCTGGTTTGATGGATGGTGGTACTGAGTTACTTGCCTTGATGTGGTTTGCAGCGATGAGTGCTTGTGCGCTTACCCCTGCATCAACAAGTTCTTTGTCGGTGATTGACTCACCTTTCTTCTTGCCACAGACCTCTCGATCTGAGATGACGATGTATGCCATTTGATTCTCCTTATCCCCAAATCGTGATTCTGTAACGATAGGAAAGAAATGTGACTCCTTGTGAGTCATAAGTGCCAGCTTCGGCACCTGTGACTCGCAAGGTATTTACTGTTCCCCCAAGAGTGCGATCACCTTCAATGGCTGTTTTAATAGAACTTGAACCTGAACCTGCAAGGTAAGAATCAAGTTTGTCTTGTCCAGCACGCTCTGAAAAGCGTTGCACAATCACAAGGACATCAACCTGCGCTTGGTCAAGACCGCGAGCATTGTCAATGTCGAATGTGAAATCTAATTGTCCTACTACCGCACAAGGCGGAACTACTGCGTCAGGAATCAAATCATAGGCACGCAAACCTGTAATTGTTTGCAATCTTGTTTTGAGGCCATCTCGAACTTGACTTGGTTGCATTGGCATTACTTAGCCAACCCATTGTTCTTGCGTAAAGGTCGAAGTAATGCTTCAACATCAGGATCAAGGCGTGATGTAAGTCGGACGGTTCCAAGTTCAGGTGTTCCTGCAATACCAAATGGTGATTGTCGGCGCACAAAGATTCGTGAAGATTGAATCAAGCAAGCTGATTGAACCTCATATGGCACCGCACTCCAACCCCATACACCTGTGATTTTGCAAGCTTGTGGCAAGTAGTAAGGCCACACATAACGACCTATCGCAAGGATTCGTGTGAAAGGCCATCCTCTGCGTGGATTATTGATTGGTTCAACCATATAATCACTTGTTGCCCATACTGTATCCCACAATTGATTGAAATTGTCATCAGTTGCAATCTGTGTGATTGTGGTGATGTCATCAACATTCATTGTCCACGGATCAAGGGCGGTGTAGTAACGAGCAACAGGTGATTGCGTTGTGCCGTCTTTGTAAAAGAATCGCCCTGTGTAGTCATCAATCATTCGACTTACTGCATTGATGGCTGCTTCAAGAGCTGTATCATCTGTTGAATCGCTGATTGTCAATGCTGCCTTCAACTCGGCAAGTGTGGAATAACCGTTAGTGATCGCCACGCTTTATCCTCTTTTCTGCTTTCGGCAGGATTGCTCGTTCTAGTTGTGGTTCCGCAACTGCCGTTTCTTTCGGCTTTCTGCGGAGAAGTTTCTTTAGTCTTTCCATGCTTCGTGATGACTTTCATCTAACCAAAATGACTTTTGGTGCGGAAGTATTACTGATGTGTTCACATGGATTGGATAACCAAGTGATTTGATTCTGCGCGAGAAAAGTAAATCCTCGCCAATCCATTCTCCATTGACAGGCCCATCCCAAAACCAACACCAATCTTTGCCTTGATTTGGGTCTGCAACCTCGCGCATCTTTTCCAATACGCTTCTGTGAACCATCAAACAGCCTGTGCCTGCTGCATCTATTTCAAAAACTGAGTTCTTGTCATATTTATACAAGGGCAAGAATCCTTGTGGTGAATCCTGAAAGATTGCAGGAACAGGTTTTGGATAGGTCTTACCTGGAACACCAAAACCTGCAAAGACTAAACCTGCAACAACAGGGCGATCTTTGTCATGAGCTGTATCGCATAAAGCATCAAATGCTTCAACTGATAGTTGCTCATCACTATCAAGCATCAACAACCAATCGGAATCGGTCATTTCTAAAAATTGTTTTACAACACGATTGCGTTGCTTTGATAACAAGCCTGAACCTTTAACTCGAACGAATGGGCCGAGTCTTGAATTTCTTGCTCCTGAAAGTTGAATCAATCTAAACGCAAAAGCGCCATTGACCATGCCTGGGTCGCAAGACCCGATTGTGACTTTGTGACCTGTTTTCATTTGATTCCCCCGAATCTTAGAGGTGAAGAGTGGATAAGTCGGGGGAGGCTTATCCACTCTTCACACTATTAAAGAACCTTCAGATTAGAAGGTTGGTGCTGCTATCTCTAGAAGCTAGGTGCTGATAATCCAGAACCTGAGATGATCGAGGCTGCTAGTGGGTAGCGCTCTGCGGTATAGGCTGCGTAGCCGTACACAACAGTCTTGATTGTCAGGTTGCCTGCACCTGTTGCATCGTAACGAAGTGTGAATGGTGATCCTGGTTGTTCCCAAAGGTGAGATTCACCTGCGTTGACAACATAGATTTCATCCTGATTTGTTGTTGTTCCGTATGTGGTTCCAACATTTGCATCAGTAATGATTGGAAGACCCATCATCTGATAGCCGGAGTTACCATATACAGAAGCACCTGCTCCAACACCTGAAGCATTCATTGGGCCATTAGCCGCTGGCACTACTAGTGGGCGGTTTGTGCTATCAACGGCTGCCAGCAAGAAAGCTAGCCGCCTTGGATGCATGATGAAGTGTGTTGGGTTTGTGAATGAGTTTGTCTGAATCTGTTGGATCGCATCTGCGAGCTTTGGATAAAGCAGACCAACTGTTGGTGCTGTTGATGTGAATGTGATTGCGTTTCCGCCTGATGCACGAAGACCCTTGATTGTGCCAGCTGTGCCTGCACCATTTAGAATCTGTGAATCAAGTGTTGTGTGCCATGACTTGATTAAGTCTGCTGCAACGAAAACATCAATGCCTGTTCCACGCTCAATCGCCTGGCGTGATAGGTCTTGCTGGCCGGCAATTGTACGAACATTCACAGTTAACAATGTATCGTCAACATCTGTCTCTGATACTGCATCATTCTGTGTAACCTGTACGGCTGTTGAGCTTCCGGTTGTCATGCGAGAAATATTCAGCGTCATGCCAGATGGCGGAAGTGTCATCTTGTTTGTTGCAAAGTCTGCAAATGGACGACCTGCACGAGCAAGTGGTGCTGCTAGGTCAATAAGGTACTGTGGAATCACAAGACCTTCGAATTGTGCAGTTCCAACATCACGGCGCTCAATCTCTTCTTCGCGCATATGGCGAGCAAGACGATCCTGTGCTGTGAAGTCTGACTTGAATTGTGCGTTGTAAGCATCCTTGAAGAATGAAGAATCTGAACGCTCTGAGTATGTGCGTGATTCGCGTGTAACTGTTGCTCCACCAACGCGTGGTGTTGCAACTGCTGCAACTGATGCACGAATCTCAGATGCCTTCGCATCTGCATCTGCTTGTGCCTTTAGCTTTTCGATCTTTGTATCTAGTGAGCGTGCCTCTTCTACGAGAGCATCAACCTTCTCGGTTTCCTCAACAGTAAGGTCGGTACGGTTCTCTTCTGCAACTGCTTCGAGAACTGCATCCATTTCAGCCTTAACTGCATCACGGCGCTCAACTACTTTGTCAAAATATGACATTTGGTCTCCTTGTGAGTTTGTTATTTGGAAGTGAGGTGGTGGCGATGCTTCTCACGGCGCTTTCAGGGTGTGAGTCTCGCTCCGGCTTCGATCTGCTACTTTTGTAGCAGAAACTTATTTTGTATTATTGATAATTGCTTGCGCTAGACGCAATGAAATCTTGCGAGATGCTTCTTGGCTTGCTTCAGGAAGTGGATCAATTTGGCGTAATTCTGACATTTTATGACCCACCAAAGTTTCTGTTGGTCGGTAGCCATCACGGAATTCTTCATATACACGAATCAAAACGGCAGGATCGCCATCTTCTGCTTCAATGCTGAATTCTGTTCCTGGGATACCTAACACGCCTTCTTCCATGATGTGTTCAATGCGACCCTTAGCAGTTCCACCGCTTGAATCCCATTCAACAAAGTCGCCCACATTTTCGCGTGACTCTGTTTCAATTTCACCTTCTGCGCCTGTAAGCATTGCCATCATTTCAACGGCTTTCATGATGTATTCATGACCTTCGCTCAAGTCATCAAAAATTGTTTTCAAGACGATCAAAGATTCACCGGTTACTTCACGGCCTTCCTTGATTGCATCTATGGCACTTCTCAATGCCTCGCGTGCTTCAACACTTGTTGTTGGGTAAGCTGGATATGTGACAACTGAGACATCGCCATCAGCCAAGCTGACTTCTGTAAGAACACGCTGACTTCTATCCTCTGACCACTTCTGACGAATCACACGGAAAGCAAAAGACATTTGGTCAACATCTCCGCGCTCAACTAACTTGTAAAGATCGCGCCCAATTGATGTGTCTGCAATCTCTGCATCCATATACAGACCGCGATCATCTTCAGTAAGAGTCAAGGTGCCATTCTTAGTCCGGGCGACTGGCAATCCTTCGTGGTTGATGAGTAATCGAACATCTGGTGTTTCCATCAAAGTCTTGCGAAAGGCTCCCGGTGCGATGCTTTCCTTGAAGGGAAGGGGAACGCTTGAATCATTAAACACGGCTGCATAACCTGTGAGGCGCATTGTGCCATCTTCGGTTTGGCGTGCTTCAACATCGCGCACAGTAAATGTGCGGCGTTCAATTTTTTTCATTTTGCTCCTTGAATCGGATTCGGCATCGAGCGCATCAATCTTGCGTTGCGCCCAATTTTGCGCCCTGTCAGAAAAGTTGGAATCTCCACCCCACAACAACCAAGCAACAAGACCTGCGCCGGGATACTGTGAGTCTGAAGGATCGCTGTTTTTTGGTGCTTGTCCATCAACTTGATGGCGAGCGAACCAGGGTGCCATCTTGCGAACTTTGTTTTCGGTGATTCTTCCTGCTGCCATCTCGCGTGCTGCACGCTTTGTGCCATCAGTCAGACCATCTCCCCCAAAACCTTCTTCAAGGTATTTGAGACCTCGTTGAGCATTTTCACGAATGAACGAAGGAACGCTCAAATCAACTGCGCGAGTATTTATTTCTCCGCCTGGTTCCATATCCTCTGAGATAGATACTGCGACCATCTGATCAATTGCACTTTGCTTGTCATCATGGCAACCGATTGTTGTATAGGAGCCGTCAGTTTCTTCTTTGACAGTTGCCCATCCTGCACAATCGCTTTGTTTATCTGAGATGAAATATGGCATTTATTGAACTTCGTAAGCAGATGCAGGATCGCCTGGGTCAATTTGAGCAATAGGTTGCAACTGACTTGAAGGAACTCCTGTGTGTGCCATAGGTTCCATTCCAATCGCAGCCAATACCGCTGCAGGGTCGTATCCAACTTGAACAAGTTGTGTGACGATCTCAGCTCGCAGTTTGACACCAACATCTTTTGCATCACTTGCATCAATGTTTTGTAATGGCACGCGATAGTTGTCACCATCTGCAATTGGTGCCATATCTTCCATCGCATGAACATCGTTCAGACTCAAGAAACCTTCACGCAAGCCCTTTGTGTAGGCTTCATAGCGCTCAAGTGTTGTACCGCGTAGCAAAGCATCAAGATTGAACTTGATGAAACCATCGGATTCAGGAAGTAAAGTGCTGAACGCTTGCTCTAAACGCTCAAGTAATGGGCGCAATGAGTGCTGAACAAAGGAAAGATTCTGTGCTTCAACAGATGCAAATGACATCGCACCTGCTACCGGATGACCTAAAAGGCTGATCGGAACGCGGAACAAGCGTGCAATATCTTCCACATTGAACCGGCGTGTGTCTAATAGCTGGGCATCCTGGGCGTTAAGAGTCAAAGGTTTGAATGAAGCTCCACCTGAAAGTACGCCAATTTTTCCTGCACGATAAGGCCCTGTATGAGTAATGTTCCAATCGCGCCCAATATCTTGCGCCTGTTCTTCTGTTAGTTCGCCAGGAACTTCGATGACTCCGCCGGGATTGGCTGCATTGCCGAAGTATGCTGCTGCATAAGTATCGGCTGCCATTGCAGCGCCGATTGTTAGTCGAGCGGCAGCGATTGGGCCGAGACCATAGTGCGATCCTGGCAATCTAAACAATGGGATATGAAGCATTTCATTCTTAGTAAGAATTTGAGTATATGCACCCTGCTCATCGCGTGTCTGAACCTCGTACACAAGTGGTTCATTAGGGCGCAATCGGCGGATTCTGACATCATCAGGGTTGAGGCAATAAACTTCCACAACCTCGTTGTTGTCATCGCGTACGGTCAAGACAAAGGCGTTTCCGTGGATGTTCAACGATGAGATCACTTGCTCATAAAATTCAATTCGTGATGTTTCAGGATTAGGAGTATTCACCCAATATGGAGTTTCACCATACGCTGCTGCATAGGAAATGCGAGCGCGACCTCTGCGCACATAAGCGCCAAGTGGTAACGAGCTAATTGTGTCACCGAGAAGGCGAACGCAAGCATAAACTGTTGACATACGGATGGCGCTGTCGGCAGTTACATCAATTCCTGAAGGTGCCATGTATGCAGGGCGACCAGGAATGATCGGCTCAACCCATTGACTATTGTTGGCTCTCTTCTCTGCTATTCCGCGCAGTCTCTTGCTCAAACTCATTTGTCAACCTTTTCTGTTGCCCATACTAGAAATCCGCCGAGCGCAATCAATGCCACAGGTACGGAAAGCATCCAAAGCCCACTTGTTACCAAAGAGACACCGATGACCTCAATGATGAGTGCATAATCAATCTTCTTCAAGAAGTTCATTAATCTCCTTAGACTTGGATAGAAAAATATCGTGCAGTTGGTGGCTTTGGTGGCGCAGGTTGGGTAGCTCTGTCATAACCAAAGATTGAAGCAACGGCAGCATCCACCTTACGGCGAGAACTTGCCTTTGCCACCATCACACCTCGTGATGATTGTTTCGTGACACAGTTTGCGATGTGCCGTGCAAGGCGCTCATCACCATCATGAGTGAATGACTGATTGACAACGCCTTCGTAGAACTTTTGTGTTGCAGGAACCATTCGCTCTGCGCTGTTGGGGTAGGCGACAACGGGGAGTCCTTCTTCATCAAGAACCATAAAGGTTCGGTTCCATCTGGCAGGGTCAAAAACAATCTCGCGCACATCAATTCGATTATCTCGTGCATTTGAGATGATCGTTTGTTCGACTTCTGCAATTGGTACATACCATCCTTGCTCGGCATCTTCGGGTCTTTCCCATAACCCAATCACGCTCAAGTGTGGCTTCTCACCGCCAAGTGACCATTGCACTAAGGCAGTTGAGTCATTGGAGAAAGAGCCATCAAATGCAAGGACGACTTCTTCGCCAGGTATTGGAACTCTTGTTTTATCTTCTATTGCTTCCCATGAACCTGTTGGCAACCATGCAACAGAGGTGCTGACAAAGCAATTGATTCGCTTGGTTCTAAATTCAGCTTCAGGTGTTCGCAACACGGCGCTCTCAAAATCGCCTAAATCAACGATGTCGCCGAGACCGGGGTTGGCTTCAGCCCAAAGGCTTTTGTCACGATGATCGCCTTCGGGTTTTGTAGGTTCCCACCATGCAAAGAAAAATGATTTGTCTTGAACTTCTTCTTTGACGATCCTCTGTCCGTATTGGTAGAGAGAATAGCAAAGTGAGTCTTGACCATTAGCTTGTGTTTTCACACCTGCGGTTGTAATGCCAAAGAGCAATGAATCAGCTCGTGCGCCACCTGCAAGTGAGAGCGTGTTCCACAAATCCCAACTCGGTTGTGCGTGAACCTCGTCAAAAATTACAAGCGGTGAAGGGTTCAAACCTTCTTTTGTGTAAGCCTCTGCCGAAAGCACACGATAGACAGATGCCTTTTCTTTGAACTCAATTGCATCGCGGTAGAGCGTGAACATGGATGAGAGTTCTTGATCCATCTCAATCATTCGCTTGGCGGTGCCAAATACAATTCTTGCTTGATCGCGGTCTGCTGCACATGAATAAATTTCTGAACCATTGCCACCGACTGTCAAACCTGCAAGACCCATTGAAGCAGCCAATGCACTCTTGCCGTTCTTCCGGGCCATTCCGACCAAAGCGGTGCGATGACGAAATCTTCCATCTTCACGGCGAGCAAGTGAGTGACGAAGCAACTCGCGTTGCCAAGGGCGAAGTGATAGCAACTTGCCAGCTGGCGATGCGACTGAATCTTTTGTCACACGACATACGGCTTCGGCAAAGTCTGCGTATAAGTCGCCGTCACCGCGAAGTTGTTCATCAAGTGGAACTTCAGTCAACCATCGTGGCGGCCAAGATTTGTCAGACATTACGCTTTTGCGAAAGTAGCTCGTCTAACTTACTGCGAACCTTAACTTCTGCAACCCCCAACTTGCTTCGATCAGAAGGTGTCAAACCTAGAACTGACAGAAGTTTCAAAATCTCATTCTCTGTTGTGCTGATCATTCCGACAAGTGGGTTTGCATAGGCATAGCCTTTGTCTGTGAAAAGCACATACTCTGTTTCTTTCAACTTTTTGGCAAGGTGAGTTTTGCGATCAAACTTTTCACATAGTTCAATCAAAGCGATGCCATCTGAGTTTGCAATCCAAGGAGCAATCGCACGAATGTCTGTCCAAAGTTTTTTTGCACCCTTTGAAAGCTGTGCGGGTGGCTTGTCCTCAATGCGTGGAAGCGCAATAACATTGCTCACATCAGGCAGTTTGCGCTTGCCTGGGTTTCCCAATACACGCTTGAGTTCAGTTGGTTTTGGTTTTGGCCCTGTCATATTTTTTTTGCTTTCATGTAATTCAAACGCCCCCTATGGTAAATTGCGGTCATATGCACAAGCGAATACGCGGGGTTACGCTTTCACGCTTGTTTTGAGAATCTGACCTGTACCCATGTGTGCCACCGGGGGGTCTTTGTTACTTTGAACCTTTTTGACTATTGCATTTGCGACATAAAACTTGTGCATTACTTGGGATTGACAAACCGCCTTGTGATAAAGCTTTGATGTGGTCAAGCGTTAAGTCTTTGGTTGAATGGCAGATAGTGCAGAAAGGTTGCAATGCTCGCATTGTTCGCGACAATTTATGCCAAGCACTATCGTATCCGCGATCTGCACGCTTCGGACGCTGCCGCCCCATCACCCTCTTGCAACTATCACATCTTGAAGCTCTGACGATGACACCACAACCATTGCAAGGTCTAGGCAATACCATCAGTCTTGACCAAATACTCGATTGCCATTGATAACTTAGTGGTGTCGTCACCATAGTACCCCAGTCCTACATTGCATCGTGTGCATAAGAGTCCACGAATCTTGTGAGTCTCATGATTGTGATCAACAACTAAACCGCGCTCTGCCTCTGATGTGTGTATTCCACAGATAGCACAACTGTTGTTTTGTGCTACAAGAAACGCATCGTACTGTTCATCTGTGATGTTTGTAATCATGCGATGTTTGTTGCGACAATCTTTGCAAATGTCATAGTGACCATTGGGTGTTCGCTTATCTTTATGAAATGAATCAAGAGGTAAATCTATTTTGCATCTTCGACACTTTGCAGTTGTGTCAGTCATCTTCCTCATCGTCATCGTCTTCAGAAGTATCCAATCCAAGTGCAGCAAGGCGATCTTCAGTAGGTAGTGAAAGGTATGACTGAAGGGTTGCTTGAACTGCTCGACTCAGTAGAGATTCGATAGCATCGAAGGAGAGCGCCTGATCTGTTGTCAACTCAGTTGCCACATCACCGATGTTTATGATTATCTTCAGCATTCTAGTGTTCCGAACGCTGATGCAGGGATAGCAAAACCTGATAGCGAAAGCGTAGCATAATTGATTGCCAACTTTGTCAAATCATTCATATTTGCACCACTTTCAAAATGTCTCCGAAGTTGTAAAGGCTTCCACGCTTTTCAATGTCATGGCGTTTAACAATCCGATAAATCTCTCTCTGACTTATCTTGAGCCATAAACTAATTGCCTCAACATCAAGAAAGAACTTTCGGTTGGGATTGCTCATCGCCAGCTTCACCAATCGAGCTACTGTCCAAGATTGCTTACATCCGAAGCAAGAGACTTCATCAGATAAGTTCTCAACATCTATGACAACAAATCGTTTGCAATCATCTGTAGGACAAGGAATGCGCCGGGCTTGTTCAGAGAACTTCTTTGCTGCTGCTCTGCCTTTGGCGTGTAAGCCATAGACATCTGATGCAAATTCTACCGCCCAAGGTTGAAACAAACTGTAGTCAAGGTGAGCCAAGTGGAACGAGCAAGTGGCCTCCACCTCTGCCTCAATGGTTGGTTGTTTGTCTAGGTAGGCAGGTGGTGTAAGCCCACGCCCGATCCGAATTGGCACTTCCCACCCATGCAGGATGTGCAGAAGGTCAGTTGCCATTGAGAAGTCCAAAGCATTGACATTGATGCCGATACTTCGCTCCGAGCTAACTGCACCCGATCCTGTCCTAGCTGGCGCGAGATGCTCACTTGACTCATGTTGTAGGGCAGGCAGTTCAACAAGGCACGCCTTGACCTTTAGCTCACAGACAACGCAAGCGCCCTCTTTCTTGGTGGCTCGTTGGCAGATGTTGCAATTCATTTGATCTCCTTCTTGTAGCCACAATTAGTGCAATGGACAACCCACAAACTTGAAAGCGGGGCTCTGACTCGCCATAGATAGTTTCTGCAAAACAGATGTCGGAAGCGTCTCATCAGAAAGGAACTCCTTCATACTCTTGGATTGGTTTTGGCTTTCCCCAATAGGCAGGTGCCATGTCAGGTGTTTCAAACAGGTGCATGGTTGAACACAGGTGTGTGGCAAGGGTGATGGCGTTGGGGTTGGTTCCCATTGCAATCCGGCTTGAAGTTCTCCTGACTGCCTCAAAGGAGATAACAGTCTTGTGGCATTCATAGGTTCTTGCACCCTGCAAAATCTTGATGATCTCTTCGGCAACATTGAGTCGAGCTGTATCAAGTTTCGTGTCAAACCCTGATGATGATAAACCGCGCCAAATAAGTTTTCCACAGGCTCGGCAGTTTATTGCTTCAAAGTTAAAATTCATAAGTATCACCGCGCCCAAGCGTGCCACCGAACCGCGCCCCACGCCCCTCTAAAGAGGGGGCGTGTCGGCGCGGTTGTCGGCAGTATGCCGAGAAATTGTCGGATTGGTTCGGCGCGGTTCGGCGCGGTTGCATTTTCAAGAGTTATCCACAGGCAATGTCTCAAGAGTTCGGACATCATTGACAATAAAAAGTTTCTTGTGCTTGAACAATTTCTTCTGTCCTTCCTCTTTCATAACCAAATGACCACTCATGACAAGGGATGTCAAAGCTGTTGAAATCTCGGTGTTGCCAATCTTATGACCCTCTTTGCGAATCTTTTCTCTGATCTCATTCAATCCCATCTCATACCCATGTGCTTCCATGAACTGCGATACCAGCTCAAGTCGAGAGTCGGCAGATGCAACTGCAACGATGCCACCTGAGATTGAGACCGAGATTGATCCATCCTTGCCATTTCTGATATTGGCAACGCCAAGTGTCTTTGCGTCAGGGCAGATGGCACGGACATAGCCAGGGCGATCCTTCGTTACCTTCAAATCTAAGGCGCCGTCAATGCCTCTGCCAAATGGCATTGACACATCGCAGGCAATTGAGACCCCATCAATATCTGCTCGTTTAGCTTGAGCGCCGATTGCATAGTTGCCCCGGTTGTCTTTGCTTTTAGTCACATGGTCAATTGTCAGAATCCCTGCGCCAAATATCTTGAGCGGCTTCAAGACCTTCTGTGAAAATGTCGTGGCATCCTTGTTCTTTTCCAAGTCAAGGTTGAGCAAGTTCATCGCAGCATTGACACCATCCACAACGATCAAGGTTGGCAAATACTTACCAATCTCGGTTTTCATGATCTCACCGATGCCATCACCGAGAGGTTCATCAGGGTTGGCATACTTGAATGACTTCAGCTTCTCCATGTCGCATTTGAGGGTCTGAAGGCGGTTAAAGATGCCTCGTGCAGAGTCTTCAAAGTCTATGTAAAAGACACAGTTGCCTTTGTCTAACTCCTGTCTGACGGCTTCAAGTGCCACCCAAGTCTTGCCTGATTCAGATTCACCGAAGAGTGCGTTGACCTTGCCTGCATACAAGAGGTGATTGCCATCCTCACGGCGAAGCATTGAGGGTGGCGGTTCTTCCTCGAAGTTCTCATTCCAAATCTCTCGTGGAATCCATGAACTTGTCGCAACTTCCTCATTCTCATCATGTAACTGCACCATTGAAGGTGCGTGAACATCTAACCCTGCCCAATCGGTCTTTAGCTCTGTGGAGGCTCCGTAGCCCTTCTCGCGCAGGGTTTTGGCAGCGATTTTGAAATCACCATTGTGTTCGATCTGCGCATAGGCTGCAAACTTTGAGTATGAAGATTCAGCGTTGAAGATGGTGCTTGTTGAAAATACAAACAGTTTGTCATTGCCTGAGAAATTTGTTGTCGCAGATACGCCTTCGCTCTTGCCAGGTCGTCTCCAAGCTGTGGCATCTGCCTTTGAATACACCTTTGTCCACCCTAAAGGCTCAAGAATTGACTCCCAAGTAACTTTGGCGTTGTAATCATCACCTGCCGACAAGGATGAGTCATCGCGCTTGACCACTTCTGCCTGAATAGATTCAACTCTAGGCATCTGATCAAACATCGCAAAAAGAGCGTGAAGAGCATTCCTTTGCTCCATTGTGATCGTTGGAATCGTTTCAATCGAACCGCCAATGAGTGTCCAATTGCCACCTGATGGGTGTGTGGTGCCACCTGAAGGTGCGGTGATGGTGAAACCGCCGGTGCCTCGAGTTTCTGCAAGCACATCAATGCCACCATTTTCACCTGGTTTGCGAGCCAACTTTGTGTTGCCGGGAACTTCGCCATCTGAGATTTTGTAGAGCCAATGAAGTCCACCTGAAGGTGTCATTTCGACATATCCCGAGTTCAACATTTCCCATACTTCTTTGAGACCTGAATTGTTGGCGATCTCTGTAATCTCAAGATGTATCTTTTGAGCTACAGCACGACCTTCCAGCTCAAGCATCTCAAGATTGCCCGAGACCGCGCCTGTGACAACGCCAATACCATCAACACCATTCTTGAACCACATGAGCAATTCATCAGTATTCGGCAATTCCTCTTGAAAGCGTTGCCAAGCAAAGGCAGGTCGCTTGGAGCCGTCATTGGCAACAGGAACAACTGAGATGCCCTCTTTTAGAAACCTGAGTGCGATTGGCAGTAGCTCATTCATAATGGCAGCTCATCAGATTTATCTGCCAAAGCAAAGTCAATGCGTGCTTGTGCAATCTCCACATACTCTGCCGATTGATCTATTCCAATGAAATCAAAACCCTCGTAGGCGCACGCCTTGCCAGTTGAACCTGAACCCATGAATGGGTCAAGCACAATGCCGTTGGGCGGTGTCACTAGGCGAATGAGGTATTGCATCAATAATGTTGGCTTGACTGTTGGGTGATGATTTAGCTTTGCATTGTTGGTGCGATTGCGTGGGTTATCGCCACCGACACCGCCATCCTTGCGCCCATCGTGATCACGCTTTGCCTCAAACCCATCAAGCCCCTCATTCCTATCACGCTTGCTTGCCTTTGCGCAGTAAAAGAATCGGGCGGCGCTGCCACTATCGCCAAATCCAAGTTGCTCGGTGTCTGCCTCTTTCGGGTTCCAATCAATGTTTGCGGTTGCCTTACTTGAGCGCAGATAAGTCTTTGGTGATTTCGTATCAGGAAACAACGCCACAACCTCATCGCTGCCATCGTGAATGAAGTTGGCAGGGAAGCGGCCTAACTCTTTGAGTTTTGCAAGTGCTGCAAGTTGTTCAGGTGACTCACCCACGCGAGCATTAAATTCTTCATCTGTCTCATCATTGCGCCGTGTGTTTAACTTTCCAATTGGGCGTGATTTGAGATTGTCAAAGTTCTCACCATCTGCAACCACCCGCGACCCATCAATGTTCAACCCGCCAACGCCATAGGTCAGCACATTGTTTGCAATGGTGCCTTCCAACGGCTTGCGAGCAAGAACCATTGGTTCGTGTGCTGGTTTGAGCGCAGTACCCCAGCCGTTCCATTGCTTCGCGGCTTCTGTCTTGAATTCGACAACGGGTTTTGGACATTGACACGGGCTTCCCGAAATCATCCATTTTCCGCATTTATCACATTTTGAGTTACCACCACCATATTTGTTATTTTCCCAAACTTCGTTATTTTCACTTTTATCTAAACCCTTTGAGATGTTGTGCGACTTAGGAAAACCTGACCCATACACCCACATAATCTGATCGCGGATTTGAAACCCTGCATCCTCAATGGCAACGGCCATGCGGTGATAAGTGCGACTGCCTGAAAAAGCAATCAAGTGGCCGCCAGGCTTAATCACTCGCAACGCCTCTTGCCATACCTCAATGTTAAATGCAATGCCACTTGCATCCCATGACTTGCCCATGAACCCCAGCTCATACGGCGGGTCGGTGACAATTGAATCCACCGAGTTGTCAGGCATCGCCCTCATTGCCTCAATGCAATCTGCGTTAATTAGTTTCATTTGCTCCCCCATTATCAACAATTGTCGGCTGTAAATAAGTACCTAATTCATATGTGCTGTTGATTCCCTTTGGATAAGGTTCAATGGAATAATTAAGAGCGTGAGACCAAATCTTTTTTAGCTTCTTATCAAATGTTGCAAAGTAAATGTAACGATGTTTCGAACTTCTCAGCTTCCTCAAAGTATTGCTTGAATCTTTGTCATAATGTCTTGAGTGCTTATTGCCCTCTGTATATTTGTCAGTTCTAGCGAGAGTTTTGCCTGTATAGATAAAATTGCACGCCTGATAAATGTAGCCATTGTGATCCATTTCAGTATCGGCATACGAGACAATGACCCAATCTTTTGCCCTCAACCTACGCAGGCAAGCAGATACGAATGCGCTCAATTGATCGTTTAGATTATCAACTCGACACAGGCGATTTAGCTCATAAACATTTTCTGACCATTGCTCGCCACATACACCTTTGCATAAGCTCGGTGATGCTGGCTTACCAAAAGTGCATACAGCTTTGAGGTCATTGTCAATAAACCACCCAAAAGCTACTGAAATCGAAGGTATTCTTCCCGAATAATGCTTTGGCAATAGAAAATCTATAGCTTCTTGATAAGTAATGGTTAAAACTTCGCCCTTCAATTTTTGCCCCATCCATCACCCTTGAGAACAATTCCACCAAGAGAATATTTGCGTTGCATCAGTTTCTTTTTGCAACCTTCGCAGATGATCCGCTTTTCATCATCCATTTGGAAAAAAACTTCAGCACTATGCCCACAATCGCAACTGAATTCATAGAATGGTGTCACTTTGCCCCCTTTGGATATGCTTCTTGTTCCCAAATGCACTCAACAGAATTGTCGAGTCTATACAAGTACCGATGTTTTCTTGTTCTCGGCACCCACTTTCCTTCAAAACCTTTTGACTTGCCTCGTGTCAATTTACGACCATCGGCAAAGAAAAAATCGTTCTTCTGTGGTGTTAATCCGTGATAGGTAAAATTTGAAGCCTGATATACAGCACCAACATGGCGTGATGAATCTGCATAACTGATGACGGCTTTGATGCCTGATCGTTTCAATAGCTTTAATGATCGAGCAATCAACATTGATCCATAATTTGCACCATTTAGTGCAGGATTAAGAACCAAGCGACTCATTTCGACAAATTCAGGATAATTGCCTCGTGGTAAGCCAAAAGCTGAGGTTGCAGAATTAGGAACTGACAAAGGTGAATAAACAATTGCACCTTGCAGTTCAGATTCAATGTATAAACCAAAACAATACTGACCAATAAAGCGTTTGTTGCCCAAATAATGGTGCTGACTTACAAGATCGTATGCTTCACGATATTTGATCGGTTGAATATAGTGGAGCGATGAGGTCGGAATTGAACCGCCAATTGATAGCTGGAACGCCATCTGTGTTGCCATTACACCATCATCGCAAGTCACTTTTTTCACCCCCAAAAATCATTGAACTTGTGAGGTGGTAGGAGTCGAACCTACCTGCGCAATTCCCCAAGAGCGCAAATCCCATACCTCGTTCCCTGTGGCGAAAGGAAAGGATTAAGACCACAGGAAAATTAGACCTGCTTTGCGCCCAACTGATTCAACAATGCCTGAACTTCAGGTGGCAAATTGTTGATGTCAACAGGTGCGACAGGTGTGGCAGGGGCGGATGCTTTCGCATTGCCACCGCCAATGAAGGCATTTGCCTTTGCTAGATCATCAGGATTGCCTGTTGCATCGATCAAGACCCAGGGTGCCGATTTTCCGGCTTTTGCCGTTCCTTGTCCGATCCGTGCCAGCACTTTTTGACCAATCTTGTCCTTGAGTGCGTTCTTCAATGCAATGTTAAAGAACAAGATGTTATCGTGTGTCTCATCTCCATCTAAATCAACAATGTTGACTTCGATTGCATCTGTGACTCCGTGAACTGTTGTGATTTCTCGCTTGTGTTCAATTGGTGTGATGATGAGTAGCTTTCCTGCCAAGTCTGCGACCTTGACTGAATCACCGCCCCCTTGCGTTGGTGCTGTGAACATTACTGTTCCCCCTCTTTGTTTGTGTTGTTACTTTGTAACTCTATCGGTGGATTATCTTCCACCCATTCTTTGACACCATCTGAAAGTGTCTTTGTCGGTATAAGACCGCATTTGCAGGAATTACATTCGCACATCATTGGGAATCTCCCCCACAAGCGCGAGATGAATCTTTGCTATACGGCAAAAAATAAGGGCAATAACTGCATAGTCGTGTCGGTTCGGCAGGTATCAAATCCCACATTTGCGGATTGCTCTCAACATCAACTGTTGAAAGTAGCGTGTATAAACTGTCAATTCTTGCAAGTGCATCGAGTGCAACCTGCTCATCATACTCATACATCTCCAAGTGCATCTCATCAAGTGATCCTGATGTCGGTAAATACACAAGTGCGACATGATTCACGACAACACCTTGTTGTGCTTTGCCGTAGCCATAAAGCTGAGTCTGAATCAATTGTTGCTTGGTCGCGCCTTCTTTTCTGCGCGTTTCAATTTGCTTTGATGAGGTCGTTTTCCAATCCATCACAATGCCTCGTTTGACATCAAACAAGTCAATTGAACCTGACAGACCTGAACGAATGGTGACTCGTTGCTCTACTTCATATCCTTCAATCTTGCCAAAGATTTCAGCCAAATAAGCGTGAATGGCTGTCCCCACCTGAGCTGCCCAACTACTACTTCCGCCCTCATTGATCTTTTCCCAATCAAGAAGCTTGTAAGCAAGACGGCGTGAGCATTCATGCCCGATTTCAGATGGCCCAATGGCAATTTGCTTGGAGCGTGGCGACCATTGACCTGCCTTTGAAATAATCTCGGCAAGTTCATTTGCCAACACCTTTGAAGGTTTGTGTGGAGCAACAAAAGTCATTTAGTCATCATCCTCTTCGTCATCTTCATATGGTGTGAAAGGTGAATCATCGTGAAGTGGGGCGATGGGCGTAATGATGCTCATCGCTCACCACTCTCAACGATTGTGAACCGGCGTGACATTATTGGAACCTCAAGCAACTGAATGACTTGATCAGGCAGGATTTCTCGTGCCTTCTTGACATCAAGTCGCCTTGTTTCGACAAATGACCATCGGACAACCTCGTTGCCCTGATACATACCGACTTCAGCATCGCCCAATGCACTTTCAAGGTGCGAACGAGCTATATCGGCAACTTCTTGCCATTCTTTGATACGACTCAACGCATCTTTGTACTGTTTGAGCCATGAAGCAATGTCATCATCTAAGACAACACGCTTGTGTTCAATTTCAATGGTCACTTGAATTCCCCCGAATCTTTTTAGTACCAATTGAATTTTTTGAAGTGTGACCATGCATTACATGGAGACACATGGCGCCTGTGGATATAGGCGAGAGATGCCACAAGTTGTGACACCTTGTACTCAGAATGTTCCATTCCAAGATTGCGATAGGTAGAGTCGAGCAGTTGGCCGATGCCTCGCGCAGAACTCGTTGGGTTTTTTGCATCTTTCCAGGCTGATTCTTTGCCAATCAGCGCAGAAAAACATTTGTATTGCTTAGCTGTAAGCAAATCGCGAGCCACTTCCTTCGGATCAACCTGATCAAGTGGTGGTCGGTCTAAATAAACGATTGATGCAGGAACGGCAACTTGTGGAGCAAAAGCAGCATTGACAAACATTGATGTCAAACCACTCACGCTGATCATAATTGCGATTCCCCTGATAAGTTTTTTGTTTTGAGTTGTGATTGGAGTTCTCCTTTTGATTTCACCCCTGCTTTGCGAAGAACTTGCGTTACATACGAAAGGTCTAAATTCAAAGCAATTGAGATTTCTTTTGGTGTTCTTCCTTGCAGATGAAGCCTGCGAACTGTCTCGGCATTATTGATACCGAACTTTTTGCGCCTTCTTTGAGCTACCACTCCACGCTGTTTGGGTGTAGTACCTGCCCAAATCCCTTGAGGGATGTTTTCTGCAAGTGCGTATTCCAAGCACTCCTTTCGTTCTATACAACTGCCACAAATACTTTGAGCAATTGGGAGGCTCTTTGCCTCTTCGACTTTTCCTTCAGGAAAGAAAATGTCGGGGTTTTCGATGTCACGGCATTTTGCCTGTGGCAACAAAGGTAATGTGGGGAAGAAAAAAGTAAAGTTCACTCCCTAGTGCCAAGCCATTGTTCTAAATCCTGAACAACCCATGACTTTTCAATGCCGGCGTTTCTGCGTTTTATTATGACATAAGCTGGTGGAGTTTGTTCAAGACCACGAGCTACGGCGTAATTGTGTGCTTCTGTGATGGCTTCATCCCAAAAGGCAGGAAGTGTGATCGCCTTGCGGTTTTTCAACTCAAAGATGTAAGTCTTGTTTGCAACGACACAAACAAGATCACCTTCGTCTGCACTTCCTGCCTTACTGAGCCGCTCGGCGCTGACCCCTCGTTCTCTCAGCCACTTCATTACTGAAGTTTCAAAGAGAGCGCCTTTGCGACCATTGGGATTTGCCACTTACTTCACCAGCTCCAATTTTGTCGTGAGAGGTTGCGAACGCATAGCGCGTGCAAACTTCACGGCGGTGATGAGCTGTTCAGCCAAAGTAAGTGCCTCGCTTTCGCTGATGCTTGCGAGTTTGATAGACAGATCAGGAACGGCTGACCTTGCTTTGTCCATCAATCGAGCTAAATCAATTGATTTCAAATCGTGCAGGATCAGGCTTTGTATACCTTTCAACTGCACTAATGGAATTGCCCCTAAAATATCCTCAACCACATCAAGGTTGGCATCGCGCTCTTCTAGGTAAATGACGAAATCGCCATTGATCGAGTTGTGAACCGAAAATAAAGGATCGCGGTTCATAGATAGCCCCATTCGCCCTCTGAGTGGGTAATCTGAGCGGTGAACCTCTCTTCAATGGCTAAAAGCCCCCACATAAGCCCTGTGAGGGCGATTGCGCCCCCTATAAGTACCCAAAGCACCATTTATCCCCTTTCCTTTGAGATGTGCCAATGGTGGCATAGAAGTTATCCACAGGGGAGTCCGACTCGCGAAAGCTCCTTTATGTCATGTATGGACATTCGTATGGTTATCAGATATAGTTCTACTCATAGGGGGAACGGCCCCCGAAGAAAAGGAAAAAAAATGACACGCTCACCAATCACCGCAGACGATAAATTTGAATTTATCATTGCAATTCTTGAATCAGATGTTTTTTCTGCAAAAGATGAAAAAGCAATTCGCATCATGCAACAAATCATCGATGATGCAAAATATAAGGTTGCACGCAAAACAGTTCAGGCAATGGATCGCGAAGCTCGTAAAGAAGGAAAATTCATTAGCAACATGACTGAAGCAACAAAAGTTGCAAGTAAGTTCAAGGCGATGCCTGAGAACACAATTGTCGCTGCAATCGCTCGCGAGATTGGATTGGATTTCTAATGACTACAACAAAAGTTGATCTCGATCAATTCATGACAGATGTTCACACAGGTACAGGTTTTACATTTAACACTTTTCACACAATGTTTCGTTATGTAAATGAGCGTTATTTTGGACGCACTTTGTACGCGCAAATTAAGAGCGGACAAATTACTGTTGATGAAGTTGTATCAATTATGAAGGGAGCAATGTGATCATGAGTGCTGTAATGTCTTTCTGCAATATCTGCGACAAAGCTACATATGTTTCGGCAGTTGCTTATCATCGTGAAAATCCTTGCCACGCATCTATGATGGGTTGGGATTGCATGGAATTTGAAGCTGAAGAACAATTTTGCGGTTGTGATCGTTCATGATCAAGTTCAAAAGAATCAATGGTTGGTCTTATCGCACATCTGATGACAAGTTCATCATTTCAAACTGTGGCGCTCGCCAATGGTTTTCTGCCGAAGTTGATGCAGAATCATCAGCTCGTCACGGATTTTTGATTGCTTTAGAAAATACAAAGGTTTATCACGCAACACTTGGTCAAGCCCAAGATTGGGTTTGTTCTTTCAATTACTCAGAAAAGGAAAATGCATAATGACAAAACCACGCCGAGTTCGAGTATTTCTTGAAAACGATCAATACATTCTTGCGCCTAAATGGGCAATCAAAGATTTAGTCGGCATTGATGAATTTGGAAATCTCATCATTCGTGAAACTGAAGCACCATTTGCAGGGCAACTGACAGGGTTGACTTCTTGTTGTAATGCAACCGCAAAAGGTTGCGATGGATATACAGGTTGCAGAAATTGCTATCGCGAAGTCGAATCGTATCTTGGCGCAGAAATGCGCGAATCTGATGTTTATCTAAAAGCAAAGGTGGGTGCATAATGACACAAGAACCAAAAATCCTCGGATTTGAAGCTGAATATAACGGAGAAAAAATATCTTTTTATTCAAAGCCTGAACATGGAGCATTTTATCAAGTCGGATTCAATGGTGAAATTGGAACTCTTCATGTGCCAATGAATGCTGATGGAACACCTGATATTGCAAATCTTGGAGAAATCGAAGTTGAATGGGAGAACTGCTGATGATCACAAAGCGCGGAAAGCAAGCTCGAGCAATTGCAATTGCAGTTGGCATCATTCTTATATGGCAAATTGCAAGCAATCTGTGGTGGGTCGGCATTGATGCACCCAATGCAGAGTTTCTTGGTTGGTGTTGGGGTTCAATGAGCGAATGTGTGGTGTTGTAAATGGTAGGCAAAAAAGTCAGGTCAGTCAGAGTCAGCGATCAGCTATGGGCAAGGGCGATGGCAAAGGCGCGGTCAGAAGGCAAGTCAGTTTCAGAAGTAATCGTTGATTTCTTGAAGGGATATATCAAATGACAAAAGCTACAACCGCCATCGCCTTTGCCGAAAGAGGTTGGCACATCTTGCCTGTTACTCCTTATCAAAAGACACCATTCTTCCCAATTGCCACTCACGGCTATAAGTCAGCCACAACTGACATTGAATCCATTGAGAAGTGGTTCACTCGCGCTCCGATGCTCAACATTGGCATCGCTTGCGCCCCTTCAAACTTAGTCGTCTTTGACATTGATTATCGCAACGGCGGAACAACTGAAGGTCTCAACCTTGACACATTCACAGTCGCAACAGGCGATGGCTTGCATCTGTATTACTCCGCCCCTGCCGATGCCAAGTTCAAGGGCAAACTCCGTGAAGGCGTTGACATCAAGCACAATGGATATGTTGTGGGTGCAGGATCATTGCACGAATCAGGCAAGTTCTATGAGGTCGTCAAAGACATTCAACCTGCACCGATGATGGAGTGGATATAGCTCCAAAAAAGACAAAGAAATCCCCCTCACCATGACCGACTGATGGTGAGGGGGATTTCTTATTCGGCAAGTGCGAGAGCAATGCCTTCTTCAAGGGAAATCTTTGGCTCATAAACTGCAAGCATTCGTGATGGATCGCCTACGCGGTACTCAACACCTATGGGTGCATCAAGATTGTTTTTGATGGGAGCAAGGTAGTTTGCTTGCAACATGACCATTTCTGCCAAATCAATGAAAGATGTTGGACGACCTGAACAGATATTCATGACACTTACATCATTGATCACAGCTGCAAAAGTTGCGCCTACAACATCGTCAATATGTACGAAATCTCGTACCTGTGTTCCTCTGCCCCACACTTCAAATGGGTCTGCTTTGCGCTTTGCTCGTTCAATAAAGGATGGGAATGGATAGTCAAGTGCCTGATCTGCACCATATCCGCTAAATGGTCGCAATACAGTTACCTTCAGACCTTCAGCTCGTGCATAAGAGGCAAGCATTTCACCTGACAGTTTTGCCCAACCATAGGTGAAGTCAGGGGTGCGGATGTGTTCCAAGTTGATGTCAACTTCACGCAATTTTTGTTTATATTGCAGTCTTTGCAAAAAGGTTGGGTAGGCAGCACTTGATGAGAAATAGACAATGTGTCGTGGTCGAGTCCGAAGCGCCCATTGGAACATATCTGCATCTATGGCAAGGTCAGAGGCAACTGACAATGGGTTTCCCTCAATGGTCATCCGCCCACCGACAATCGCCGCGAGATGGATAACGATGTCAAATTGTGTGTCATCCGTGGCGAAGAAATGTCGAACCTCTTTGCCATTTACTAAGTCAATTCCTGTGATCTCGTGGCGTTGTTTTGCAAGCGCACGATGGAATGCACGCCCAACAAAACCGGCATCACCTGTGATCAGAATCTTCATTATTGCCCCCATTCATACAAGTATTTATCATCACCTGACAAAGCTACAGATTTTTGTTGATCCACAGTAAAGAAAAACTTATCATTCTCATCAAGGGCTGCGCCAATATGACTGACCTCATTGACAGGTTCAAGGACATATGGCTTGCGAATGGATTTGCCTTCAACATCTGTATCGTAAAACTCGTCATGGATAAAGCATGAGAATTGGATGCGTGGGTAAATCATGTTTCTCAGGAAGTCTTGATCTTGGGTGTAGTAACTTGAAATATCAGCCGACTCCATCAAGGCGCGGATGTCTTTGAAGAGTGCGGAGCGAACTGTGAACATACCTGCATTGATGGGGTAATTGTGACCGATAGGGTGGTCTTTCATAATGTGAGCATCAAGGCCCGATTCAAGGAATTCTTCGTGAGCGTGTAATTCACGCAAAGACAGTCGAGCATCAGCATCACGGAAGGCAACAAAGTCATAATCTAGTTCACAAGCAAGAAAACGCCACAACTTGGCGGTGTGATCTTCGGGTGCATCTGTCTGAATAATTTGAACACTGGGAAACAGGCGCAAGGTTGAGACTACCCAAGCTGGCACCGATTGACCTACAAAAAAGACCAACTCGTATTCATCATCCAAAATCTGTTCAGCGATGATGGCGTTTTTGATTGCCCCTACCGAGTAGCGCAAATCTGATCCATAAAGTGAGAATGCAATTGCCTGTTTCATTTGCGCAGTTTCTTGAGCAAGACCTCGTAGGCTTCTGATTCAATGTAGTTTTTGTAAGCAAGAGCATCGGCAGAATAAACTTCCTGCGCATTGACTGCAACATAGCCCTCATCCCACTCAGCTTTGCCAGCTACAGGATGCATATGCTCAACAATGACATCTTCAAGGTAATGCAGAGAACCTAAATCTTCGCCCAATTTCTTCCAAAAGTTGTCAAGATAAAGGTGCTTCATATTTGGTGGCACCATTCCGCCTAGTGCTTTGACAATATCTGATGTCATTGCAACCATCGTTGGAAGACGCTTGCCTTGAAGCAGATCATTGCCGTAGGCAACTGACGGAGCCTGTTGCAACGCCTCAATGAGTTTTGCATCCCAATCGGCGGTGCGTGGGCGGTGGTCATCGCCTAAGAAGGCAAAATACTTGTATTTGTCATCGTATTTGTGTGCCACATAATTGAGTGGCTTTGCCATGCCTCGTGAATCATTGTTGCAGGTGATCATATAATCATCGCCTAATTCATAGAGATAATCATCTGCCTTTGGGTCGTCATAATCAACGATGAAAAGCAAGCGTGATGCAGATGAAAGGTCATCGTGAGCAGCAAGAAGTTCAACTGCATTTTGTGGTCGTCCACGAGTTGGAACAAGTGTGATCATTTCCATTGTCATTTTATCTCCCCTGCAATCGCGGCATATGCTGCCAAATCTATGAATGAATCCTCATGGTCAGGTGTCTCAATCAATCGAGCTATTTTGACAAGGCATAAACACAAAGCGACCTGTGAAGGTGTTATCTCAGTTTCAAGATACACGCTCCACAGGCCGGCAATGCGTTTGTGATTTACATACGGCGATCCATAGTTTTTTTGACGATCAGTATGTGTGAGGCGTTTTGCCTCATCTAAGATTTCCCCCCGATTCATTTTTTACTTGCTTCCTCTGCCAAAATCTGTTGACTTGGAATCAAGCGCCTTGAGTAGAGGTCCGGCAACTGCTGCCAATCCTGCAACAAGGTAATTCTTAATAGGTTGATTTGGGTCTGCAAGATATAAAGCTACAACGGCTGCTGCTGCTGCTCGCAGATATGTCTTTGCGATTGCTTCAAGTTTTACTTTGTCAAACATCATTACTCCTTAAAGGTAGGCTTGCCGAATCCAACAATGAACACAGGCAAGGATGGTTGTAGTTTGCCACGATTTTTCTTCTTATAGGCGCGAACCTTACGGCATACTTGACCGCCGTTGCGCTGATCGCCCTTTTTATCAGGTGCCGTGTTGCCTTCAATAGTCACAACAGTTCCATCATCTCGCACCTGTAGCACAATTCCCACATGAGAAATCCGGTCAACATTATCTGAGGGGAAATCAAAGAACACGATGTCACCTGGCATGGGCGTGGCAACCTCGGCATCTTGCCACTTGCCCTTTGCTTGAAACGCCTCTGCCCCTGACGGAGTGAATGTGCAGTTGGGAATTTTTACGCCGGCAGATTTTGCCACAAAGTTGACGAAGGCACCGCACCAGGGTTGGTTTGCCTTTTGATAGTGAGTTTGATTCTCGGCAGGGCCTTCTATGAAGCCTTCTTCGGCTCGTGCCGCATCAAGAAACTTGTTGAGTTGAGCTGACATTGTTCTCCCCTTGTTTTGTTTTTGATTTGAGTCCATTTGCAGAGACTATCCCTGACAAAGTTCCTGTGAGAAAGACAGTCAATGTTGCAACTAGGTCAATAAAGGCTGCGTCATTGGGTGCTTGTTTCATAGGTTGGGTCACAAATACTAATGCCCAAAGGAGTGCAAATACCGATCCTGCAAAGACAATTGCCAAGATGATTCCGATGCTGACAACGAGTCGAGCGTGTAATTCTTCAGGTGTGTAACGGCTAGGGCGTTTCATCAAATATCTCCGGAAGTAGGTCAGAGGTGCAGGTTCCTGTGATTTCGCATTGCGGTTTGTTGCATTCGGGTTTTTCCCAATTTTCAAACTCTTGGCATGGGTATCTGACCCAACCTTGATACCCACAACCGCTAAGAGTCAGAGCGAGTAAGCAGGATGCGATAAATCTCTTCAACCTGTCGTTCCAATCGTGCAATGGAATCTTTCACACTTGAACCGCCATTTGGTTTGAGTTCATTGAGGTAATGCTTAACAAGCCAGCGAACCGCTGTGGCAAAGGCACCGATAATGGTGATGAGTGCAACTGCCAACGCTGCCCAATCTTGCGCGGTCATTTGCCGATTGCCATCACTTGCATCGTGACGGTTCCTGAGCTGGTGATTGCCCAGATTCCGTTTGCCTTGTTTTCGACTGTCAGTTTGTCGCCGTTATCCATGCGATATCCGGTCGATGTTGTCACATCGCTGTTGCCTAAGAAGCAAGTACCGCTTGAGCTGTGAAGATAGACCATCTCTGCTTCTTGGGTCGCGTCAACGAGCGCCGTTG
>Ga0209296_1000525_pt1 | contig 33541 bp, 29 predicted proteins | sample S_130206_EF_Meta_FD_187319 | JGI IMG/M metagenome (GOLD analysis project Ga0209296, IMG submission 187319) | Freshwater microbial communities from Lake Simoncouche, Canada to study carbon cycling - S_130206_EF_MetaG (SPAdes) (version 2) | ecosystem: Environmental > Aquatic > Freshwater > Lake ... | reverse complement strand
AGTTTTTGATGAAAGAACAATTTACCCCCAATCAGAAAACCTTGGAAATAGGGTGTGGCTTGGGGCTTGTTGGTGTGGTCGGGCTTCACAAGGGCTTGAATGTTACTTTTTCAGATTATGATGCCACTGCACTGGAGTTTGCTGCTGAAAATGCCAGGGCTAATGGGTTTGAAAATTTCGCTACCATGCAAATCGATTGGCGAAACGTGCCCGACGATTTAAGCTTCCCACTTATTCTCGCCTCAGATTTGGTTTACGAGCCTGGTAATGTAGACCCGTTGTTAAAAATGATCGCCAAGGTTCTAGCACCTGATGGCTTGTGCCTGATGACCGATCAAGATCGGATTCCATCCCAATTGCTAAAAGAAACGCTTGATAATTCGGGATTTGTTTACACCACTCAGGTATTAAAGGCTGGATTGCCCGGGGGCATCAGGCACAAAGGGACACTTTACACCATTCGAAAAAGGTGAAAGTGCTTCGCATTTTATATTTTTCACGCTAACATGATGTTTGAGTGTGTGTTTCCTTGGAGATGCCTATGAAAAAGATAATCCTGATGGCTGGTTTCCTGCTTGCAGTTGCGTACACATCTGCTGCAGAAGTTTCGGTAAAGACAATTAAGTATTCTGATTTAACCTCGCTGGTTCGAGCCAATCAGGGGAAGGTTATTTTGGTTGATTTCTGGCGCCATGACTGAGTCCCTTGTAAAAAGGAATTTCCGCATCTGGTTCAGATGCATCAGAAATTCGCAGGTCAAGGGTTCATGCTGGTGACAGTACATTTAAACATGGCTGTAGATAAGGGTTTAATGGGAGGGGTAGAAAAAGCCACGCTGCCTTTTTTGCAAAAGATGAAAGCAGACTTTGTGAATTTGATTCTTGATGAACCCGAATCGGTGTGGATGTCGAAGTTAGATGGTGTTTATGTACCTGCGCTGTTTCTATTCAACAAGCAGAATAGAATCGTTCAGAAGTTAGATAATGTTGATGATCAAGATAAACTAGAAAAACAAATACAGGAATTGTTGAGTAAACCTTGAGCGAAAAACCTCCCATTCAATCTGGTCCCAAATCCGTCATTAAGGATGATGTTGCAACAGCAATGGGGAAAATTCCCAGTGGTCTGTTTATACTGTCTCTCATTGACGATGCAGGCGCAGATGATTTTATGCTGGCAAGTTGGGTGCAGCAGTGTTCTTTTTCACCTCTGATGGTGAACATTGCGATTCGTTCTGAGCGCAGTATACTTTCGCAGTTGGTGCCGGGCAAAATCTTTAATCTTCATATCATTAAGGAAGGGCAAAACCAAGTGGTTGGTAAGTTTGCCAAGCCTGTTTCTGGTCCTGATCAATTGAAAGATTTGAACCTACAAAGAGAGCCCAACCTGCCTGTTGTTCTTCTAGATACCTGTGCGGTTTTGCAATGTAAAGCTGCGGGTGTTCTTAATGCGGGTGATCATCAGTTGCTGATTGCTGAAGTGGTTTCAGGCACAATGCTTGCCGGGGGCGACCCCATGGTTCATGTGCGCAAGAATGCCCGAAATTATTAATGTTTCGGGTGTGGTATTCAAACCTTTAGTTCTGGAATGATTGCATGAAAAGGCTTTTGGATAGTTTGAAAAACATCGTTGGTGCTGATGCCATCATTACTGCTGCTAGTGAATTGATGGTTTACGAATGTGATGGTTTTACGATTGAAAAAAACCGGCCCGATGTCGTTGTTTTCCCAACCACCACCGAGCAAGTTTCGAAGATTGTCGATGCCTGCAATTATTTTAAAGTCCCTTTTCTGCCGAGAGGGGCGGGCACGAGCCTTGCGGGCGGTTGCCTACCTGTGGGCGGTGGCGTTGTAATCTCGCTTGCTCGTATGAAAAAGATATTTGATGTAGATTATAGAAACCGCTGCGCTTTGATTGAGGCGGGCGTTATCAACCTTTGGCTAACCAATCACCTTAAGCCACAGGGTTACCACTTTGCTCCAGATCCTTCGAGCCAAGGGGCTTGCACCATCGGGGGCAATGTCGCGACCAATTCGGGGGGGCCTCATACCCTAAAGTATGGTGTGACGGTTAATCACATCATGGGCGTGGAACTTGTATTGCCCGATGGCGAAATCATCCACACTGGCGGTCCGCTTGAAGATAATCCCGGCTATGATCTTACGGGCGTGATCGTTGGCTCTGAAGGGACTTTTGGCGTTGCAGTAAAATCATGGGTTAGGATCACTCGTAACCCCGATTCTTATCGCACCTTATTAGGTGTTTTCAATAGTGTTGATGACGCCACCAATACTATTAGCGAAATAATCGGTGCGGGCATTGTTCCTGCTGCACTTGAAATGCTCGATCAAATGATTCTTGGTGCACTTGAAGATGCCTTCCATTTTGGTTTTCCTCTTGATGCGGGCGCAATTCTCATCATGGAAGTCGATGGATTAGAAGCGGGGATTGATACTGAAGCAGAACGAATTACTCAGATTGCTCTAAAGCATGGCGCACGTGAAGTTCGCAAAGCTGACACCGATGCCAAGCGTACCTTGCTGTGGAAAGCCCGTAAGCAAGCCTTTGGCGCAGTAGGCAGACTCGCATCTAGTTTTTGTACCCAAGATGGTGTTGTCCCTCGAAGCAAGTTGCCTCATATCCTTCGGGAAATTCAGCGCATTGGGCTTAAGTATGATCTCAAGATTTGTAATGTGTTTCATGCAGGTGATGGCAATATTCATCCCATTCTGCTTTTCGATGAACGGTTTCCTGATCAAGTAACACGGGTTCTCGCTGCCAGTGGCGAAATCCTTGACGAATGCATTAGGGTGGGCGGTAGTGTCACCGGCGAGCATGGTATCGGTGTCGAAAAAATCGATTTCATGTCCAAGCTTTTTACGCCTGATGATCTTGCAATGATGATCAGGCTGCGAAACGCATTCAACCCAACGAATAATTGCAGCCCACACAAAATGTTGCCCACTGCGGGCGCCTGTATTGAAGCTTCCAAAGCCGGTAGAATGGCTGCAATGTAGTAACGGAGGATCTTTCCTTGTCTTTTTCTGATTCGTTAAATCCGCTCGATGGTTTTCAGCACAAGCATCCTTCCGATGTTCTTGAAGCATGCGAAATCATCAAGCAGTCTGCTGCTAACTTGGATGCCATCGTTCCCTCTGGGTCTGGTTCCAAAATGAACATTGGTTATGCGCCTTCTCGTAAGGGCGTAGTGCTTGGTACAAAAAATCTTAACAAGGTGATTGATTACCCTGCCCGTGACATGACCGTTACCGTGCAGGCGGGTATCCTTATTAAAGATTTGAAGGAGATGCTTGGGAAAGAAAATCAAAGACTCCCCATTGATGATCCTTATCCTGCTAATTCTTCTCTTGGTGGTTTACTTGCTACGAACACTTCTGGGCCTAGACGATTTGGTTGGGGCACCTTGCGTGATTATGTGATTGGTATTTCGATTCTTAATGATGAAGGCGTAGAAACCAAAGCGGGTGGCAGGGTTGTTAAAAATGTTGCTGGCTACGATTTCTGCAAGCTTCATACAGGCGCTTTGGGAACTCTTGGAGTTATTTCCCAGGTTACGCTTAAAGTAAAACCCAACCCGGAAACTTCCGCTTTTCTTTTGCTCACATTGAATCACGCTAATGTTGAATCTGTTTTAGATCAGATTCATAACACCAAGACCAGGCCTGTTGCAGTTGAGTTACTAAATAAAACCGCTTTGCAACATCCTCTCTTTAAGCATCTTGCTGTTACTTCTGAATACGGAGTTTTTATTGGTTTTGAGCACAGTACCGAAGCAGTGAAATGGCAAACCGAAACACTTGCAAACGAACTCGCTGACGTTCCCAACAGCAAGTTGGAGATCATCAATGCGCCTTCTGATTCTGCATTATGGCAGGCTTTAGGAGAGTTTCAAGCTGCTCGGATTTCTGGTTGTCCTCTGACTTTTAAAGCAAACATTCCTTCCGCCAAGGTTGCTTCTTGGTGTGCATTGGCAACTGAAACTATTCCTGGTGTTTTGCTTCAGGCACATGCAGGGTCGGGGATTGTTTTCGGACACATCCCAGAAGGCATATCTAAGCAAGTGGCATTTAACTCTGTTGATACGCTTTTACAAAAGGCGGTTCGGTATCAAGGTAATTTGGTGCTCCCTTACTGCCTGCCCGAGTGGAAAGCAGACTTTCCGGTTTGGGGTCAAACCCGGCCCGATGTTAAAGTCATGCGTAAAGTTAAAGAATCTCTAGATCCTAAGGCTCTATTTAACCCCGGACGATTTGTTGATCGTATTTAATTACTAGGTTCAAAAAATAATCTTATGAATACACATACACATAGCGTTTCTAAACCAATCCCTAAAGATCCCCTTGCCCTTCATGTTCTCTCCGGAGAAAAGGGCTTTGGAACGAATGTTGATTATGAAACTTTCATGGACTGCGTGCACTGCGGTCTTTGTTTAGGCTCTTGCCCTACCTATGTCGAAACAGGCGATGAAAATGATAGCCCTCGAGGGCGCATCTATCTTTGGCGCGCTGTTACCGATGGCAGAACCGAACTCACTCCTGAAGTTCGTAAGCACATGGATCTTTGTTTGGAATGCATGGCGTGCGAAACCGCATGCCCATCGGGTGTTAAATATGGCAAAATCATTTCTTCTTACAAACACGATATGACCCGGGTTCTTCCTCCTGCTCCCACCGTCAACGCATTGCAGCGCTGGATGCTTTTCAACCTTACTCCCTATGCAAAACGAATGAAGCTTGCACTATTGCCTGTTCGAATTTTGCAAAAATTGGGTCTGATGTGGCTGCTTAGATTAGCTGGAAACTTGTTGCCCAAGTCACTTCGATTGCTCAACGATATTGTTCCTGATATGGAACCTCATTATGGTGAATTCCCTGAAGTACTTCCTGCCAAGGGCGTAAAAAGAGCACGTGTTGGCTTGATTTTAGGATGTGCTGCGGATGCATTTCTTCCCCAAGCAAATCTTGCAACGGCACGGGTGCTTCAAGAAAATGGCTGCGAGGTTTGGATTCCTAAAACCCAAGGATGTTGCGCTGCTTTGCACCATCATGCAGGCCTAGATAACGAAGCTAAGAAGTTTGCTGCAGCCAACTGTGTTGCCTTTGCTGATGGTTTGACAGATGGACCAAATAAGCTTGATGCAATCGTTAATAATGCGGGAGGTTGTGGCCCCGTGCTTAAAGAGTATGGGCACCTATTGCATGGCACCCCATTCGAAAAACAAGGCGAAGCTTTTGGCTCCAAGGTTAAGGATATTCACGAGTTCCTGATGGAGCTTGGCCCTGTTGCCCCTACACATGAAGTGCCATTAAAAGCTACTTATCATGATGCTTGTGGTTTAAGCCATGCTCAAAAAATTCGTAATCCCCCCAGGCAATTAATGGGCATGATCAAAGGCCTTAAACTTGTGCCCCTTCTCGAAAACGAACACTGCTGTGGCGCTGCAGGCAGTTACAACATCACCCAACCAGATATGTCTAGGGCCTTGGGCGAACGCAAGGCAAAGAACATCATTGCGACTGGGGCCCGTGCAATTTTCACTGCAAATGTTGGCTGCCTTTTACAGGTGGATCGGTATCTGCGAGAAAACAAACCTTCGGTATGGGTGGCCCACCCCATGGAAGTTCTCTGGGCTGCGTATAGTGGTCAATTCTCCTCAAGGCTTAAAGCTGCAATCAAACCGTACGAAAAGGATTAAGCATGAGTTTCCACGGCATCATCCCTCCCCTAGCCACTCCATTTAAAGATAACGAAGATCTCGATATTGAGCGCCTTAAGTGGTTTATTGAGCAGCAGCTTGAGGCTGGGGTTCATGGCATATTTGTGCTTGGAACTAACAGCGAATTTTATGCCATGGACGAGGCTGAAAAACAGCAGGTTATTGCGGTTGCTGTCGAGCAGGTAAGGAAAAGGGTACCGGTTTTTGCAGGCACTGGCGCTGAAACCACTCGCGAAGCAGAACGACTTACCAAAATGGCTCAGAAGGAAGGCGTGGATGGTGTTTCAGTTATTACGCCTTACTTTATTATGCCTAATCAAAACGAAATCCATGACCATTACAAACGCATTGCGGAATCCACTAATCTGCCCGTTTTGCTTTACAGTAACCCGGTCACCTGTGGTGGATTAAAGATTGATCCCGATACTTGTGGCAGACTTGCTAAAATTAAAAATATTGTGGGCATCAAAGATTCGAGTGGTGATTTGCAAACCACGATTGAAATCCTCAGGGCTGTTCCCTCTGATTTTGTGGTGATGCAAGGTCGAGACACCTTGATTTTTTCCGCATTGCAAATGGGTGCTCGTGGAGCTGTTCCAGCGACTTGCAACATTGCACCGAAGTTACTGGTTGAAATCTATGAGAAATTCAAAAAGGGTGATATCGAAGGGTCTAAGGCTGCACAGGCCAGACTTCATCCTCTTCGAATGGCTTTGACTCTTGGCACAGCACCTGGTGGCGTTAAATCCGCTCTTAGGGAACTTGGGCGTTCCATCGGGCCTTGCAGATCTCCTGTCGCTTTGGTTGGTGCAGATAAAATCCCCAAGCTTAAGGAAGCACTTGCTGCTGCAGGTTTGCTATAAGCTTTATACGAAAGTTATAAGCCGTTGCTTAACCCAGAAACTGGGAGTAGTAAGCTGTTGTAAATCGTGGGTGAGCCAACTTTTTAGGAATGAAAAGCTCATCAGGTTTCAGCCATTGTGTCTGGATGGGTGAGGGCTTTCCCCCCAAAGTTTTAATCGCTAAGCTGTTGTACTCTTTTGCAAATATCTGCCACTTGGGGTCAGTTGGGTTTGAAAAAAGGGGATCAAAAGAAAAAGAGACACCTGGGCCGCCTGAATAGAGCCCATAAGGTTTCTTTTTCGATTCCGGACGATTTAAGAAGTACAACACCCATGTATTTGGCACAAATGAATGCTTCTCTTCGAAGGTTTTTGTGAATGCGTAAGATTGCGAAATGACCGCTTTTATTTTTACCAGATCATGTTCGTAATACTGGAAATCCACGCGGTTTTCATTTGCACTTGGTCTCCAATACTCATTCACCATATCCGCCCTGGAGTAAGTTATTTCCTTGATAAGGGGTTGTAGATTATTGATGTTGGGCCGGGGTGTCGCACCATGTTGAATATTAGATCGCTTTGCCAAACGCAATGCGTTGAACTGGGGTTGCGAGGAAGCCGGAGTTATTGAACCTGGGCCTGCTTTAAATCGTTGATCGCAAATGGCATATAATTTGTCCAGAATGACGGATGCAAAAAACGCATCACAACCCTTGTGCAAGCGAATGAGTTCTTCAGAAAGGTCTTCGGGCGATTTTAATTGATGCAAGGAATATTTAGAGGTGCATAGCGTTGCAGGTCGAACTTCAATCTGGCATTCGAGGACAATTCCTAAAAGTCCGAATGAACATTTGAATTCATAGAAACTAGCCCCATCTTCGGAATCAGAAATTGAGCAGATTTCGCCTTCAGCATTGACATAAGAAAGGGCAGTGACCCCTGCAGAAAAAAAACCAACTCCATCTAGCGAAGAATCTTTAGTGTCACCAACAGCAACCGATCCAACGGTGGCTTCTCCAATTTCAGCTTGAAAAGGAATTTCGAATCCTCGTGATTGAAGCCATAAATTAAGCTTTTTAAGCCTGCAACCTGCTTGAACGCGGACAATTTTCCGACCTTTTCCATCCGTTTCTAATCCGATGATTTCATCTAGCTTCGTGGTGCATAATAAAGTTCCACCATCGTTGACGATGGTTTGTGAAACAGAAAGCATGGCCCCAACTGGACTTACCGGGGTCGGAAATCGCTTGGTATCCTTGACAATCGCCTGCACATCTTCGTAGCTGATGGGTTCCGCATAAACCGCAGGCCTGGTGTTATTGGATAATCCCCAATTGGAATAAGTTTTTCCATCGCTTTTTAGAAGGCCATGAAAAGGAAACGGTGCAGGTTGATTTTTTTGAGGTGTTGCAACTGGCTTTTCCGCAGCACTTGCATGGCCATTTTCCAAGGATGCAATTCCTGAAAGAAACACCACTTTCATAGCATCGCGTCGGGATTGATATTTCGGATTTGTGTCCTTATTTGACCGATGTTTTTTCATTTCTTTCCAAAAGCTTTTTTGAGGGCTGCACCTTCGCGTAATTTGATGAAATAATCCATAAATTCAATATGCCCGGCCTCAGGGCGCTGGGGGCTTATAAAAGACACCGAGACATATCCCATTTCATCTTCATCATTTTCGCCAACGAATACCATGCGTGGAGGGTTGAATGGATTAGTGGGGTTTCGGTCAGAATTATCAAAGATACCTTCGACATGAAGGGTGTCGCCTTTTTTAAGTTGATAATATTCTTTGGTGTAGTAACTGGATTGCCAGTTGTAGTCCCAGTTTCTTAAATCAAATAGAAGTTTTCGTTCTTTTGAGTTTTTAGGTTGATGCCAAACCCGGATTTCTTTGCCCAAAAAATGCATGTGGGGCTTCATCATGAATATTTCGCAATCCTGTTCCACCACCCTTGATCCAATGGACTTGTATTGGGAAACACCTTTTGGGATCCAGAGGAATTTTGTGTCAACCAACATGTAATGAACATATTTCTCAGGCTTTTCCTTAGCAAGCCAGATGGCGATTTTACTTTTGTCAGTTTCTGGCTTTCCATTGCGATGGTAATGAATTTGCATGATGATGGAAGATTCTGGTGGTACTACCACTGTTGCCTTTGGTGGATATGACATTTCTCCCTGACCAGGAACCCAAACCCCCAATGTGCCGCCCGGGTTCTCCTTGTTCTTTTTGAGATCAGTTGGGTTGGGTTCGAAACCTAGTCCCATTCCTGATTCATATCCCGGTCCGTAATCTTCATCTCCTGTCCCTGTAGGCTTGGGTTTTCCCAAACGCTTTTGGGCATCTATCACCACACCCGTTCCATCATAAAAAGATAATTCATGATGTACGATTCGTTTGTTATCGGGAATGAATTTTACCTTCTGGAGGTTTAATTCGGTTTTGTTGTTTAGTGGGAAGGCGATCATCCTGTAGTGATCTTCCCCCTTGGCTGCCAGATGAAATTTAGTGGGCATTTCCAAGATAAAATCAGGTGGGTCCTTCTCATCCCAGTCTTTTGTTGCAGGAAATGACACGGGCTTTGGGGAATCTTTGATATCACCTTTGGGGGTGCCATTTTCAACCCACTTCGAAAAAACTGCAATTTCACTTTCGCTAAGTGAGAAATCGTCTTTGAGAGGTAAACCTCCCCGGACTGGCCAAGGGGGCATTTTGCGACTGGAAACATAATCCTTCATATCATCTGCCCATCGTGTGGCATCTTCAAAAGTCAAGAGTTGAAAGGGGGCTACATCGCCTTGGCGATGACAACGCTGGCAATGTTTTTGTAATAGGGGAAGTACATCCTTATAGAAGGTGATTTCTCCATCTGTACTGGATTCTTTCTTTTTCCTGTCAAGGGGGCAACCAATCGCCTGGGTCGTTTGAACTTCAACCGGTTTGTTTGCAAGCACCTGATCAATTGCTTCTGTAAGATGGGCGGTTTTAATATTCTTTAAGCGGGTAGTACGGTCTTGGTATTGATCGTCAATTGCACCGAAATACATAAGTTTCTTGTCTTGATCGAGTAAGAAACATTCGGGTGTAACATCAGCTAGAAAGTGATTTGAAACTATATGGTTCGGGTCGTAAAAAACCTTGAAGCCTGCAAGAAATTCCTTGGTATGTTTATCAAGCTCATCCGCACTTTCCGAATCACAAATTACTGCGGTAACAATAACCCCCTTAGTTTTATATTTTTCAGCAAGGGAATTTAGCACTGTAATATAGCGGTTCGAAATAGGACATTTGAAATCAAGGAATGTAACCACAATGGCCTTAGCATCTTTTTGCTCGTGTAATTGCCATTTTTCACCTTTGGTATTAACGAATGTGACCGGGGGGATCACCTTTCCCAATCGTAAAAGGGAGGTAACTTTTTCATCCTTATTCTCCTGAGATTGCACCTGTTTTGGCACAAGTAAAAAGCATGATAGTCCCACCAAGCAGGTTAGGATTGAAATTCCTAGCAGCCATTGATTTGTTTTGCTTGGAAATGCGAGTTTGAACTTAGCAAGATTTGTCATTATATTACCTAGATAAATTAAAATACTTCCCTAATGACGCTTAATTCAACAATAAACAGAGCATTAGAATTATAGACAGCGAATTACGAACTTGCAATATTCTCGCAAGTTCGAATCAATTATTTATCGCATTGGTTGGCGCAGACGAAATGCCAAAACTCATATGAGATGAGTTATAGATAGATGTTACCACGCCGATCAATAGTTTAGATTCGGTTTATTTACCGGCTCCAAGCTTAGGGCGATTGGCAATGCCATGGTGGATGATTTTTAAAACACGATCACGCTCTTCACCGGAAAGAACAAGCCTTGGTTCGCGAACTCTTTCAGAGCCCAAACCTGTTTCTTGCGCGGCTAACTTGATGTATTGAACAAATTTCACATGGGTATCAAGTTTTAGCAAAGGATAAAACCACTTGTACAATTCGCGTGCTTCATCCCATTTACCCGTACGGGTTAGATTCCAAAAGTATTGGTTCTCTGCAGGGAATGCGATTCCCGATCCCGCAACCCAGCCATCAATTCCAAGAATCGACGATTCCAATACCAAGTCATCTACACCTACAAAAATGCTATAGCGGTCTCCTACCTCAATTCGAAGTTCAGTAATCCTTCGGGTGTTCGCAGAGCTTTCTTTTAAAGCAACAAGATTTGGAATGTTTGCAAGCTGCGAGAATTGCGCAGGGGTGATATCAACAGGGTAGCCCACGGGATTGTTGTAAAGCATCCAAGGTAGATTAGTTGCTGCCGCAACTTTCCTAAAATGGTTCATCGCCTCTGCGCCTTCAGCTTTATAAACCATTGCAGGCATGACCATGAAACCGTTGGCACCCAGTTTTTCGCAATCGCGCACATACTGGCAAGCTGCCGCGGTGCTCATCTCAGCTACGCCACTCAACACGGGCACACGCCCCGATGCCATCTTTACGATTTCAGATATAAGAGTTCGTTTTTCTGATGGATCAAGAGTTTGGTTCTCGCCCAACGAACCTGCCATGATCAAGCCACTAACTCCGGAAGCTATCAACGCTTCACAATGTTTCGAAGTTGCTTCAATGTCGAGCGACATATCTTGGCGAAATTGTGTAGTAACCGCAGGGAATACACCGGTCCAAGCATGTTTAGACATGAGAAACTCCTAGTGAAAGGGCGCTGAAAACAGAGGTCAATATCTGATATTGTAGATAGCAAGATGAACTCTGACCATGTGCTTATTAATCCATTGTGGTTATAAAGATTGTCGGGAAGACTGTACTTTTGTTGACTCTTAATAAAAATGTATCTATAGATGATGATATGGAACCACCTATTTTATTAGCTTTGACTGTTGGATTAATTGCTTGGGCATTTCTCAGCTTGGGAGCAGCGGTCGCTGGTTTGTACTTCCCTCCTAAAAAAGATGCTGAATGCTGGCGAGCTTTTTGGTTTATGAATGGGATTTGGGGCTTGATCGATGGAATCATCGGTTGGGCCAATTTAATTACCGCTCCCCCAACGATCGAATTTCTACAAAAAGTGCTTGCGATCAACATGGGGTTAGATCTGCTCTATATCATCATCGGTTTGGTTTTATTCACCCGCACTAAACCGGTTTTAAAAGGCTTTGGTTTTGCCATCTTAATTCAAGGCTTATTTCTTCTCATCTTTGATGCAATTTTTTTATTCTTATGCTATCGCTCTTAATTCTTAACCCAACAAGTAAAAATCAGGATCGCCAAACACCTTCTGAAAGAATGCATGCACCTAGGATGCTTTGCTTATATAGGTAGGCAAAGGCCTTTGAACCATCTGCCAAGGTGATGGGTTCAAGATTGAACAGAAAAGGTGCGTCTTCGATTTTGTCGAGTTCGACTAGCAAGTCGTAGGGGATTTCAAAAAGTTCGCCTTGAACAGAAAAACCCTCTTGTGGTTTTTCAACCATCCCTGGGTAGGGGCCGAGATCCACAAGAAGATAATCAGGCGAAGTGCAAGTTTCATTTAAATAATGCGCATTCGCTAAAGCGTAATGGTTTTTTTTACCCCGTTTTAGGGTGCCATAGACGAACAATAATAGGGCATCGTTTTGATTCATTATTTAAGTTTGGCGCCCACAAGTTTTTTAAAGGTGCTTTTGTTGATGGGTGAGAATTGTACCTTCTCGCCAATATTAAAAGCGAAATATTGAGTCAGTATGTCGACTAGAACATTAGGCGTTTGCCCGATGAGATGCCATCCTCCTGGTTTTTGTTCGGGATAAATGCCTGTTTGAATGCCAGTAAGGCCGACGCTTCCGGCAGGCACTTTTAATCTTGGAGTAACAAGCCTAGGCACGCCTTCGAGTTCTTTGGGAAGATAACCCATGTAGGGGAATCCCGGACTGAAGCCGATGGCGTAAACGCAATACTCGGTTTCCGAATGAAGGCGAATGACTTCTTTTGTGGTTAAGCCTTTAAGTTTTGCGACGATTTCTAAATCAGTGCCTAATTCGTAGCAGCAGGGTACCTCAACCACTTTGGATTGCTGTGTAGGCGTTGTAATTTCTGGGAATTTTAAGGCTGATGTTATTTCGTGGATCAAACTTTCGAGTGTAATGGAATCGGGGTTGTGATAAAGGGCAACAGCCTTGTAAGCAGGTACCACATCTAAAACCCAAGTATATGCTGCTTTTTTAATGTTGTTGGAGAAGGTTTGGCATGCGGCTTCGTTTTCAAAACGAACAAGAATTCCCATGTCTGCAATTGGCTGGATGCTGTGTTTTGGTATGGTTGATTTTTTTTTAGTTGAAGCCATTTTAGTTTATCACTCCACTAGATAATTACTTATATTGTACCAGTCGCCTTTAATTTCAATCTTTTAATTTATGTGAGGTATTATCGTGCGTATATTTATTTTTCTACTTATGGGGATTCTACTTGGCTTTGCATCTGGTTGCAAAAGTAAGAAACCAAAGGCAGATACAAATGCAGATGCCAAAAAGCAAACACCTGCAACCATCACTCCCGCTGCAACAAATGAAACTCCTGTTCAGAACTTGAAAAGAAATGCGGTTGCTCGAACGGGTACGGGGAGCAAGCTTCGCCAGGTTTATGATGCATTGGAACTTTATGCAAATGATAATAATGGAAAATATCCCCCCCCATATACCAAAAGTGCACAAGGAACTCCGTTGTTGAGTTGGCGAGTGCTTATCCTGCCCTACATTGAGCAGCAAAATCTGTTCAACAAGTTCAATCAAAATGAGCCATGGAATGGCCCTACTAACAAACCCCTATTGAGTTACATGCCAAAGATGTATCTTTCTTCGGGTAATAGTGAAGTGAATTCAGAATTCAAAACTACATTTCTGGCCCCTGTTGCCAAGGAAACTGTTTTTTCTCCTGCAGGTGGGGTAACCAAAAATGCAATAAGCGATGGCCTTTCGAATACTATTTTAGTTGCGGATGTGGATGACGATTTTGCAACGGAATGGACTAGGCCAGTTGATCTAAATGTTAACTCTCAAAACCCTGCACTAGGATTAATCAACAGTAATCCTGCAGGATTTATGGCATTATTTTGCGATGGTTCTGTAAAGGTTGCACCAAATCGGCCACTGCCCAATGTTTGGGCTATGTTTACCATTGGTGGTGGCGAACAGGTTAACCCTTGATTTTGCGAAACCTTTCGTTTGCTGATTGACCAATCATGATTTTCGGCACATGATGTAGTTTCAAATGTGTTTGTTTTTTTAACCTATGATGAAAGGACTTTTTGATGAAGGTTTTGAAATTGGCTCTCTTGTGTGCAATTTTTTCTTCACTTGTTTCTGTTGCTTCTGCTCAGGAATCTAAGAAGGAAAATTCTGCCACCAAGCCCGCTCCCAGAGATAAGGGTTGGGAAAAACGACATGAAACTTTTGTTGGTATTGCCAAGCGTGGCAATGTTGACCTCCTCTTCTTGGGTGATTCAATCACTGATGCTTGGGGTGGCGAAGGACACGGTACAAATGGTGGGCACAAAATCTTTACCTCCAAGTTTGTTCCTATGAAAGCTGCAAACTTTGGCATTGGTGGCGATCGAACCCAACATGTTATTTGGCGTTTGCAAAATGGTGAACTTGACGGCATTAAGCCAAAAGTTGTGCAATTGATGATTGGTACCAATAACAGCAATGGTACAGATAACACTGCTGAAGAAATTGCAGATGGCGTTAAAGGCATTATTGACGAAATCAAAAAGAAATCACCAAGCACCAAGGTTTTGTTGCTCGCTGTTTTTCCACGCAATACAGGCAAAGATGATGCTGCAAACAAAATCCAGAAGGATAAAATCGACAAGGTTAACTCCATCATTTCCAAGCTTGACGATGGCGGCAAGTCTGTGAAGTTTTTGGATATCGGCTCGAAGTTCAAAGATGCATCTGGTGCACTTCCTAAGGAAATTATGCCTGATCAACTTCACCTAAGTGAAAAGGGTTATGAAATTTGGGCAAATGCAGTTGAAGGCGTGATCACTTCAATGTTGAAGGGTGATTCAGCCAAGGCTCCAGAGCCAACGAAGACAGTGAAGAAAGTAGAGCCAACTACTCCTGCTAAGCCAGCTTCTGGAACCCCAGAGCCAACGAAGACAGTAAAGAAAGTAGAGCCAACTACTCCTGCTAAGCCAGCTACTCCAACCCCAGAGCCAATGAAGACAGTGAAGAAGGTTGAACCTGCTCCTGCTCCTAAGACTCCAGAACCAGTTAAGGAAATGAAGAAGGTTGAACCAGCTCCAGCAGTCAAAGCCCCAGCAAATTCTTCTACAACGGTAGCAGATGAAGAAGTTGTTGAAATGAAGAAGTCGCCAATCAGGGATTTCTTCAAGAAGTTGCGCAATCGATAACGGAATTTTAAAAAGTAAGCCGGGGTCTCTTAATATTAAGAGGCCCCGGCTTTTTTGTTTGCATAACTTTTTCTACATGTTTGTTAGAACTGTAGTTTAAGCTTTCCTAAACGATCTACGGTTTCTTTCATGAGTGCATCTTCTTCAGCTTCATCCTTGGCGATGTAGGTGACCGAAAATCTTAAGAAAGCGCCTGCATCATCCCATGGAACGCAGCACACCGATTGCTCGGTAATGAGGAATTGTGAGGCTTCTTCTGCATTAGCAAAAGTCTGCCCGATGCAACCCTTGGGCGATTTTATGTAAAGAAAATAAGTGCCTTTGGGCATGCTTGCATGAAAGCCTACTTGATTTAACGCAGCTACCAACTTCTTAAGCCTCCTGCGATATTTCTCCCGAACTTGCTCCCCAATTTCTGGGTGCCTAAGAGCTTCGGCTCCTGCCTGTTGGATTGCCATGAACTGTCCCGAATCGCAGTTATCTTTAACATCGGCATAGGCTTGAACGATTTTTGGATGGCCCGCGACAAACCCAAGGCGCCAGCCAATCATGTTGAATCCCTTAGACATCGAATGAACTTCGACGCCTACTTCGCGTGCGCCTTCAACTTGCAGGAAGCTAAGTGGTGCGCCATCGTAGCTGAGCAGAATGTGGGCTGCATCTTGCACGACGATGATTTTGTTTTTGTGCGCAAAATCAATTACTTTTTTGTAGAAGTCGCGGGTTGCAACTTGTCCGGTCGGGCTGTTGGGATAATTGATAACCAGCAACTTTGCTTTTTCGCAAACATCCGCGGGAATGTTGTCGAGATCTGGGAAGAAGTTGTTTTCAGCAAGCAATGGAAGCCTATGGACTTTGCCCCCGTAATATTCGGTATGAGTACCAGCAACGGGGTAACCAGGAACCGTCATCAGAGTGATATCGCCCGGGTTGATGAAAACTGCGGGTAGCATTGCATAGGCTGGTTTGGAACCGATGCAGTGGTTGATTTCGCTGACGGGATCGAGGTTAACATTGAAAACTTTTTGCATGAAGCCCGCCGCAGCTTCTTTGTAGGCAGCGATGCCATTATCTGCGTAGCCTCGATTTTCAACTTTATCGACCTCGGCTTTAAGGAAATCTCGAACGAGGGGAGGTGCCATGTCGTCATTTTCGCCGATGCCAAAATCAAGGAGTTTGCGTTCTGGGTGGGCAGCAAGTGCTGCGCGCTTGGCTCGTTTGATTTTTTCGAACTTGTAGATTTTGGTGGATTTGCCATAGTTGGCGCCACCGATGCGATCTGCGAAAAGAGACTGAAACCAAGGATCTGTGCTGCTCATAGTGCCTCTGATAATAAATTTCAGGAAAATATGGGTTATGGGCAAAATGCCCGGTCACCCTATCAACAAGATAGCCTAGTCAATTGCTAGTGACTGTTGTATCGTTATTGCAATAGAATAATAAAGTTAATGGGTTTTGCCCAGTTTCTAAAGTAAAAAATGTAAAAGAATGGCATCAAACTCGGCAGACAAGAATTTGGTAGAAGGTTGCTTGGACCGGTTTCCCGGTGCTTGGAATCAATTAGTGGATGAAAATATCCAGTTGATTTTCCATGGAATATATCAGGTGGGCTTTCGCATGGGTTGTCAGGTGACTTCCGAAGATGTGGAAGATATCACCTCGGAAGTATTTGTTGAGATTCTCAAAGACGATTTCGCCTTTCTTCGTGGATATCGTGGCGAAAGCAAGTTGTCGACTTATCTTTGCACCCTGGTTCACCGAAAAGCAGTTCAAGAGTTCAATAAGCGGGTTCGCTATTTAAATGGAAATAATGGAATTGTGGATTCTGATTCCGATTCCTATTCGCAAGGATCAACTTCGGATGTTGTTGAAAACAATATTTTAAGGGAAGCAATTTCTAGGTTGGCAATGCCTGAGAGGGCAATGATAGGAATGTTTTATTTTGAAGGGCGAAGCTATAAAGAGATAAGCGAAATTTTGGGTTTGGCTATTAATTCAATCGGGCCGATGTTGGGAAGGGCGAGATTAAAATTAAAAGGTTTGCTTGCGTAGTGGTTAAGGGGCAACGCCTCGGGTACGCTGGATGGGTGCGCCTTGATCGGGTGCCCATCGTGCAAGATCAAAGCCAGGCAGGCTTGATAAATCGCCCCTGCTAAATAATCGTTCTGACCGTTCTGGTGTTACCGTAGTGACTTGCATATCGTTTAAGCGCAGAATCATTTCCATTTTTTCTTCAGGCCAGATTATCTTGATTCGCTGGGGCAAAATTGCTCCGGTTTCTTTGCTTTGTTGAACTTCGTAAACGGTTGCGTTGCATATTTCCTTGCCTTGTACATCGCGGAGAATATGCCCTGCTACTTGATACTTACCTTGGGAAAGCGCTTTGCGTAGGAACACGGTCGACTTGCGTACCTGCTTGCCTTGGTAATTTGCAACAGGCTCAACCAGTTCAACATTCTGCTGATTCACTTTTACTTCATATTGTTTTGAAGGGTCGTATTCACCCATGCCCAATGCACTGACAATCATATCGGGATGGAAAGGGAACGGTAAGCGAACATTTCCTTTTTCAAGTTCATCATAATTGCAATGAAAAACGTAGGGAACAGGTTCGACCTTGCTGATCCAATACCAGAACTCCTGATTGTTGGATCCAATATCAACTGCAGGTTGGCCAATAACCTTGGCCTTAAGCCTAAAGTTTCTTGGCTTTTGGCAGACCATCAACCCATCGAGGCCCGGCGCTGTTTGATTCCCCTGCTTGGCATCGATTGAAACTTGATTGCATTGAATCGCTTGAACACGCTGCCCGTTATTATTGAGGTATGCAACTAGTTGTTGTGCGGTTGGAGTTTCCGTGGGCGCATTTCTTGATGTGTCACGATCTCTTAAACCAGGCCAGCTATTGCAACCAACCATCAGTGATAGAAGTGCAAATGCGGAAGCTTTTTTTATCAGCATATTTATTTTAAGCATAGCCATGGCGTTCTCCATTGTCGGGGGGATTTAATCCCAGCCCAGAAGTCCCATGACTTCTTCTTGAACTTTATCAAGTTCGCTTTCGGTCAACTTGGTGTGTAATACTTCATGGTCAGTACTGGTTTTTTGGCATCGAAGCACCAGTTTTTCCATGTCACCAAGGTTTTCAGTTTTAACTAGTTTCAACTTCCGTTTTCGTACCAGCATCAATCCTATTATATACCTGAAGTTCTGTTGCTTGGGGTCGTCCTGCCCTTCTAATCTTTCGAAGCAATCCATCAAGAGGCTTTCATCTACAGGGAAGGCTTTTTTGGTTGTCGTTTCTTTTATCTTGCCTTTCCAATGCGAGAAACATCCTTCTGGTGCACCCTTCCAGTTCTCTTCCGCATAATCCTTACGAACCAACTTTCCCTCTTCATCCGCAAGGACGGTATACACGGTTTCACCCGATTGCAGCACCCTGCCACTGATCGCACACTTGCGCGTATTCGGTTGTACTTCGTATTCCACCATCGATTGCACTACCTCTTTATCGTATCGGCAACAAGGCAAAAGACTCAAGCGTGAATCTAGCAAGAGTCTGAACAAAAATAATTAAGAGCACCGAAGTTGCGGACTGGAGAACATGTAAGGGATCAATTAATCTTTATCAATGTTTCGTTTCAATTCGGAGTTTATTTCCGATTGTGTTTCCTGGCCCCAGCCCAAGCAATTCAACCGCACTATTCCCTTGGCATCCAATAGCAATATCTTGGGTGTAGATTCAAGCCCATAACTTGTTCGCAAGCCACTGCCATTAAGTACAGCGAAATTAAGTTTAGAAGCCTCGGCTTGTTTTTTGACTATTTCGTTATCATCGATCACGCTCATGCCAAGCACCGTAACCGAGTTGCCATGATTTGTTTGCATAGTTCTGGCGAAGTCAAGTATTTCGGTGGAGAGAGGAGATTTAGGGTTGTAGAAGACCAGAAGGATGGATTTACCTTCCAGCCTAGCTAGCCTGACGGATTCTTGTTTAAGCATGTTTTGAGCGATAAAATCGGGGGCTTTGTAGCCCAACCTAGCAGTTTGCAAACTTGTTGCAGATACCGGCATAATCACGGATTCAGAACTATCGCCCTTCAAGATATTTTCCAGCCTTTTGGTTGTCTGGATTATGGCGTCACGATAAGGGGTCTGGCTCATGATTTCTGTTTGGGTTTTAACCTGCCTTATTAAAGCCTTTGTTTGGGCGGTATACTTTGCGATATCTTGGGTGTACGAGTTTGCAGATTCGCGATAGTTCGTCGCCAGTTGAATTTCTTTTTTACGATCTTGGAATAACTGCCCTGGATAAACCAGACTGGTTTCAAGTTCAACGCGCAAGGTGCTTTTTTGGGAAGGCTCGTTATGGGCGGGTTCTTTTATTTCGATGGTGCGTTCTAATTTCTGGGCAACTCCCAATTGTGGATGAATCCAGACGTTGTCAGTTCTTTTCCACGCTTGTCGGTCTGCGCGGGTTTTTCCCCAATCCTCGGTTTGTTGGGTTCCAATAAGCTTGATGCATTTAACGCCTTGTACCATTTCAGTCCCTAGAACAGTCCAGATGCAAACGGGCCTTCCATCTTCGTTGGTTTCCCATGTGTCATTTTCAATAAGTTTTGTTTTTGGTAATTCGACTAGGTAGCCGTATTCGATGGTCGAGGGGCCGTCTAAAGATATCTTTCCGAGATTGTGACCGGGTTGAATGATGCCTTTAGAATCGCAGCGGAAAGTTTCCAAGCGGACAGAAGTTGCAGGAGGTTCGGAAGTGATGGTAGGCAATGTTGCAGGGTTATTGCGTTGTTTTAGAATAGTCAGGCATGCAAGATTGGAGCTGTTTTTTTCGGTTTCTAATACGAGGCAACGTGATTCGACTCGGTAGGATCGTTGAAATTGAACCCTGCTTGATCGGGCTTCTTCGGTAAACAAACCGCGGTACAGTAACTCTTGCGAGGCTTGAACTCGGAAACTTATATTGTTTGCAACCTGCATGGATTTCGCAGTTTTGTTTTCTTCCGCTTGTGCCAATCCCAAACCTGTTGCAAGTATTAAAATGGAATACACTGTGGCACCTCTCCCAAACAGGATTTTAAATGAAAACCTAAACAGTCCAGCGCGGCGGATTATAACAATGTGGCTGATTCTCACAAGATTGCTTTACGCAGACCAAAGTTCCACTGGGATTAGAGTTATGCCGTATATTGTGCAAACTCCCTGATTGATCGCTGCTTTAAAATAGGAAGTTTTATTCTGGGTTAAATCTGTATTTTTGAACAGGTGGGAACTCTGGGAAATTGTATGCTTTCGAATATTTCAATGCTTTTTATTGGCATGAATCTAGTAAGCTAGGGCCATTGCTTAGGAAAAGGGCAACCAACGTTGATTCATGGAGTCTTACTTTGTTTGGATTACTATTTGGTGTCTTTCTTTTGTTTCTTTCGATTACCGTGGTGAGTGGTGCGTTTTCGCATTTCCTCCAAGGTAGAATTTATAGTCAACCAGCAGATGGCTTTATTTGGCGCGCCCCAGCAAGTGGTGCAATAATTACGCTGACTCTTGGGCTCTGGATGATGTTGGATTATGGCTCGCCTGGGATTTACAGGCCCATCCATGAATTACAGTCCTACACACCAGAAAACAAAAAAGCCAATTTGAAACCCGAGGATGGCGCACCTTATCCTTCCATGACGGTCACCCGTGCAGATGGTAAAAAAGAAGTGTACTTTAAGCAGCCGGGCAACCGCCTCGAGTACAAATCTAAAATCAATCTTCCTTTGCCTTCCACCCCGGTTGAAATAGAGGTGGACGATGAAGGAAAAATTTCCGTGTTCAAGCCGGAGAAAGATGCCAAAGGTAATTACCTTCGAAGGACAGGGCAATCGCTGGTATACAAAGATGAACGTGGCAGGCAGATGATCGAGGGTGGCTTGGGCGCCCTAGTGATTAATCGCCCCGGTGCTACATTTTTAGTTTTGTTCCTGCATGTTCTTCATTTTATAGCTTGGTTTGGCTGCCTTTGGTTTCTGTTTGAATTTCAGCCATTGCATGCCTTTGGATTAGGGGCGGCCTTTTGCCTTTTGATGACGCTATTCTTTTTGCCACCGCTCCTAAATTTTACCGAAACAGTATCCAAGCAGCGAACCAAACCCGAAGTTGTTTCAACGCCTGCCAAAGCAGCATAAATTTTTATTAAGGATCAAGCATGCCATTAACTCGTGTTGCTCTATTAGAAAAATTTCGTCATCAACTCTCGCAAGGAAAACCAATCGTGGGGGGTGGTGCAGGAACAGGTATAAGTGCCAAGTGCGAAGAAGCAGGGGGCATTGATTTAATAATCATTTACAATTCGGGCCGTTACCGAATGGCAGGGCGAGGATCTCTTTCGGGCATGCTGCCCTTTGGGAATGCCAATCAAATCGTGAAGGAGATGGCTTACGAAGTTTTGACTGCGGTAAAACATACGCCTGTTCTTGCAGGTGTTTGTGCAACCGACCCCTTCATGCTGCGTGATCATTTTCTTAAAGAACTCAAGGACATGGGGTTTGCTGGAATCCAAAACTTTCCCACAGTTGGATTGATTGATGGATTGATGCGCGAAAACCTTGAAGAAACAGGTATGAGTTACAGCCTAGAAGTTGAATGCGTTGCTGCTGCCAGAAACATGGAATTATTGACCACTCCTTACGCATTTAATGTTGAGGAAGCCAAGCAGATGACCCATGCCGGTGCTGATATTGTTGTGGCGCATATGGGCCTAACTACCAAGGGCGCGATAGGAGCAAAAACAGCGAAATCTTTGGAAACTAGTGCTTTCGAAGTTCGAGCAATCGCCGAGGCTTGCAAGTCCATTAGGCCCGATGTGTTGGTGCTTTGCCATGGTGGGCCGATTGCCATGCCTGAAGATGCGCAATTCATCTTGGACCGGGTGAAAATAGTGGATGGTTTTTATGGTGCTAGTTCGATGGAAAGGCTTCCTGTGGAAGAAGCCATCGCTAATCAAACTCGTGCGTTCAAGCAAATGAAACTCGGTGCGCGCTAGTTGGCGTTCCGACCATGGAGTAATGAACTGCGGATGTTGATTTGTGGCCCTTAAGTCCATTCAAGCTTTTCTTGCATGTCCTACAGGCCTGAAGCGCAAGCGAAGGAAGTATGGGCAAATGTAAAATGGGGATTTATAAACCGTCGATGACGCATCCGGCTCTTAAGGAAAATTGTAGGTAGGGATGAGATGCGCAATATTCCTATTGAGCAGCGGATGTCAATCCGCTGGTTCGGGCCCACACAGGAAATGCTGATGTAAAAATTAATAAGAGATCTTCAATAAAAGTTTTTGTACCATCTAGTATCGGAATGCACCAGCGGATTGACCTCCGCCGCTCAATGAAGAAAAACTGGCAAACTCGGTGTGCGTTAGTTTTTTAGAAGCATCTGCCTTGCAGCGATTGCAGCGCCCAAGATGCCTGCATCATTCCCCAAAGTTGCGAAACATATGTCTTCGCCTTGGGCGCATTCTTTAAATGCCTGATCTTTTACAAACCAGCGGATGCGCTTTAGGAAATCATCGCCTGCTGCAATCATGCCGCCGCCTAAGACTACTTTCTCCGGATCAAAGAAATGAAGGATGTTGATAATCCCCAAAGCGAGTGCGGAGGAAGTTTCTTCGACGAGTCGGTCTGCAAGGGGATCGCCATTGCGGGCTGCATCAAAAACATCCTTGCAGGATAAAGTCTTTTTTTCAGCAGGTTCATGAAGGTCGGAGATTTTGTTGAAATCCTCTGCAAGTGCCTCGTAGGCCCGCTTTAAAACAGAGGTAGCCCCGGCATAGGCTTCCAAGCAGCCAAAATTTCCACAAGAGCAGGGCCTAGGCCTCGACATTTCAATTCGTGTATGTCCAATTTCACCAGCCAAGCCGTGTCTGCCTTCGATGATTTTTCCTTGATGAACTAAGCCCCCGCCAATGCCTGTACCGAGGGTAAGAAATACCATGCTTTCAGCGCCTTTGCCTGCACCGAGCCAAGCTTCGCCCAAGGCTGCAGCATTGGCATCATTTAAGAATGCGATGGGTTTGCTGAAAATGGTTTCAAGATGAGTGCGAACAGGTACATTTTTCCAGTCGGTGAGATTCACTGCATCAAGGATCACACCATTTTTTAGATCGATAATCCCTGGAACTGCAGCGCCAATAGCTTTAATTGAATCAAGTTTAAGCCCAGCGGATTCAATACAAAGGCGAATGGTTTTTTCCATCAAAGCGAGGCCTGCCTTGGGCCCAGCATTTTTATTGGTGGGCTGCATGAGAGAATGGATTAAGGTTCCCTCAGCGGAAATAATCCCCGCTTTCATTGCGGTGCCACCTACATCCAGCCCAAGATAATATTGTGAGGTTTCCATGGGCAGCATCGTAGCGGAAATAAGCAGGTTTGTGCAGATGAATTCCGGATAAATAAAAAAGGCCGGGGTTTTAAGCCCCAGCCTTTTGTTTAGAAATCGCTACGCTAAAAAGCGCAGGTGATTAATGGTTTAACAGAAACTCGTTGCTGTTAAGGAGTGCCCAGAAAAGATCCTGGTAGGGATCCATTGGGCTTTTGTCTTTAGTCCGCATTGCAAGACCCTTTGAAATTTTCAGGGTCTCTGCAGGCCTTGCTGGCCGATTAAGCGTTGCTAAAAACAACTCGTTGATGATGCTGTTGGGATTCGATTTATTACGGGCCATAGCCATCGAAACCGTTCCTTTTTCTTTTCTGCTGATGGCTTCGTTGATTTCTTTGCCATTCATCATGAGCAGAGCTTGAACAACGGTACCGTTGAAGTTTACTTCGTTGCCTTCGTCATCGCCGAAATTGCTGACCAGCTTATTAAGCCAAGCAGTACGAAGGTTTTTCTTGGCATCTTTGCTTTCAGCAGCTTCAGCCTTGGTGGAAACCATAAGCGATTCAAAAAGTTGTTCAGGGCTCATGGATTTCAAAAGCATTCTGCTGAACAAGCCTTCAACTTCAGGCTTATCGTTGGTTTTGTTAGCAACGAAAGTGAGGTTGTAAGCATTGCTGTTACAAATCCAGCGGACAAGTTTCTTTAAATCGTAGTTGTAATTCTTGAAGCTGGAAGAAAGTTCTTGAAGAAGTTCAGGGTTGGTAGGAATATTCTGCTCGTTGAAGTCGTCAATCGGAGAGGTGAAACCTTTGCCGAAGAATACACTCCACATGCGATTGACCGCAGATTTGGGGAAGTTTTCATGATCAATGATGAAGGCAGCCAACTGATCACGCCTACCTGTAGCTGAAGGACCACTTGCAAGCTTCTTTTCTTCCATGAAGATTGGCTTGGTGGGGAGAATCACACCATTTCGTTTTTCAAAGAAGATGATCCCATCTGCATTAGTAGAAGTATTATCCTTAAGGCCAAGCTTAGGAAGGGTCATCATTCTGGCTCCGGTTTCTGGAGGGGGTGTGCCCGTTCGTTCTACTTGGCGTAGGAAAGCATTGATGCCCCAGAAATGTTTTTGCGTGATGGAGTTGTTGAAAGGGTGATCATGGCATTGGGCGCATTGCATCTGAATACCAAGGAAAAGTCTGGTAATTCTTGAAGTAATAGGCACCATTTCAAACTTGCCTTCCTGGCTTTGTTTAGCCTGGGGAACAGCTTCGCCAAGATGCGCCAAGATGAAATTCACCGCAGCGTTTTCAGTGTTTTCACCGGAGGCAGTGATCACTTCTTTTGCCAATTCATGATAACCACGGTTACTTGCGAATTGATCTTCCAACCATACAGCCATCTCTTCGTGGTATTTGCCTTTGCCGAATGTACCGGAGCGGGTCAAAAACCAGTTCGTGAAGTGATTGGCCCAATGGCGTGGGTAATCTTCGCTTGCAAGAAGATCTTCAATAATTTGCGATCTTCTGCTGGCTTGGGGATAGCGCATGTACTTGGTGATTTCTTCGGGGCTGGCAATTCTACCCACAACATCCAAGCTTACTCTGCGAATAAATTCATAATCATCGATGAACCCGGAAGGTACAATTTTGTTTTCTTTCCATGAAGCATCGAGCTTTTGATTGATCGATTTTACAACCTGCTCGGTGATTTGCTTTTCTTCAGGAGTCTTGCCCACGATTGTCAATTTTGGAAAGGTTGGATAAGGAGGCAACGGAGCTGATTTTTCAGCTAGTGGTTCTTTTTCGTCCTTCTTAGCAGGCTCCTTACTATCTTTTTCGTCTTTCTTTTCTTCTTTATCATCCTTGGCAGCAGATTGCTTCTTGGTTTCTTTTTCTTGAGCTGTGGAGAAATCGGCGCTCAGGAATAGGCCGGTTGAAACTGTACCAAGTGCTACCAAGTGCCAAAAAGAGAACTTGGTGTTTGATTTATGTGCCATGGGTGAAATCCTTAAGGTTTAAAATGTGCATAATAATCTTAAATGCACACACTATAATTATTACCACTGCATCGCGTTTAAACAACACAAATTGTTAAAAAAGAAGAGGTTACCCGAGGGTAAATTATTCTTTTTCTAGGCCAAATCCAAAAGTTATTAGTTTTAGCTAGCCATTAATGTTATCTGTTATTTTAGTCGAAGGCGAAAACGAATAAGTTCCCGATTAATTGGCAGGTTCTTTAATTATGCAGCTAGATCTCGAAAAAGTACGAATATATGCAAAAAAAGCGGATAATAGGGCCCTGCTTGATCGGGTAACTGTGTTTCAGCAAGGTATGGAACCCGCAGCGATCGAAATTATTAAAATAGAACTGCTCCAAAGGGGTGTTTCTCCCTCAGATATCAGCCAACATGAAAGCATTTACAAAGATTTGGTAATCCGCGGCCCAGAAGGTATGCCCAGGCTTTGCAAAAAATGCGCCTTACCTGCAATAAGTCTGGAGTGGGGATGGCTTAAAGTCTTTGGATTTATTCCGCTGCTACCGTGGAAGTATTTATATTGCGAAGAGCATAAAACAAGGGTTTAATCACCAAAAACAGCCCTTTTTTGTAAGGACTGCTTTTGTGAAATTCGAAAATGAAGGCTTATTATGCCTTCAAGAAGGTATCGACATCTGCCTGCACAATTTGCTTGGAGGGCTTGTCGATAGCTTGGCTTAACCAGCTCATAATGGTTGGCGTGTAAGGAAGCGCACCAATACTAAGAGCGGCTTTTAGCCTAAGTTCTTTACGATCTCTTTCTTTGTTCTTTTTCGCGCCATTTTCAATTCTGGAGCGGCGTTGATCTTGTTTCTGCAAGGTTTTACGAAGTTTTCGGGAAATAGCTGCCATGTCAGGCCTCAACTTTAAACATTAAAATTTCAAAAAAACAGTCTCTTATAAGAATATTAAGATTTTGGTGCATTGGCTAGGGGTTGAGCTTTCTTATACCGCTGTAAAGATGCTTCCTTTGCCCCAATTTGCTTTTCCAAATCTTGAACTTTTGTAGTTAGTGTGGCAACTAACGCTTGCGCTGCAGGCATTGCCTTTTGCATGGCATCAATCTGCTTGGGTAATGCTGGAACTAAAGGCGTAGCTGCAATAAGCTTCATTTGTGCATCTTTAAGGCCTGCAACAGCGGCCGTATAGGCTGCAGTTTTCTCCTGAAGGGCCTTTTGCAAGGCGGGTAAATCCAGCCTCAGTTTGTCAAGCGTTTCTTGAGCAGTGGTCACATTTTTCGCTAAGGCTGCATCTAATTTGTTCTTATCCGATTGATCCTTAATTTTTTTCAAGCTATCCGTACTTGCTAGAATCATGGCCTCGCGAGCTTTTAAGTCATTGGTGGCTTTAGTCTGCTGGGCCAAAGCTGTGGCCTGATCTGCAGTCAGTTGCTTAATTTTTGGGGGTAGGTCTTTGACCGCAAGGGTGGCCTCTGCAAGGCTTTTTTGGGCAGTTGCTATATCTCCCTGTAATTTCGCATCTTGTGTCTTTGCAATGGTTAATTCAGCGCTTGTTTTAGACAATTGTTCACGAAGCAAAACGATTTCCTTGGCGGAAATTTCTACACGGTCTTTAAGGGCGGGCGGATTACTAGGCAAAACATCCACCTTTTTCCCATCTGCAAGCTTGTATGCAGCGACGTTTCCATTCCAGTCGCCAACAAATGCAAAAACAGCATCGTGTGAAACAGCAACCCGCAGAGCCAAATCGGTCAGCGGTTCCATGGTAAGAATTGCAGTTCCATCACTTTTCCAAGACTTTGAGGTTTTATCCCTACCGCTGGTAACAATGGTGCCATCTCGATGAAAAACAAGCCCCTGTGCACCACCTGCGTGAGCGGGAATTGATTTAACCAAAGTGCCGTTCTCGACTTCCCAAAGTTTGAGGGAGGCATCTTCACTCACCGAAGCGAGGATATTGCCATCTGCACGCCAAGAAAGATTGTTGATGTAATTGGTGTGGCCTTTAAGGGTGAAATATTCTTTGCCGTTGTGAGATTCCCAAACGAAAAGATTTCCACTTCGATCGCCTGAAGCAAAAAGAACACCATCTGGACTGTATTCAATGCTGGTAATCCAATCAGTATGTTTTTTGATTTCGTGTAGTAGTTTTCCATCGACGGTGGAATAAACTCGAACGACTTTACTAGGGCCACCAAGAGCAATTTGAGTTTGATCGGGGCTGATATCAGCAGCGAGAACAGCGTCAGATTCTTGGCCAACTGTAAGGACTTTCTGTCCGGTCTTGATGTTGAATAAAGTAGCGGAGCCATTTTTACCCCCGCGGCCACCCCCCGCAAGGAGGAAACCACCATTTCTGCTAAACTTCAAAACGGTAGGAAATCCATCTGGGAAAGGAATGACGCCAAGGTATTCCATAGTATCGGTGTTATAAAGCACGATTTGCTTCTGACCGCCGACTGCTAAAAGAGGGGCCCAAGGGCTTGCTGCTAATCCAATGACTGCATTGCCTTTAAGGGTAACAACTAAAGGATCAAGCGAAAGAGGTTTTTCCGGCATGGGCGGTGGGCCATCAGGTTTGCCCCTGCGAACGGTGCCCAAGGCAATATCGGCGGTGGGTTTATTCAAAGCCAAAGCCTTGCCATCTGCTGTTTCCAGCAACCCTTCTTTGATCCATTTTTCAAGCATTACAATCGAGGTGTCTGCAACTTTTGGGCTTTTGGGGGGCATGACGGGTTCAGATTTATGTGCAACCACCTGAAAAAGAGAACTGCCTTCGGGGTCACCCGCCTTGACAATAATACCGCTGCTACCACCTTCAATGATTTTGCTGTAACTGTTAAGAATAACCCCCGAACTTTTTTTGTCTTGGTTATGGCAACCAACACACTTGTCTTGGAAGAAAGGGAGGATGTGATCTTGATAGTTAATTTTCTTGGCTGAAGGCTGTGCAACGGCTGACTGGGTTGCCAAGGAAAGCAATGCTACCAGCAAAACTATAGAACGAACCATGACCTCTGCTCCGTAATCTTAGTGGTTAAACATATATTCGCGGGTATTTAGCACTGCCCAGAAGGCATCTTCCAGAACCTGCTTTTTATCCTTCTCAGCATTGACCAAGGCGAGCACCTTGGTTTTTTCATCCGCAGAAGGCATTCTTGAAAGGCAACGAATATAAATTTCGTCCAAGATCTCTTCTGGAGTTTTCTTGTCTTTTAGAAGCTTGCCAATCAAATTGCCCTGCGTAATTCGCTGGGTCGTTGCATCGCCATTAAGCAAATGCAAACTCTGGCTTAATGTTGGATCCAGCTTCACTTCGCAAGAGCAAACAGATTCGCGGGTGGCTCTGCCGAAGGTTGTAAGGAAGTAGTTGGAAACCTGACCATCAGCAATTTGCACAGCCCTTGCACCAAGAGGCAAACCAGGAAACTTGTTCTTGGTTTCAGTTACTTGGCTAATGCAATCCAAGAAGGTTTCAGCTTTGATTCTTCGGATGGAGGAATGGCTGAAATTCTTGGTATCGCTTTCGTTGCTGGGATTGGTCTGGGTTGAAAGCTGATAGGTATTGGAAAGAACAATGTCTTTCACAAGGCGTTTGAAGTCGTAATTGTATTCGGTAAACTTCTTGCCTAATTCCTGAAGTAACTCAGAATTGGAAGGAGGGTTGCTGACACGAACATCATCAACTTCATTAATGATGCCCAAGCCAAAGAAGTGCGTCCAAACCATATTGGAAAGATTGGTAGCAAAGTAAGGGTTTTTAGGAGAAGCAAGCCATTCAGCCATTAACCCTCTGCGATCTTTGCCAGTAACATCGGGAGTTTCACCGCCCAAATACTTGGGTGCCATGCGCCTGCCACCAACGGGGTGGTTGATTTCGCCACTGCCACTGTTGAATACCACGAGTTCGCGTGGATCCTCAGTTGGCTTTCTGCCAATCTGTGTGAAGAAGGCAGCGAAACCATAGTAATCATCCATGGTCCAACGATCAAAAGGATGGTTATGGCACTGCGCGCATTGGATACGCATGCCCATGAAAACTTGAGCAACATTCTCGGTCACTTTGAGAATGTCGGTTTCATTCTGATAGTAGTTCGTAACAGGGTTGTTAAAGGTACCACCGTTGGCACCAAGCAATTCTTGAACCCATTGATTGAGAGGAACATTTCTCGCGATACGATCCTGAAGCCAGTTGTAATAAAGCAGGGTCGCTTTGTAACTAACTTGGTTAGAGCTGCGAATTTGTAAGAGTTCAGCCCACTTTAAAACCCATAGTTCTGAGAATTCTTTTCGTTCCATAAGGTCTTTGACAAGTTGCTCTCTCTTGTCTGCTGATTTGTTAGCCATGAATGCTTTGTATTCTTCAACCGATGGAAGCATGCCTGTAAGATCGATGAATATCCTGCGCAAGAAAACTTCATCAGAGCAAGTAGCAGAAGGGGCGATACGAAGATTTTTGAGCTTGGCATTAACCAAGGTGTCGATGTAGTTCTTTTCAGGAGTGGCTGGAAAAGAGAATTTCAAATCTTTGGGAAGAACAATAAAAGGCACGCCCACAGTGAAGGTTGAAAAGCGAGCCATAACAAAGGCTTCGCCTCGGTCGCCTGCGGTTACCAAACCATTGGGGCTTACTTTGCCCGAGCTATCATTGCTGCTAAGGAAAAGCGCAAGGGAAGTAACATCGCGTTCCGAGCCATCGCTGTACTTGGCCCTGACGATTAATTGTTGGGTACTTCCTTTGCCATCCAAAAGTGCGCTTTTAGGAAAAAGATCAACCGATACAGGGGTAGGAATGCCTGCTGGATCAATAGGACCGCCAGCATCGACCCAGCGAACGAGGTCGTTATAATATTGCTCGCCTACTGCGAATTTCTGGCCACCCGTATGGGGCACCTTGCCAATTGATTTTTCAACCAAAAGGCTCTCTTCAGGAATCGCAAGATTGATCCTTCTGCCATTGAGTTCACGGGTCAAACGATAATGATCGCCATCGGGATCAAAACCGAAAAGGGAAAGACGAAATCCATCTTTGCCCCTGGCAGCGCCATGGCAACCACCTTGATTACAGCCATTGCGTAAAAAGATCGGCATTACATCAAGTTTAAAACTGATGGGCCTATCTTTAATTGCATCTTTGACATCGACAGGGACTTGAGTTGTTTTGCCTTCAAATTCTACAGCGATAGAGCATTTGCCATCGCCTACAGGAAGGACTTCGAGGTTGACAATCTTGGCAATTTTGGGGTCGCTGATGGTAACTTTTGCTTGAGCGGTTACATCGCGAGTGATGCCATCTGCGTAGCTGGCTTGAACGATGATGCGTTGTTTCCCACGGGCGGATTGAACATTAACATCGGGAGGGAAAACCGCAATGCTTACAGGTGCGATTGCTTGAATCGAAGTTGCAGAAGCAAACAGCAATATTGCACAAGCGCCTGATAAAATAGAAATCTTCATCGTAGAGGTCTCCAGAATGCTTATTTTTTTTGTGGGGTGGATTTTTGAGCTTTTTCGCGTTCTTCTTGTTCGAGTCTGAGCTTCTCAAGCCTAGTCAGTCTTTTTTCAGCTACAGGAGCAGCAACCACTGCTGGTGTGCCTGGTGTTGCAGGTGCAGTAGCAACGACTTTGGGGGCCGCTGGTACATCAATTCTTATTTCGGTCCTGCCCAAGGTATGGGTAATCGGTTCGCCATTTTTTGTGATCACCGCGGAACAAACAATGTTCTTGTGCTGGCCAACGGGTGAGGTTTTATCAATTTCAACTTTGACAAGAATCTCTTTAGTGTTGGAATCGATTTCAACGGGTGCTGCTGTGACTTTCAAAGGCAGGCCAATTAATTGCAGTTGGGCCTTGCCTTCAAATGGAGTTGTTTGCTTAATCTTGCAAAGGATTTCAGAAGTTTTGCCCTGTTCAATTGCACTTCGTTCGATGGAAGCTGTAATGAATGGGGCAGCTATTTCCAAATTAAATAGCTGGGACGAAGCCCAAACCACGCCTGTGGGAGTGGTGGCATTTGCTAAAAGTGCAGTTTTCCAATTCTTAATTCGGGCGCCCCCATTCGCATTGATAGCAAACAATCCTTCGTTTTGGTTTTCTGGAATGGTGATGGCTGCAATTGTTCCGACACCGGGAGGGCTATAAACTGGAATTACAGTTATGGGGCCTTTGAATCCTTCTTTTCGTTGCACAACAACTTTAAGATTCATTGAGCCATTCTGAACCAATGGAACCTTTGGTTCGACCACTTGGATCGAGAATGGAGCTTCTTCGGTAACAGCAACACCCAGTGTTGGCATGTTGTATCTCCAGTAGATTGATTGTCCTGGATTGCCAAAGGTGAGTTCTGCATTCGTATTGAACTCGGTATTGCAGGCAAGTTTGGGGTCTGCAGGAAGAGCTTTGATTTCAGTTAGCGAACCTGCAACAGGCGCATCTTTGGTTGCTTCGAAAACCACTGCGAAGGAATCAATACCTGTGGAAACTTCATCCACGCTAACAGTAACGCCAGGAGGTAACTTTTCTGCAATCAGCTTTAAATCACCTGCGATGTCACGCCTTTGAACCGTCATCAAGGTTGCAAACCGATTTCCCTTGGGCACGCTAATGGTTTGCCTATCTTGGGAATACTGTGCCACTTTGGGGATTGCGACAAGCGTGTTGCCTTGAACTGGTGAAAAGTCAACCCGGTAGGTGTAATCGAACCCACCTTTTTTAAGGTGATCCGAAACGGTCAGGATGTATTCTTTGTCATCAAGAGTGGTTCTGAAATAGCTATCGGTACCGCCTGAGTCATCGTTCGTTGCTACATTAGCGCCTCCAGCAATTGCGAGGGTCATAACTGGATCTAGCGGAGAACCGTTCTTGCGTGCAGCGCATCGGATATCAACTACTTGGCCTTTAACACCCTTGAAGCGGAAGCAATCGACATCGCCATTTTTTTCGATGATGCCATTGAAGCTGCTGGGGAAGTTTACCACGGTTGCTTTGTCTGGTGTATCATTGGGCTCAACTTCAAAACTGTTTGGGAAGTTGGAAAGGCCGAAGCGAATGCCGGATGGGCAAATACCTTTTGCGTCTTGGGGGAAGATTCTAAAATCGGGATCTAGTGCTGCGGGAAGTTTGATTTTTTGTTTAATTGGACCAGCGGGATCTCCCAGATAAGTAACTTCGATTTCTTCGCCAGCTTTCCCACCCGTGGGGAATACACCTGTAGGTCTGGGGAAATTACCAACATGAAGGCGGTATTTGGCATTCCCATTGCCACCATAGGCACTTTCACGAACCAAGACTACATACTGGCCATCTTCAGGCGCAACGATGGAAGCGAAACAATCTTGTCCGGTAAGGGGTGAATCATCGCGTGCGCTTAGTTCAAACCTCTTCATGTTAAAGATTGCAACAAAGGGGTCGAAAACAATGGTACCGAGGCGCATACCTTCAACTTCTGCACTGATACGCTCGCCTTTTTTTGCTTCTACAAGGAAATAATCTGCGTCTTCATTGTTGGCAACGCCGTGAACTGTAACATTCATTGCAATTTTTTGGGGAGTTGCAAACTCTGAATTAGGTTCTTTTTCATCGATTACCGGTAGTGCGCCCACATAAAAAGTGCGCAGTTCACTAATGCCGGTAGCCGTGCGAACTCGAATTCCGTATTCGCCCAAGCCAGCTTCAGGGCTAATTTTCACCATGGCTTTTACCTGAGTATCGCTCACCACGGTCATCTTCGTGGTTTCGATGCCTTTGCGATAAAAGAGAAGTTCCTTGGCATCGGTAAGTCTTGCACCCGTGAAAGTTAATTCAACTTCGGTGCCTCGTTGCCATCCACGTGGAGCAATGCCACCAAGATTTGGGGAGGCTGCTTTAAGGGAAGAGGCAAGAGCCAAGACGGCGATGGACATCAAGAAAAATCTAGAGAGAAAAATCTTCATGGATGAGTCTCAGTACTTAAAATTCGAGCAGCCTTAAACAAAGCTGCTCACAAAATTGGGAAGGAAAATTGCAGCCCCCGGCAGAAGTAAATCAACCGGGGATACCACATTAATTAAGACTGCAATTAAGCAAGGATTTCTTTGACAACCTTGCCATCGCGAACAATATCAATTGGCCTGTTACCAGGAGCAACGAGGCGTTTTTCGCCATCGATACCCAACTGATTATACACGGTCATTGACAAATCTTC
>Ga0209296_1000524_pt1 | contig 33553 bp, 30 predicted proteins | sample S_130206_EF_Meta_FD_187319 | JGI IMG/M metagenome (GOLD analysis project Ga0209296, IMG submission 187319) | Freshwater microbial communities from Lake Simoncouche, Canada to study carbon cycling - S_130206_EF_MetaG (SPAdes) (version 2) | ecosystem: Environmental > Aquatic > Freshwater > Lake ... | reverse complement strand
AATCGAACTGTCAGCAAATTTTCTGGAATAGGTATATCCGCCAAAATATTAAAACCTTTATAAAAAAGACTTCCCCCAATTCTTTTAATCCAAGAACCCGTCCTTTCTTTAGCAATACCGAATACAACATCATGATTTTTATCATTAAGTTTGGTATAAAACAGTTGGAGCAATTCAGGATTTTCTTCCAAATCACTATCAATCAAAAATACTAAATCACCTTTTGCATGGTTCAATCCCGTCCAAATTGCGGGATGATGACCAAAATTTTTTGATAATTCAATGACTTTCGTCCGACAATCTTTTTTCTGAATAGCAATTGCAACTTTTAAAGAATCATCAGGGGAACCATCATCGACATATATGACTTCATAATCATTTGTTATTAAATTTGCTGAAGCACAAATCCTTTGATGAAATTCATCAATAAATCCCTGAGATTTGAACAATGTAGTAATAATACTAAGCTGCATTTTTAAGCCTTTCCATGCAAGCTTGAGCATTTGGACCAACATTAAATATAAGGTCTAATACTGAAACATAATGATCAAAAGGCGGATGGAATTGAGGGTATTCAGGGTAACCAGAATACTCCATCCATTGAACTTCAACTCCATTATTTCGAAAAATATCAACATCTAGATAATCTTTTGCTGCTGGCCCTGAAATGTATGTATTAGCTCGGGCTTGTAGACAAATTTTTAATAATCTTTCTGAAGGATCAATTGTTTCTGTTGGATATGAAATAGATTTTGTAACTTTAGTTTTTATACCTATCACTTTGCATATTTCTAAAATAAAAAGTTCGTTTATTTCTGATAAAATATTTGAACTACATTCAGCATATAGTTTTTCAAAACAAGATTTATATTCTTTAAAATACGGAGCTTTTGAATAAGCAGAACAAATCCTAGTCCAATGATTTTTTTCCCAACCTGACTCACTTATCAATGTTTCATTAATTTTCTGGAAGTATTTTCCTTTTACTTCGACAGGTACTGTAAGCCATTGTGTTCCATCTGCAGTTTTAATTTTATTGCGATTTCGCCAATCTCTACGTGTGTATTGCACTTCATCATAAAGAATAAATTCGTCAACAGACCTAATAAGGTCAAAGTAACCTTTCCAAGGAATATAATTAGATTGAAGTATCGCAACTGTTTTAGCCATTTTTTTCTCTTTTATTAAATCCTTCATTCTTATATCTAAATTTCTAATTTATGGTCAATAGGTATACCCCCATTTGACTTAGACTCTAAAATTTTAATTAAGTATCATTTTCCTATGCAGTTCCCCTTACGCCAGATGCTCTTGATTCTTTTTAATCGTTTACGGTAGACCTTCCTTATCGAAGCAACCTAGGTGTTTCAGAACTCATTCATTGAAGTTCTACTTGCCCAACCTAGACACCGCTTCTTATTTATTTTGCCAAAGGAATGGCGCATGCTTATTACTCAAACCCCTTTAAGAATCAGCTTTCTTGGCGGGGGCACTGATTATCCCGAATACTTTGAAAAATATGGCGGCGCAGTTCTAGGAACCGCTGTTGATAAATGTGCCTATTTCGCCATTTCGCGCTTTTATTCAAAGCTTTTTGATTACTCCATCAGAATTGCCTATCGCAAAGTCGAGTGCGTTTCCTCCCTCAACGATATTGAACATGCTCCCTTCCGCGAATGCATGCGCTGGACAGGCCTTCACCAAGATGTGGAAATCAATCACTCTGCAGAGCTCCCCGCAGGCACCGGCCTAGGCTCTTCTTCGTCCTTTACCGTCGGGCTTCTAAACACAATCTATGCCTACCAAAGAAAATTAGTTCCTAACCTTGAATTAGCCTACGAAGCCATAGATATCGAACGCAATGTCCTTAAAGAATCGGTTGGTGTTCAAGATCAAACCTTTGCTGCTGTAGGTGGATTTAATCTCATAGAATTCCGCAGCATGGGCAATTTCATTGTTAATCGAATCCCTTTTTCTCCCATTCGCCTTGAAGAATTTGAAAACCACCTCATGGTTTTCTTTACTGGCATTAAACGCAGGGCTGATGAACTCGCTAGCAAACAAGTTAAGAAAGTTGAATTTAATCTCAAACGCCTAGCTGCTATGCGTTTGCTTGTCGATGAAGGTTACAATGTTCTTGCAGGCTCCGGGCCCATTTCTGCTTTTGGTGATACCCTCCATAAATCATGGATGCTAAAACGATCTCTCGATGAAGCAATAAGCAATGATACCGTTGACGAACTTTACCAAGCAGGAATGGATGCAGGCGCTATCGGTGGCAAACTTTTAGGCGCAGGCGGCGGCGGCTTCATGCTCTTTTTCGTTCCACCAGAAAAAAAACCTGCTATCGCTAAAAAGCTTGCTAACTACCAACAAGTTGATTTTCATGTTAATTCTAGAGGTTCGCATGTCGTTCACGCAGATAGCGAACGCTATGTAAGCCAATTTCCTGCTGTTATTCGCGAGGCTGCATGAAAAATCCACTTTCAAATATTCCCGTACTTATTCTTGCTGGGGGCTTAGGCACCCGCTTAAGATCCGTCGTAGCAGACAAACCAAAAGCGCTTGCCCCGATCATGGGAAAGCCTTTTCTTGAAATCCAAATAGAACTCTTAAAAGACCAAGGTGCAACTCACTTCGTTCTTTGCGTTGGTTATCTTTCTCAACAAATCTCCGACACTTTTGGGGATGGATCCAAATTTGGTGTGCGCATTGATTATTCTGAAGAACGAGATCAACTTCGCGGAACCGCAGGCGCAATCAAACTGGCCCAACCCTTTATCAAAGACCGTGCCCTCGTCTTAAATGGCGACACCTATCTTGATTTTGATCACAACGAACTGGTTGCAAGGCATCTTGCGGAAATCAAATTTGGCGCCAAAGCCACTTGTACCCTGGCTAGGCTCGATAATGCATCTAGGTTTGGTACCGTAATCCTTGATGAACACGATCATTATGTGGCAGGTTTCCTTGAAAAAAACGCCAATAATCATGGCCCTGCATGGCTTAATGCTGGCGCCTACATGCTCGAACGCAGTTTTGTCGAAGCCATTGCCCCAGACAAAATTGTTTCTCTTGAACGAGAGGTTTTCCCAAACCTAATTGCCAAAGGCGGAAAGATCGCTGCGACTCTTAGCAGCAGACCTTTTTACGATATTGGCACGCCGGAAGATTACAAAGGTTTTTCAGATCTTTACCAAAGGTGGAATCATGACCGACATCGAGCTGCTTAAAACTTCACTTAAATCTGCAATGGCTGTTTATCAAAATGTTCTTGATAATGAGACCTATTGCATCACCAATATTGCTACAAAGCTTGGCGATATTTTAGAAGCAGGCGGCACCATTTATCTTTGTGGTAATGGTGGTAGTGCTGCAGATGCGCAACATATCGCTGCGGAATTTGTAGGTAGATTTCTGCGCGAACGCAAAGCACTTCCTGCACAAGCCCTTACTGTTAATACAAGCATCCTCACTGCCATAGGCAACGATTATGATTTCTCCCAAATATTTTCACGGCAAGTAAAAGCCATGGTTACCGCAAAGGATGCTTTAGTAGGCATCAGCACCAGTGGTAAATCTGTAAATGTTTTGGAAGCAATCAAAGAAGCTAAAAATATCGGCGCACTTACCGTCGCCTTCACAGGCTTGCCTGGCGAACCTCTTGCCTCGGCTTGTGATCTTGCTTTCAAAGCCCCAACCAAGGAAACTCCCCGTATACAAGAAGTACACATCGCTGCTTGGCATGGCATTTGTGATATCATCGAAAGGCGCGTCCATGAACAAGAGACCGGCAATTTTTCTGGACAGAGACGGGGTGATCATCGAGGAAGTCAACTACCTCTCGCATCCTGATCAAGTCAAGCTTATCCCGGGCTCTGCCAAGGCAATCCAAACCCTGAATACTCTGGGTATTCCAGTCATTATCGTCAGTAATCAAGCTGGGGTTGCAAAGGGATATTTTCCCATCACCCAAATCCCCCTAGTACACGCTAGGTTAATTGAATTATTGGCGCAAGAAAATGCCCATGCGGATGCTATTTATTACTGCCCTCATCATTCGGAAGGCACAATTCCAGAATACTCATTTAAATGCCAATGCAGAAAACCTGAGCCAGGAATGTTGCTCGAAGCTAAAGAAAAACTAAATCTCAACTTGACACAATCATGGCTAATTGGCGACAACATTACTGATATGGAAGCCGCTGCCAAAGTTGGTTGCAAGTCCATACTTGTGCAAACAGGGCATGGCAAACAATTTGCTGCCTGCACTTTGCCCATTGGTACCGTTAGGAAAGCTGATTTACTTGAGGCTGTGAATTTTATTCTACTTTCACCCTCTTCTCTTGGTTGTTGTGCCTGATCTATTTTTAGGGAGATACTATAAAGTGCCTGCGAAAATTCTTATCACTGGTGGCGCCGGATATATTGGTACTGTCCTTGTACCCATGCTTCTAAACGATGGCCATCATGTAACGGTTCTTGATAGCTTCCTTTTTAACCAACCTACTCTCCTTGATTCTTGCATCGACCCAAAACTTACTGTGGTAAGAGGCGATTGCCGTGATAAAAACATTATTGCCAAACTGATCAAAGATGTTGATTACATCATTCCTCTTGCTGCAATCGTTGGAGCCCCTGCTTGCAACCTCGATACCACTGCTGCGACTTCCATAAACCTAGATGCAATCAAATTAATACTTGCATTGCGATCTAAAAATCAACGAATCGTTCTGCCAAATACCAATAGCGGCTATGGCATGGGCCAAAAAGGTAGTTTCTGTACGGAAGATAGCCCATTAGAACCCATTAGCCTTTATGGCAGAACCAAAGTAGATGCAGAAAAAGCCGTTTTAGATGCAGGCAACTCACTAACTTTTAGATTAGCAACCGTATTTGGTTTATCTCCAAGAATGCGAATCGATCTTTTGGTTAATGATTTTGTCTACAGAGCAATCAATGACAAAGCTGTGGTTATTTTCGAAGGGCATGCCAAACGAAATTACATTCACATTCGCGATGTAGGCAGGGCATTTGTTCATGCCATCAATAACTTCGAAAAAATGCAGGGGCAGGCTTATAATGTAGGCCTTTCAGATGCAAACCTTTCTAAAATAGAGCTTTGCAAAGAAATTCAAAAGTACATTCCTAGCTTCGTATTTTTGGAAGCGCCTATTGGCGAAGATCCAGACAAACGCGACTACATTGTTTCAAACGAAAAAATTGAAAAGACCGGTTTCAAACCCAAATACAGTTTGAATGATGGCATCCAGGAACTCATGAAGGGCTACATCATCCTTCGCAACCGCATTTATGCAAATGTGTAACAGATATGATCAATGAAAATAATATTGTAATAGTTGGTGCAGGCATCGTTGGCCTTTCCACAGCTATGCATATAGCTCAAGCCAAAGCCGGTAAAGTTTTGGTCCTTGAAACAGAAAAAGATGTCGCAGAACATCAGACAGGTAATAATAGCGGGGTCATCCACTCCGGACTTTACTACAAGCCCGGTTCTGCTAAAGCTAAAAATTGCGCAGATGGCCGTGAGTCTATGTACGATTTCTGCAAAGAATATGGCATCCCTCATGATCGTTGCGGAAAAATCGTTGTCGCAACTCATCCCCATGAATTACCACGAATGGCCGAACTTGAAAAGCGCGGCCTAGCCAACGGCCTTACTGGCATCAAGCAACTTTCAAAAGAAGAATTAAAAGATTACGAACCACATGTTGCAGGCATTGCAGGCTTGTTTGTTCCGCAAACAGGAATCGTTAATTACAAAGATGTCTGCAAGGTTTATCAACGCCTGATAACTGAATCGGAAGGTGAAGTTCGGTTGGGGACTAAATTCATCTCTTGCAAACGCGATACTAACGGCCTAGCTATCGAAACCAACAAAGGCAAAATTCATGCCTCTTTTTTGGTCAACTGCGGTGGCCTGCAATCAGATCGGGTTGCCAAGGCATGCGGTGTTGAGCCAGGCGTTCAAATCGTTCCATTCAGGGGTGAATATTACGAACTCATTCCTGAAAAACATCATTTGGTTAAGAATCTTATTTACCCCGTACCCGATCCCAGCCTTCCATTCTTAGGCGTTCACCTTACCCGCATGATTCATGGCGGTGTGGAAGCCGGGCCTAATGCAGTCCTCGCATTTAAAAGAGAGGGCTATAAACTTCTTGATATCTCCATCAGGGATATGCTTGGTTTAGCAGTATCGCCTGGGTTTTGGCGCATGGCTGCCAAATTTTGGAAAACCGGCATGGGCGAGTTCCATCGTTCACTTAGTAAAAAAGCTTTTCTTAAAGCATTGCAACGATTAATGCCTGAACTTCAAATGCAGGATATTCATCGGGGTGGCGCAGGTGTAAGGGCGCAAGCCATGGCTCCCGATGGCAAGCTTGTAGATGATTTTCACATAGTCGAGGCAGAACGCATGGTGCATGTTTTAAATGCACCCTCCCCCGCTGCAACCGCATCACTTGCAATTGGAAAAACATTGTCTGAATTAATATTAAAAAGCCAACTACAACACAATTAAAGGAATAACACCCATTTTTACTTTGATGAAAAAAATGATCAAGAGCCTTGCTTTACGCATTCCTAAAGTTAGACAAATTAAAGATAACATTGACATAATGCGCGGCCAAATTAAAGACCTAGAGATTTTAAATGCCGAATTAATGAAAAAAAAAGAAGTCTCATTAAGACTTTTGGAAGGTACCCCTTATACAACTATTGCTATACCTTTAGATTATCCCCCATCTCGGGATTACAAATCCAGATGGGGAGGTAGCAAACCAGTTGAACCTATTATCCATTCCTGGTTTAAAAAACATATAGTTCAACATTTAGATTTTTGCAACCAAATGAAAGTATTTGCTGAAGAATTAAAAAATGTACCTTTGGTTTTTGAACCAAAAAATCTGCCTGCGTTTAGTTGGATTGGAATCCCCTATTCGCCCTTTGATACGCTCGCTTTATATTCAATGGTTCGCACCTATAAACCCAAGGTGTTTCTTGAAATCGGTTCAGGCACAACAACTTGTATTGCTTATAAAGCAATACAAGATAATTCAACAAACACAAAATTAATATCCATCGATCCCGAACCTAGGGCAGAAATTGACTCTATCTGCGATCAGGTTATAAGGAATGGATTGGAAACATGCGATCTTAAAATCTTTGATCAACTAGAAGAAGGTGATATTCTCTTTTTTGATGGCTCACATCGGTCCTTCGTAAATTCTGATGTTACCGTGTTTTTTATTGATGTTTTACCAAGAATTAAACCAGGGGTGATAATTCATATTCACGACATCACGATACCTTGGGACTATCCCGATATGTTTTTACCATGGTATTGGAATGAACAATATCTTTTGCATGTTTACCTCATGGGTAACATGAAACGAATTAACCCCTTATTACCAACAGCTTTCGTTTGTAGAGACCCAGCATTTGAAGAATTCTTCTCCGTTCCAATGCTTGACATTGGAACTTACAATGACCACTGGAAAGGTGGCGGCGCCATGTGGTTCACCCACACATCTGCAATATAATCAATTTTCGGTAAATCTAACAAGAAATTTTGAAACCAACCTTAAATTACTATTAGTTAAAAGGTTCTATTGCACAAATTGTATTTAAAAAGCTAATCTATGCGAATATCGAACGATTTTTCTAGGAAGGAATCCTTATGATTTGCAGAGTATGCGACGGCAACAAACTTGAAAAAGTCCTAGATCTAGGAAATCAACCTTGGTGCAATCATTTCCTCAAACCCGAAGAAGTTGGTACAGAACCGACTTACCCCCTTCGAGTTGTTTATTGCCATGATTGCTCAACCACCCAATTAGATTACACGGTTAAAAAAGAAATCATGTTTGGCGATCACACCTATCTTTCCGGTGTAACTAAATCGCTTAGTAGCCATTTCAAATCTGTCGCAGATGAAATCGATTCAATTGTTCCACATAAAAACCGCAAAAAAACTGTTCTAGATATAGGTTCCAACGATGGAACCCAACTAAAGCATTTTCAAGCATTAGGATATGAGGTCTTAGGTGTGGAATCATCAAAAACCACTGCAAAAATTGCAATGGATGATAATGTTCCCACATTAAATGCTTTCTTTAACCTCGAAACGGCAAAAAACATTGGTAAAAAATTTGATGTCATCAATGCTGCTGGGGTTTTCTTTCACCTCGAAGAACTCCATTCTGTTACTGAAGGCATTCGCGAATCACTCGAACCCGATGGAACCTTCATGGTCCAATTCCTTTACATGAAGAAAATAGTTGAAAATCTTGCATTTGATCAAATCTACCACGAGCATCTTTTGTATTATAATTTGAAAAACATCGAAGTTCTGCTTAATAGACATGGCCTAGAAATGTTCGATTGCAAACTTACCCCGATTCATGGGGGATCCATGATTGGCTATGTTACTCATAAAGGCAAGAAAGCCAAAACCCAGCGCTATTTGGAAGCTTGCGCTTTAGAAAATACAGAAAAAAGCAATGATATTGCAACTTACCATGAGTTTGCAAAGCGCGTAGAGAACATGAAAAAACGCGATATTGCCTATCTCGATCAAAAGAAGAAAGAAGGGAAAACCATCTTTGGCATGGGTGCCCCCGTAAAAGGAAATACTCTTTTGAATTACTTCGGCGTGGGGAAAAAACATCTAGATTGCCTAGTTGAAAAAAACACATTGCGAAAAGGCCTAATTTCTCCAGGCATGCATCTTCCAGTACTTATTGAAAGCGAACTTACTACGACTCCTGATGTTTATTACGTTCTTGCTTGGAATTTCAAAAAAGAAATTTTGGCTAACAATAAGCACTTGATTGACAAAGGTGTTGAATTCTATTTCCCAGTAGATGCAGAAGCAGCTTAATTAAATTAATTAGGAACTAAAAATGTTTACTAAGACAATTAAAGCCTTATTACCGAAAAAAACTAAAACATGGGCAAAGGACGTTATTAATAATGCGTCAGGCACTGCAGAAATACATCAATCCATTTCTGTCGTTGCTAGTAAAATTCTTGAAACTGCTCAAAGATTAAATACCGTGGAACATAAGGTCAGCCAAATTCATGGCAACAATGATCATGAACCAAATCTTAAAATAAACTCTTGCAATTATATTGTTGCCCCTTGGTGGGAAACTAACTTCTGGGAACCTTCTGTTCAATTGGCACTTAGAGATTTAATAAAACCAGGGAGTATCATTTTTGACGTAGGCGCAAACCTTGCTGGCTTATCGATTCTAATGTCACGTTTGACTGGGCCTAAAGGTATTGTTTGCGCATTTGAAGCAAGTCCACGCATAATCGAATTAACGCATGGGAACATCATCGCGAGCGGTTGCAACAACATCCAGCTTTACCACAATGCTATTTTTTCGGAATCAGGCAAAGATCTTATGATTTATGCAGGTGGGCATCTAAATGACAGCATATACAACCAAGGTGAATTTAAAAATAATGTTGGAAAAATGGTCAAAACAATGTCCCTAGATGATTTCGTAAATCACACTGGATTGATCCCGGATGTTATTAAAATGGATATCGAAGGAGCAGAATTTGATGCCCTTCAGGGAATGCAAATCAAAGTCTTAACTTCAAAACCACATCTTATTTTAGAAACCAGCCCTAATGATATGCGCTGTTTTGATTTCCTTCTTTCTTTGGGTTATTTAGCACTTGACTTAAGTAACTATAAACCGATTACATCAGCTAATGATTTCCCGAAAGGTTCTGAAATAAGAAATCTTTTGTATGTTCATGAAACAAGAATTCAAGAAATACCTTACACAAGAGAGCCACAATTAGCTGAACAACTTAGGCTTAAAAAAGATGATTTTATAAATCAATCCGGATCTTGGTATTCTGGCTGGTTATCCCTAAAACCAGGAAGATATGTAGTTTTACACGATCTATCCGGGAACCCAGATGACGAAGTAATGGTAGGCATAGAAGACGAACAAAAGGAAATGTGCAGGTACCACGCAAATCGTGGTTTCTTAAAGATTCATTATCCTGACATGCCTTTTCATATCACAAATGAAAAAACATGCCGTTTATTTTTGAAACTTTTAAAGTCAAATTCAGACACTCATTGCCCACCTGTATCGGTCACCCTTTTAAAAATGACCGATATCTTGACAGAACGAATCTCCCCAATTAATTACCTTGTAGCCTAAATTCTGGAGCACGAATGCGTGTTTTATTACCAGCAGTTGACATATTCTATTCAGTTGGTGGTGGTCAATCTTTTTACAAACAACTGATTAAAGCAAACCCTGACATTGAATTCTCATATCTGATAAGAAATGAATCAGATAACGAGATTAGACCAAGTAATTGCAAAGCAATAAAATATGATTACAAATTTCCAAACTTACATGTGTTAAATCCGTCCTTCGATTTTAGCTCGGTTCCAACTTGGGCTAGGCATGCTGTTTCCAACTCAGCAAACATCGCTTATTCCGCTAGAGGATTAAATTTTGATATTATCGATATACCTGATTGGGAACAACACGGGTGTTTTCTAAGATTCTTCCTAAATCATTTCAATGTTAAATTTAATAAAATCGCCCTTTCAATGCATGGCAATATCTCAACGACCCTTTACACTAATTGGGACACTTCCCACCATGATTATTCTTCACTCGAATTTCTGGAAAAAGCAGAATATTTAGGTGCAGATATTCGATATGCAATTAGCGAGTTCTACATTGAAAAATGGGAAAAACGCACAAATTTAAGAGCTGATTATTTACATCCATTCACCTTCTTTAAACCAGAAAAACCAAAACCTTATACCAAAACTTCAGAAGTACCATCATTATTGTTTTTTGGCAGAACCGAAAAAAGAAAAGGGCCAGACTTTCTAACTCATCTTGCTTGGATGTTACAAAAAAAACTTTTAACAAAAGCTTTAATTATTGGCCCTTCCGTCCCTTTAGAAAACAAAACTACCTCGAAAGATGTATTAAATTTACTAATTAAAAATCGAAACCTTAACATCGAGGTCAAAGATAGCGTTTCCCAAGCAACGATGCAGGAATTCTTCACACAATCAAATTTGACGGTATTACCTTCGCGATATGATACTTTTAATCTTGTCGCATTAGAATCTTTATTTGCAGGTTGCCCAGTAGTTGTAGGCGAAAACACGGGAGTCGTGGGTTTCATCAAAAAAGAATTTCCGAATTTGCCAATCTATGTTCTCCCCATGGATGATTTGGCAACTTGCATTAAAGTTTTAGAACATGCGATTGAAAATTACCATGAAGATAGAAAAATAATTGCGAAAATCCTCGAAACATTTAGCACCCGCACTTTTTCTTCAAAATCACTTTTAGAAATTTATGAGCAACCTTCGAAACGTATTCGGGAAACAGATTTTCCCTTTGATGAAATCGCAAAATCTTTTTTGCAAATCTGCTCCGAAAATCCTTCAGCACAAAATAATGAGTTAGTTACTCCAAATCCTTTATCATTGAAACAACAGACAATCGAAAAAATCAAACATCTTGGAAAACACAGAAACTACAAAAATGATTCTGGCTTCAAAAAAACTATTTCATCGATTGTTGGGTTTTTGCCTCGCCTTGCACGAAAATATCGATTAAAAAAACCTAGACTATTCTGGTTAAATCAAGTTTCTTTACATTATAAAACTATTTCTACTAACAGCGAATGTGGCAAAACAAATATTGCGACTAAATTAAAAAACCTTAACGATCTAGTGCCGGCACTTCGTTTTGGAAAATCACATATTTATGAAAAAATGGCGGGTCTGCAAATAGTTCTCGATAAGCCAATTATTGCAGCAACTTATTACATCAGGTCTTTCCGCTTAGGCGGTAATAGCAAATTAAATGTTATAAATTTTGCTACCGCAACTTTAGATACATCAAACTATTCTGCAGAAGCAAACGCCACCAAACTTCTTTACATTGATGACCAAAAGCAAACAGGAATTAAAGAATACCTTGAAAACCAGAGAAAAAAACTTTTCCCTATTCCTAAGTATGATGAAGATTTTTTGTACATAGATGACCGACGAAGCAAGCCATCATTCAAAATTTCAATAATAGTTTCTCTTTATAATGCTGCTAACAAACTAGAATTCTTTCTTAATAACCTGCAGCGACAAACCATGGTTATCAAAGGAGCTGCTGAAGTCATCTTAGTAGACAGTGGTTCCCCCACCAATGAACGAGAAGTATTTTTAAAATTGATTGATTCATTAAAAATCGAAGTGATTTATGTTCGAACAAAATCCCGCGAAACGATTCAAAAGGCCTGGAACCGAGGAATTCTATTAGCTCAAGGCGAATATCTTACTTTTCTTGGCGTCGATGAAGGGATCACCCCTGAAGCGCTAGAAATTCTTAGTGCTGAACTAGATGCGGATCCTTCGACAGATTGGATTCAAAGCAATAGTTTAATGACTGATGTTTCAAAAAATGGGACTTGGCTTAATGATGTGATGATTTTTGAAAGATCAAATTTTCACCCTTTCCATATTTATCTTGAAACCTGTTACATTTCATGGGTTGGCGCCCTTTATCGAAAATCAATTCATGATCGGTTTGGTTATTACGATGATACTTTCCGTGCAGCAGGCGACACAGAATTCAAGAATCGCATGGGCCCATTTGTCAAAATGAAAACCCTCCCGATAACCTTAGGAATATTCTTCAATTATCCTGAGGAACGGGCTACGCATTCGCCTACTGCTGAACTTGAAGATTTACGAGCATGGTATTTATTCCGAACGCCCGAAGGAATGGAATATGCGTTGCAGGGAAGAGATCAATCGTTTGTAGAACAATCGTTACTTTTTTGCTTAAAATACAGAAAATCTTACTGCTCACATTTGAGCACTGATATTGAACTCGCTTGGTCAGTCGTAAAATACATCGAGAAATATTTCCCCACTTCCAGGCTATCAGTTCTAAAAAACAATATCTTTTCTCTCCGAGAAGCATTTCAAGGCTACGATAACGAAGCATTCACTTCAGCAGAAAACATGCTAGCGAAAAGAAGGGCATTCAATAAAGCCAGAAAAAATCTTGAAAACCTATTAAACAATCTGGGCTTTAATAAAGCATCTGAATTTCATTATTCAAATGACAATCGTTACGAACAACATAACAGTTTTTGGTAATATACTGATTAATTATTGTAAAGGAATTCTCATGAACATATTAATAACCGGTGGTAGTGGATTTCTTGGTTCAGCTTTGGTCTCTGCTCTATCAAAAGCAGGCAACAATACCATCGCACTAAGCTCTAAGGATGCAGACCTTACCATTCAAAACTCCTTGAGCAAATTTAATAACACCCATTTTGATTTCATTTATCATCTTGCAGCATGGACCCAGGCAGGCGATTTTTGCCTAAAACACCCTGGCGAACAATGGCTCAACAACCAAAAAATAAACACTAATGTTCTCGATTGGTGGAAAAACCATCAACCTAACGCAAAGCTAATCGCTATGGGCACGAGTTGCGCCTATGCCCCCGACAAATCCCTTGTCGAAGATAATTACCTTGAAGGCCAACCTATCGAAAGCCTTTACACCTATGCCATGACAAAACGCATGCTTTATGTTGGCATGAAATCTCTTAACAAACAGTTTGGGCTAAAATATCTTTGCCTAGTTCCCAGCACTCTCTACGGCCCGGGTTACCATACCGATGGCAGGCAAATGCATTTTGTTTTCGATTTGATGCGTAAAATTTTAAGAGGAAAACTCTATGGCGAACCCGTATCCCTTTGGGGTGATGGCCATCAAAAACGAGAACTGGTTTATCTGGATGATTTCGTAACCACAGCAATACATCTAGCAAATTCCAGAGATAATGATTTGATCAATATTGGGGCGGGAGAGGAACATTCCATCCGAGAATTTGCGAAAGAAATATGCGCTATTGTTGGATACGATCCAACCAAAATCAATTATGACACCACTAAATATGTGGGGGCTAAATCAAAAGTTTTATCCGTTCAGAAATTAGATGAGATTTGGCCTATTCGCCCACGCACCACTCTAGGTGAAGGATTAAAATTTACCCTAAATTGGTTTATGCAGCACAAGGATGTATTACTACCCAAGAATATGATCCCTTCTGCAGTAGCTTAAAACAAATTAAGTTCTCCAATAAAACCGATGGTTAAAATGAAACTGATAATTGCAGATAACACTCTGGAAAGCTATCAGGGGCACTCTTTTGCATATTGCCAATCAATAAAAAAAGAAGCAGAAAAACAAGGCATCGATGTAACAATCCTAGCGACTAAAAATGTAAATCCAGAAGTTAAAAATATTCTGAATGCAGTCCCTTTTTTCAAATACAGCTTTTTTCATAGTTTCCCAGAACCTTGGCTACTAAGTATTTTACCAGACCGAATTTTTAATCACTATTATCCACTATGGAATTATTATTTACGAAACAAAATGCTTACTATCGAAATGAAAGAGGTATTAAAATACATCCCAAGTAACGAAAAATGTATCATTCTATTTCCGAATTTCACATACAACGACTTTAAAGGGATCATTGATACTGCTGAAATTACAAAAAACAATCCAAACACCCATGTTGCCGCAGTCCAACATTTCACCAGTAGAATAAATCTACATACTAGTAAATTCCCAAACAGATATTACGAACGCGTTTTTAATTATTTAAACAAAAGCATCAACAAGAATCGGATTCATCTTTTTTCAGACAGTACTCAGTTAACAGAGGAATATAAAAAGTACACGCCAAAAGATCATACTGTTTTACCAATACCTCATACTTCAGATTCCTTGCAAACCGATGCACAAACACCTGAAAAATTAATTATTGGGTACATGGGCGATGCAAGAACCAATAAAGGATTTCATTTGCTTCCTGAAGCTTTAGATGTAGTAAAACAAAATAACCCTAACCATAAACTTGAGTTCCATATCCAAGCAAATATTAGAAATAAAAACGAATGGCAAGCTTCTCAAGCTGGAACACTTTTAAGTAATCGAACTGACACTCATTGCTATCGCACTGCTTTAAACGAAAACGAATATAAAAAATTAATGAACCTGATTGATATCTTTGTTTTGCCTTACACACTGGATTATTACCACAGCCAAACATCAGGTGTTTTTTCTGAAGCAAGATCACTGGGGAAAGTTACAGTGGTCACCCGGGGAAGTTGGATGGCTGATGAAATCAACCAAAACGGTGGTGGAATCTTATGTTTGCCTGAAGATCCAAAAAGCATAGGTGATTCCATTTCAAAAGCTATTGACAATTATTCTTCTTTAAAAAAAGAGGCCCTGCAAGCTGAAAAGAACTGGAATGGGTTTCATAATGTTGGCAATTATTTTAAGATATTAATGAACACAGTTTTTCCTGATGTGGTAAGTACGTCTTGAAATAAGAACACTTGAAATTAAGAAGCTATAATTATTACCAGTCACTTTTTTAATAATGGCAACCAATCCAATTAAACAATGCATCTTATAATTGCAGATCACACGCTGAAAGACTACCAAGGGCATTCCTTCGAATACTGCAAATCCGTTCGCGAAATCGCAATAGCCAAAGGTTGGAAAGTAACCACCCTTGGAACCAGCCAGATCTCTGCACAAATACAAAAAGAATTAAATGCAACAGCCTTTTTCAAGCATGACTTTTTTCACCATTATCCTATCAATCCATTGGTAAATCTATTTCCATCAATAATTGCAAAAGCTCTTCAGTCTCGCTGGAATTATCGGCAACATAGTAATTCACTATTCACCGATCTTTGCAAGATCCTTCCAGATTGCAACAATTCTGAACCCGTACTTATCCTTTTCCCAACCTTCAGCTTTAACGACATCATCGGGATCACCCGATTTGCAGAAAAACTACTCCCATCCTCCAATACACAAATCGCAATGGTCCAACATTTCACCTCCAAACCCAATTTGGACAAAGACCATCTCCCCCACAGGCTTTACAACCATTCATTAAATTACTTATCCCAAAGCCCTGCTAAAAATAGAATCAACCTCTTTGCCGATAGCCAGGATCTGACTGATGAATACAAATTCTACATTGATAAACCATTTAAAGTGCTCCCCATCCCACACACACCATATCCCTCTGAACAACCTTCAATTAAAACACCCTCAAAGAAGTTAGTGATTGGATATATGGGCGATGCTAGAACCAACAAAGGGTTCCACCTAATTCCAGAAGCAATCAACCATGTAACCACTGTTTTAGGAAACGACGCAATACATTGGGAAATTCAAGCAAATATTAGGAATCACCAAGAATGGCAAACAGTACAAGCAGTAAACTTGCTCAAAACAATGCCAAACATAAAACTTCATGAAGAGGCTATGGACACCGATGATTACCATAAACTGATGGCCAAGATTGACATTTTTATGCTACCTTACACTTTGGAAAACTATCATAGCCAAACCTCCGGAGTATTCTCAGAAACAAGGGGACTTGGTAAAGTATCGGTGGTAACGAAGGGGACATGGATGGCAAGAGAAATCAAAAATCATGGTGGGGGAATACTATGCACCCCCGAAGACAGTAAAAGTTTGGCGGATGCAATCATTGAATGTGTAGAAGCATATCCGCAGTTGAGCGCGGAAGCAGAATTGGCTGAAAAAAAATGGTGCGAATTCCACAACTGCAAAAACTACATTACTGAATTACTAGCAGATATTTCTTTTAATAGTTAAGAAAGCAATATTCATGACATCGAAGATCGGTTTATTTAAATCAAATTTACATGATACTTATCCCCGCGGTGCACGCAGGGCAGCTCGGGCGATTGTCGAAATAATTGATGGATCCTCAGTAAACAATCAAACCTTCATCTGCCTAGAAGAAAAGAAAACACCGAATTCACGACCTTTGAGTTTTGATTATGAGCCTTTGAATGAATGGTTAAAAAACAACACTCTTTCCAAAAAAGGGGTATCGAAATATTCTTTACCCCTTAGCGCAATCAAAAAACTAGCTAGGCTGTTTATACCTCCAATTTTTTATCCCCTTATCAAAGGAACAATTTATTCCATAAAAGCATTCGTAATAAATCTTAGAAAATTAATCAGTAAAATCACAAAGAAGGTGAAATCTAATCTTGAGCATAACAATGAAAACTCGCAAAAAATCATTGCGTTAAGCGAACTTGATGCGTTCGTTGCATTTGAACCGTTCAATGAAATATGGATGTTACCAGTTGAGAACAGTAAAGCTCTGGCAATAGGCTGGTTTTATGATGCAGTACCCAAAAGATTAAATGAAGGCGAACATTGGCGTCCTGATCTTTTTGATACCTTCGTTAGCTTAATGGCACTTCGAGCAAACCATATTTTCTGTGATTCAAAAAGTGCGGAAAGTGACCTACATTATTTCTTTCCTGCATCGTTTGGAAAAACCTCGGTCATTCACCTTGGCCATGATATCGAACGCTTTGAAAAAAAGCTTTCGGATTCGGATGCAACTAAAACTCTGCGTGATGCAGGGGTTGACCCAGTAATTCCTTATTTTCTTTTTGTAGGAACAGTAGAACCCAGAAAAAACATCACGGGGATATTACTTGCTGCTCAAAAACTTAAACAAATACAACCAGACGTTTCGTTTCAAATTGTTCTCATCGGCCAAATCCCAGGGCAAAATGAAATCCGAAGGGCTATCAAACAAACGAACGTATTACTTCCCGTGCATGCGCTCGAATATCTGCCCGACAACCAAATTAGCACCTTCATGAATTGTGCCACGGGGTTTGTATTCCCATCCAAGTGGGAAGGATTTGGAATTCCAAATTTAGAAGCAATGACTGCAGAAACTTTGGTTATCACATCAGACCTTGGCCCGATGCCTGAAGTATGTGGCGAGCATGCACTGTATTGCGATCCTTACGATCACACCAGTATTGCAATGCAAATGCTAAAGTGTTTGGAAATGCCTAAAGAAGAAAGAGCGCAAAGGTTGAAAGCTGCAAAAATTCATGCTTCGCAATATACATGGAAAAAAGCTGCAGGAGAAATGATGAGCACCATCAACCAGTTATTGGAAGCAAGAAAAAAAGCTTAGCAAGTATATACAATTCTATTTTTCGTCTTCAGTATCATCATCGGGATTCGCACCATCGGATGGGGTATTAAACCCTAGTTCGGTGGGCCTGGCTTCAACGCCTTGAGAATCTCGCATCATCTCGCAGAATCGATTTGAAGAAAGTTGCAGTACCCTTAAGCATCGTTGAAAAACAGATTTGCAATTATCAATTGGCTCGCAAAACATTTCAACGCCGGCCCAGACTTTGTCACCCAACTGATAAAGCTTTACAACCTTCATTTCAGCATTAATATCCATGATGAAGCTAGCCGCTTTTTCTTCTTCATCAGGGGTACTGATTTCCCAGAAGGCGGGATAAACAAGCCTAAAATAGCTATTATCCTCTTCTTCTACAAAAAGAAGATAAGTCACTGCTTCATGTTTGAAAACAATATCGCCATCATCATCCTGCGATGGCCTATAGCCTTCTTCCTGAAGAAAATCCATAAACAACTGCTGTTTAGATTGCATACTACTCCCCAATGTAATCAGGAACTGTAGTACTACCTTACAGGTAAAAAGGTATCACAGGCAAGCTGATTCGAAAAGAATCAAGAGGGTATTTCCAAAATATTTATAGGGGAGTAATTGGCAGCATAATCCTTGTTTTTATCAAGGACTTTACCATTACCTGAACTATTAGCATTAGTGGAAACGACAGCAATTTTTTTACCTAAAGGATGAAGAGCAAAAGAATGACAATTAGGCATGGTTGCGAGGTTAATAAAAGGTTGAGTTTCGCCAATGAGGTTAAAAAATACTTTACCGTTGCCGGGCTGCCCGCTGCTAACTCCAGCAAGAATGGAATCCGTTATGAAAAGTAAATCATAGACAAAACCATCGTTTTCGCTTCCCGACTGGATGCGGGAGATTTCTTTACCAGATTTCCAATCAAAAATAATTACAAGTGAAGGGCCCTGTACAAATCCACCCCGATTGGGGTTGATGCCACCGCAGGCGAGTTTCTCACCCTTCGAATCAAATGCAAAACAACGCACGCCACCTACATCTTGCAAGCGATCAAGTTTATACATCGCAGAAGCATCAAGTTCACGAATTTTTTTTCCCGTAGAAGCATCAATTTGAGAGATTTTTCCATTCAAGTCGCCAACCAAAATGGCTTTGGAGTCCGGGGTGAACGCCACTGACATAGGATCCCAGGAGAAATCTTTGAATTCCTTAACCAAGGCGCCATCAATCGCAGACCAAACTTTAATAAGTTTATCGGTGCCACAAGTAGCGAGCTGTTTACCATCGGGGCTAAGAGAAATTTTTCGGATCCAACCATCGTGCGCTTTATCATTCTTCCAGATTGGCATCACATCTTTTTCAAGATAATTGGAAGCGATCAATTGGCCCCAGGAGTCTGCTGAATACAAAACTTTATTGGTAGGATGAAAAGCTATGGCTTGCACCCAACCATTATGGCCGTTGATAGGTGTTAGTTCTGTAAATTTATCCGTGGAAGAATCCCACCTGCGGACCGAACCATCAAAGCAGGCAGCAGCAAGCACATTTCCACAAGGGCTGAAACGAGCAGCGCAAATTTGAACCGGGCAAGGAAGATCAATGATTTTCTTGGTTTTATATTTTAGTGCAAGTTCTTTAGAATCTTCCTTCATCATAATATCCCTTCATAGGATTCATATTAGTTAAGCAAGGACTTCAGAAATAATCTTGCAGTCTTCATTGGCAATAGGCAAAGGCTGCCCTTGATTGTCGTATTCGGTTTCAGAAGAATCGATACCCAAGGCTTTGAACCAAACATGAAACATAGAACCAATATCGTGAGCATCGCCTTCGACTTCGGTGCCAAGCTTATTGGTTTTCCCTGAAGCCAAGCCTTTTTTAAGACCGCATCCAGCCATGGCCAAAGACCAGGCTTCAGGCCAGTGATCGCGTCCAAGATGACCGTTGATGCGAGGGGTTCTACCAAATTCAGACATAAGAATTACAAGAACATTATCGAGCATTCCACGCTGCTGCAAATCTTCAAGCATAGCGGAAAACGCCATGTCTACCTTGGGAACCAAACTAAGATGGCCATTGAAGTTATCACCATGAGTATCCCACCCATACGAAGTGACTTTAACAAAACGCACACCCGCTTCGAGCATACGCCTAGCTTGAAGCATATGCCTGCCGAATTCGGTGCTGCCATAACGTTCAAGATCTTTAGAAGGGATTTTAGATTGATCAAAAAGATCGATGCGTTTTTGCAATTTTGAGGCCATATCAAAAACAGTACTCGAGGCTTCGCTACTTTCTTTTCTTCGAGCAAGCCTGTAAGTTTTATCAAGCTTTTCGCGAAGCTCATTGCGAGCTAGATCCGCATCAAGAGAAACAGAGTCTGGCCTAAGGAGGTTCTCGGGTGCTTTGCCATCACCAAAGGCAATCGCACCATATTTAGGGCCTAAAAAGCCGGCATCTTTGGTAATAAACCCTCCACTCATCGGCTTGATCCAAACATAAGGTGGCATTCCAGAAGAGCAAGGCCCCATCAATTTGGAAACAGCAGAACCAAGATAGGGATAAGTAACACCACGGTTTTTTGGATCACCCCGCTGAATTCGATCGACTCCTGCAGAATGCGAATTATCCTTAGTGCTCAAACTTCGAACCAAAACAAGTTTATCCATGTGAGATGCAGTTTTAGGCAAAAGCTCGGAAATATGAATACCCAGAACCTTGGTAGGAATAGCCCTGAACGGTCCACCAAAAGTAGTGTTTGGCTTCGGGTCCCAGCTTTCAAGCTGACTAATACCACCATCGAGCCAGATAAACAAAACCTGCTTGTCGTTTTTACGAAGTTCTTCAGCGATAGCGGGTTGAGCAAGCATTGCGGATGCCCCTATAGAGGCAGCGCCTAAAGTAGAAGTGCCCAGCCATTCTCTTCGCGACAGCAAATGATCGTGAGGCGTGCATAAGTTTTTCATTTTAATTCTCTAAATACAAATCAATGATTCAAGTTGAACTCTGAAGAAGCAAGCAAAGCCCATACCAAATTTATAACACCAACTTCACCTGCACTTACAGGCTTCGAAAGAAACTCGAGTGCATCCTTAGATTCCTGCGGTTCGGGTTTGCGTGAAAGTATTGCAAGGTAAGCTTTCTCAATCATTAAATTATCTGTCTTCATTTTAACTAAAACCGCAGTGGTGTTTTCTGCCTCGGGTTTTAATAACCCAAGTACTGCTTCATCATTCAACAGAAAAAGTGCAGCCTTTAAAGAAAATGCAATCTCATCTTCGGGATCACGTGCAGCGTTGGCAAAAGCCTTAGCAAACTTCACTTTCAAAGCATCGGGCATATCAGGTTCATTGCCACCTTTTCTTTCAAGTTTCCCATAACGACCTGTAGCAACCTGAACCGATGCAAGTAACTGTTCAGCGGACAATCGTTTTTCGATCGCAGTTGCAAAAAGTGCTGGTAAATCTGGGGTTTTATCCATTTCCACTTTGCTGGAGCGCTGATAAACTTTAGTGTTTGCGAGCTCAGTAAATAGCCATTTAAAATCAAACTGGTGTGCACTGAATTCTTTTGCAAGAAGAGCGAGCAATTCTGGATGCGAAGGTGGATTTCCCGCATGATGCAAATCCAAGGGATGAACTAGTCCTCTACCCATCATCATGAACCAAATACGATTCACAATATTTTTTGAAAAGTCAGCGTTCTCCGTGGAGGGCAATTGTTCAGATAGTTTTTCGAGAGGACTGAACTTGGGCACACCCAATATCTTCTTCTTGGGATCTGCAGGAACCAAAAACTCTTCGCCCTTCTTAAACTCAGGGATTGCAACTTCAGCCATTCCCGGAATCTTAGGGGCAATCTCTTTTTTCTCTTTCTTAAAGACGGACATGAACTCTGTTTTTTTCACAGTCAACTTTTCGCCTACAGTTCCAGCCTTGGCATCAGCAAGATAAGCGTTTTGAAAAAAGGCAAACAGCCCTTTGAAGTCTGCCTGTTTATATTCATCAATAAAAAGATGGTCGTGACACTCTGCACAGCGGAAGTCTTTACCTAAAAACAATCTGCCAACATCCCGGGTAAGGGCGGAATAATCCACGGGGTTTTGGCCGTAATTCTCCAGTCTTTTAGAGAAAAAGAAGTTGGCGCCTTTCAATTCCTCTTTGCTATTTATTCCTCTTAGTATTTCCTTCGCCATCACATTCCAGCTTTTGTTTTTCTTAAAGGATTCTTCAAGATATTTCATCCACTCAGCGTTATCGCCCAAACGTTCCATGAAATGAATGTGAAAGGTATTGGCCATCTGTTTTGAATAAGAAGGAGAGTTAACTAATTGACCAATCAAAAGCTTTCGCTTATCTAAAGCCTTATTGGCAATGAAAGAATCAATCTCAGCAAGGGTGGGGATACGGCCTACAAAATCAAGATAAACTCTGCGCACAAACTCGTAATCATCAGATTGCTTGCTAACCACCTTGCCTGTAAGTTTGGCATCAATCAACGCATCGATTTGTTCATGCAGAGATGGTTCTGCTGCAACACTTTGGCGCAACATCAGAAATAGAAAAAGCCAAATGGGAGAGGATCGCAACAAAAATCGGTTCATTGAAACCTCGGGCAGCAACTACTTTGGCGGGAAAACAACAGCAGTTATCGGACCAAGCATACCAGATTTCGCAACTAAACAATCAAAAATTCAGGGTGTTCAACTATTCTTGGTGGCATGCAAAACTCGTGGGTTCCGCCCTCCATCCAAGATGGTGGGTTGCAACTGAAATCCAGAATAAGCCTTAAACCTAGCTCGTGATGACTCTTCCTGCGGAGACCCAATTTCGATAAACAAATGCCCACCTGCGTTTAGCCTTGATCCTGCGCCTACGAGGATTCGATCGAACACGGAAAACCCATCCCCACCCCCGCTCAACGCTAATCTTGGTTCATAATCCTTCACATCCTTATCCAAATCTTTAATATCGCTATCAGGAATGTAAGGTGGATTACTAACGATAACATCAAAGGCCAAGCCTTTTTCCAGCGGCGTAAACAAATCTCCTTCAGCAAAACTGATCCGGTCTGCAACCTTATTTGCAATGGCATTTTTAGATGCAACCGCCAAGGCCTTGGGACTGATATCAACCGCAACAATCTTTACTTGGGGAAGAGATTTTGCCAGGGCAATTGCAATGCAACCTGATCCGGTTCCGAGATCAAGAATTGTTTTCCAGTTTTCTTTTTTTGCAATGCGAAGAGCAGCATCGACCAAGCACTCGGTATCTGGCCTAGGGATTAAAACATCCTGATTGACAAAAAAAGGAAGGCTGTAAAATTCCTTGCTGGCGACAAGGTAGGCGACGGGGCATCCCTCTGCGCGCCTTCGTACCAGATCGCGAAACTTTGCTTTCGCTTCTTCCTGAATAATTTCATTGTAACGGGCATATAAATCAATGCGCTTAAGTTTAAGCGCATGAGCAAGAAGAACTTCTGCATCTAATCTGGGAGAATCACAACCTTTTTTCACAAAATGCTGGGCAGTCCAATCTAGCAGAGCGCCAACTGTCCATTCTGTTTCAGGTTGCATGAAAGTACTTCTGGGAAATGGTCAGGTGAGTTTTGCTTGCTGAAGCCTGATCTTTCTATCTTGTTCGCGCAATGCCATAAAAACATCACCCAATTCGCCCAACATGATTGCATCTAACCTGTAAATATTCAGGTTGATGCGATGATCGGTAAAGCGATTTTGGGGGAAGTTATAAGTTCGTATTCGTTCACTGCGATCCCCCGAACCGATCTGCTCTTTTCGCGCAGCAGAACGTTCATCGTGTGCTTTTTTCATCATCATTTCTAAAACGCGGGAACGAAGGACACGCATCGCTTGTTCGTAATTTTTATGCTGGCTGCGCTGATCCTGACACTTAACTTCAAGGCCCGTGGGTTTATGCACGATACGGACAGCAGATTCTGTTTTATTAACATGCTGCCCACCTGCGCCACCCGCCCTCATGCGTTCCCATTCGATATCTTCATCGCGAATTTCCACCTGAACATCATCAGGTTCGGGCAATACTGCAACGGTTGCAGCAGAGGTATGAATTCGCCCTTGGGTTTCTGTTGCAGGAACTCTTTGTACGCGGTGCCCACCGCTCTCAAACTTTAAGAATTGATAGGCGTTATCGCCTTCTAAGCTGAAAATCACATCTTTATAGCCACCATGCTCGCCATTACTAAAAGAGATGTTTTCAACCTTCCACCCTTGGCTGCGTGCGTAATAAGTGTACATGGTGTAAAGGTCGCCTGCAAAAATCGCAGCTTCATCACCGCCTGTACCCGCACGAATTTCAACAATAAGCCTGTCGTAGTTCTCGTCGCCTGCCAAGAGAAAATCTTCCAGTTTAATCTTTAATTCATCTCTGCGCGTTACCATCGCAGTCAATTCGTTCTGAGTATAGGTAAGCATCTCTGCATCTTTTGCATCGATCAGCGCAAGCATCTCTTCGGCAGCAACGATATCGGCTTCTAATCTTTTAAATTCTTCGAATGGTTTAACCTGTTTGACGAGCTTACCATGTTCTTTGGCAATGGTTGCAAACTTGGCCCTGTCTGAAACAATAGTTGGGTCCGAAAGCAGGAATTCCAGCTCTTTGTGTCGTGCCACCATGGATTCGAATGCGGCCAGCATGGATTTTTCACTTTGGGTTTAAAATGCCGATGCCCCTACCCCGTCCAACGACAGAGCAGGGGCATCAAGAATATTACAAACTACTTAGCGGCTTCAGCAGGCGCTTCTTCGCCAGTCTTTTTGCGCTTGTCCCAGTTGTATTTTTTCTGGAACTTTTCAATACGGCCTGCAGTATCAACAAACTTCATCTTTCCAGTAAAGAAAGGATGACATGCAGAACAAATTTCCACCATGATGGTTTTCTTGGTGCTGCGGGTCACAAACTTATTACCGCAACCGCATGTGACAGTTGCTTCAATATACTCTGGATGAATCTTAGCCTTCATATTATTCTCCGGTTTTCATAATCTGCTTAATTGTTTATTCTAGAACTTAGGTATTACTTGCGACAAGGGTAACAACCCGAACTTACTCAATTTATTATGGTTCCCATGGAATTTATCACCAACTTTGACCATTCCCTAGCTTCCCAAAATCTTAATTTTGCCCCCCCCACATGGCTGGATCACCTTCTAAGGAACGCCACCTACCTCGGCGACTCCCGCCTTATGGTAATCCTTATCCCTTTGCTAGGAATATACTTACAACGATTTAAAGGTTGGCGGACAGCTTTAATTTTCGTGCTAGGGGCCTCAAGCGCCTGCTTAAGCTGCGAAGGCGTCAAGCATTTAGTTAACCGGCCTAGGCCCGATATATCCCAAATGCGACTAGAAGGAATAAAAGTTCCAACTTCGCCAAGTTTTCCTAGCGGGCATACCTTTTCCGCCTCTGCGCTCTACCCAGGCATAGCATTAATAATGGTGCGTTTTTCCTCATCCCTGCCCCTCAAAATCGCCCTACCTTTATTCGGTACTGTTCTAGCCCTATTAGTTGGCTACACCAGGCTTTATCTGGGAGTTCACTTTTTTTCTGATGTCGTCGCAGGCCTAATTGGAGGGCTAGCCTTTGCTTTGGCAATGGCTTTCCTTATTCCTAAACCAGTTAGCCCAACACCTGACACAAAAATTGCTGAGCCATCATCCTTGTTAACTTAAGTTGCTCAAGGGTAATTTGAATCTTGGGTTGGTCAAGCAATGGCCATTGACAAGATTCACCACGGGTTGATCAAGCACCAAGCGCCTAACTTCTTCTGCGCCTTTTCTGCGCATTTCAATAAACCCTTCCACCGAATAAAAAGCACTGTGTGGCGTAAGCAAAACTTTAGGATGCTTACGTAATCTTTCATCATCCAAGGGTTCTTTTTCAACAACATCAAGTGCTGCATAAGCAAGCTGCCCCGATTCCAATGCGCGCACTACTGCATCGCCCGAAACACATGGGCCTCGTGCTGTATTCACCAAGTATGCGCCCTTGGGAAGTAATGCAAGGGATGCATCATTCACAATATGCTTTGTTTTAGGGGTTAATGGCGTATGCACGCTCACGAAAAGGCATTGGGGAAGCATTTCTTCCAGCGAATGGCATCGTTCCATGCCAATGGCCTTATCAAGACCGGGTGTTGCAAACGGATCATAAAATAGCACGCGCAAACCCAAAGCTTTAAAGCGAAGAGCGGCAGCGGTACCAATTCTGCCACACCCTATTAAGCCAATGGTTTTGCCTCGCAACCTGGGCGCTCCAAAAACATGATTAGGTTGCCAGCCACCAGATCGAATATCATCGTAGCAGGGAATTAATCTACGGGCGATTGCCAACAGCAACATAACTGAATGGTCTGCAACTTCTTCAGTTCCGTAATCGGGAACATTACAAACTGCAATTCCTTTTTCGCCAGCAGCTTTAATGTCAACATTATCATACCCCACACCGCAGCGAACAATGCCCTTGCATTGATCAAGCTTGGCGATGATGCGGGCAGAAATTTTGATGTCATGAAATACCAGAATGCCTTTTACTTTAGAGGCAAAGGGATCGATATCCGTATCGGTGTGAGTATTCAGGATTTTGATATCAGCACAGCTTTCGAGAACTGGGTTTTCGATGTCTGCTTCTTCGAGGTAGTCGGTGATAAGCACTAGCGGTTTTTCAATTGCCATTGATTGCTCCTTGGGTTTGCATCTTCATAATTCTTATCTTAGGAACCAGAGGGGAAATGTGGAGTTGAATACGGAGAAGGGGCAGGTGTTTTTTAAAGTGGGTGAATCTTTGGGTTCTCTTACGGTTATAAGGAGTAGGGGGTTGGATAATAAGGATTAATCGCAAATGTGGGGTTCGAAACGGTTCTGCAACTTGGTCTAATGGATGATCGATTGCAAACAAAGGTACGATAATACTTTTAAGGCAATTGGGGTAAATGACTGATACTTCAAACGAAATTATGGGAATTTGATGAGAACAGATGAACCGTGGTACAAGGATGGCCTAAAATTTAAATGCACCCAATGTGGCAACTGCTGTACTGGTGAACCAGGGTATGTCTGGGTTACCGAGGAGGAGATGCAAGCTATTGCAGATTTTACCAAAGAACCTTTGGAAGAAGTTAAGCAATTAAGGGCGAGAAAAGCCAAGGGACGATACACCTTGCGAGAAAAAGCGAATGGCGATTGTGTTTATTTGAGTGAGAGCAAAGGTTGCACGATATATGAAATAAGGCCGGTGCAGTGTCGAACTTGGCCATTTTGGGAAAGTACTGTGGGCACCCCCGAAGACTGGGAAGAAACAAAAAAGGTTTGCCCCGGTTCGGGTCAGGGCGATTTAATTAGCTCAGAAGAGATAACAATGCGCTTGAAACGATTGCGCTTATAGGGGATAATTGGCGTGAAATACCCGCCAAAAGTAAGCTTGTAAAACCTGCCTGACTATTTGATTTGGAACTACAACAGTGATATTTAACACGAAGTTGAAAATGGTTCTTCTAAGCATGCCAGCAATGCTGGTTTTGTTTATTATCGTCTCTAGCGCTACAAAAGTACATTCTGCAGATAAAGAGCCCATTGCCAACTTCGACAATGATATTTACCCGGTTTTAAAAAAGCATTGCCAAGCTTGCCATAACGATAAACGCAAAAGTGGTGGCTTCAATTTATCCAAATACAAGAACCTTGCAGACATCAAGAAAGACATGAAAACTTGGGAAAGGGTTGCAGATAACCTTCGGACAGGCGATATGCCACCTCCAGGAAAACCAAAGCCCAGCAACCAGCAACTTGATGTTGTAAATCGCTGGATGGACACGCAGGTATTCGAGTTCAGTTGCGTGGGTCAGAAAGATCCGGGCAAAGTTACCATGCGTAGATTAAATCGTTTTGAGTACAACAATACCACTCGTGACCTTTTTGGTGTGAACTTCAAACCTGCGGAAGAATTTCCCGCAGATGATGTTGGTTATGGTTTCGACAACATTGGCGATGTATTGACCATGCCTCCCATTCTTATGGAAAAGTATCTGGATGCAGCGGAAGATATCATCGATATGGTATACAAGAACCGAATTGTCTTCACCAAGTACCTTAAGGTTTCATCACCTGAGAAAGTAACTTCCGTAGACTTCCCAAAAATTCTGGAAGATATTGCAACCAAGGCGTATCGCAGACCTGCAACCAAAGATGAAGTAGATAAATTAGTCAAGCTTTGCGAAATGCTAGAGAAAAAGGGCGATAAGCCATCCGATGCATTGAAAGCTGGGCTACAAGCCATCTTGGTTTCACCCAAGTTTCTCTTTCATGTCGAAATAGACCCCGACCCAAACAGCACTGCCCCACACAAGGTAAACCAGTTCGAACTTGCAAATCGATTGTCGTACTTCTTATGGAGCACCATGCCCGACACGGTTTTGTTTGATCTTGCCAAGCAAAATAAACTTTACGAAAAAGGCGTGATTGAAGAGCAGGTCACACGCATGCTTAAAGACCCGAAGGCAAAGGCATTCACCGTTAACTTCCCTGAACAATGGCTGCATCTTCGCAATCTTAAAACCATCAATCCTGACAAAGCCAAATTCCCGACCTTCACCGATGCCTTGCGCGATGACATGGCAAAAGAGGCAGAGCTTTTCTTTGAATATATCACCAAAGAGAACCGCAGCATTCTCGAACTACTTGATGCAGACTACACCTTTTTAAACCTTCGGCTTGCGACCCATTATGGTATCAAGAATGTAACCAAGCCCGAGTTCACCAAGGTCACCTTCACCGATAATCGCAGAGGTGGCGTATTAACCCAAGCGGGCGTTCTTACTATTACTTCCAACCCGACCCGTACTTCGCCTGTCAAACGTGGGAAATGGGTACTCGAAAATATTCTTGGTACACCCCCTCCTCCTCCTCCTCCCAATGTCGAAGAACTTAAGGAAGATGATAAAGCCCTGACTGGAACCTTAAGGCAGCGCATGGAGCAACATCGGGCGAACCCGAATTGCGCCACCTGCCATCTTAAAATGGATGCCCTTGGCTTTGGGCTTGAAAACTTTAATCCCGTGGGCATATGGCGCGACAAAGATGGCGACAAACCGATTGATGCTTCAGGCGACCTTCCCGGAGGTGAAAAATTCAATGGCCCTGCTGAGCTTCGTAAAATCCTACTCTCAAAATCTGACCTTTTCGCTCACTGCCTTTGCGAAAAACTGTTAACTTATGCTACAGGCAGAGGTATGGAACGAGCCGACAACTGCACGATTGACACCATTGTTGAAAAAACAAAAAAAGACAACTTCAAGATGCAAGACCTGATCATCGAAATAGTTAAAAGTGAGCCTTTCCAAATGCGCAAGGCAAAGCGAGGAGCGAAATCATGAGCAAGCAATTATCCCGCAGAACCGTACTTCAAGGCATAGGCGCAAGCCTAGCACTTCCTTACTTGGAAGCGATGAATGGCTGGACAGCTTATGGCGCGCCCGCAGTCGCTGCTACCCCTAAAAGATTGGCATACTTTTATGTGCCCAATGGCGTGCACATGCAGGATTGGTCGCCTGAAGAAGTAGGGCCCGGTTATAAGATGCCCTTCCTTCTTGAATCCACTCTGTCAAAATTCCGCGAAGACTTACTTGTACTTAGCGGCCTTACCGTAGATAAAGCTCGTGCTAACGGAGATGGGCCTGGCGATCATGCACGCTCTCTTTCCTCCTTCCTTACATGCAGGCAGGCGCGCAAAACCAATGGCGCAGACATTCGCGCGGGGGTTTCTGTAGACCAGATTGCTGCACAAAAAATCGGGCAAGCTACCCGCTTTTCTTCCCTTGAACTCGGGATCGATAAAGGCCAGAACGCAGGAAATTGCGACTCCGGTTATTCCTGCGCTTATTCCAACAACCTTTCGTGGCGCAGTGAATCCACTCCCATGGCTAAGGAAAATGATCCAAAGCAAGTTTTCGAACGCCTCTTCGCTTCTTCAGGTGAGACCTCGGCTTCTCTTAAAAAACGCGACAATATTCGCAAATCTATCCTCGATGTTGTTGGTGAAGATGCCACTTCCCTTCGAGGCAAACTAGGCGCAACCGACAAACGCAAACTTGATGAATACCTTTCCGCAGTTCGTGAAATAGAAATGCGCCTCAACAAATCTGAGAGCAACCAGATCCCAGCTCCAAAGTTCACTCCTGCTGAATCTGCAAGGCCCACCGGTATCCCAAAAGAATTCCAAGATCATTGCAGACTTATGTTTGACATGATGGCACTGGCCTTCCAAGCTGATCTTACCCGCGTTGCAACTTTTGTCATCGCAAACGAAGGCAGCAATCGCAACTACAAAAGTATTGGTGTTTCTGAAGGACATCACGAACTTTCGCACCACGGTAATGACAAAGCCAAGCACGAAAAGATCAAGAAAATCAATCAATATCATCTTCAGCAGTTTGCTTACTTCCTTGAAAAGCTTAAAGGCACCAAGGAAGGCAATGCTTCTATCCTCGATAGTTCCATGCTGGTATATGGCAGCGCCATTGGCGATGGTAATAGGCACAACCACGATGAGCTTCCTATCCTTGTTGCGGGCAAAGGCGCGGGCACCCTTAAGACAGGCCAGCATTTACGCTTCCCAAAAGATACGCCTCTCGCCAACCTGCATCTTTCTCTTTTGGAGCGCATGGGAGTTGCCCTGCCCTCTTTTGGCGACAGCACAGGTAAGCTTGAAAACATTGGCAGCTAATCTCTGCAACATTCTGAGGACTGCATGAAACATCCAGAAGAACTCACGACTAAAAGCACTTCTCTTCTGGAACTTGATGTACTTGCTATATATGCAGAAGCGGATGCGGAAGTCCGACAAGCTGGGCCGGTTTGCCTTTCCTCGGGTAAGTGCTGCAGGTTTAAGGAATACGACCACACCCTTTTTATTTCAAGCATTGAAGCTGCAGTGCTTTTAAAGCATGCCCCAGCATATGAGAAGCCCACTGATTCAGGGTTCTGCCCTTTTCAAAAAGAGAATCTTTGTACCGCACGCGAACCCAGACCTCTTGGTTGCAGAATTTATTTTTGCGATCAAGGTTATCAGGGTAAGATGCTTGAGTTATCGGAAAAGTTCACCCGCAAGTTAAAGGATCTCGCAGATGAAAAACAACTTCCATGGCATTATGCCCCATTGCATCACTTCCTCGATCACCCAGAAAATGCGACTCCTCTTTAGCTCGCTTTTTCTTGCAGGTGCTTTTGCTCTCCTTAATTCTGGAACTGCGGTTGCAGAAGACTGGCCCACTTGGCTCGGGCCCCGTAGAGATTGTTCTTCTCTTGAAACATTAAAACCTTGGATCGATGCCCCAAAAGTTCTTTGGAAACTCCCGATCGGTGAAGGCCATAGCTCACCTGTTATTCATGCAAGCAAAGTCTACCTGCATTCCCGCGTCAAAGATAAAGATGAAGAAGTGCTTACATGCTTTGAAGCCAGCTCAGGCAAACAGCTTTGGGCGACTCCTTACAAACGTGCAGCATTTACCAGTGTTTTCGGCCTGGGCCCTCGTGCCACCCCTTCCATTTCTGATAACAGTATTTTCACCTTTGGTGTTACAGGTATTCTTTCCTCGTTCAACCTTGCGGATGGAAAAATCAACTGGCAGGTCGACACACTCACTAAGTTCAAAGCTGCGAACCTCTACTTTGGTACTTCCTGCTCGCCCCTTCTTGTTGATGATAAAATCGTTGTCGAAGTCGGTGGTAAAGGAGCTTCCATTGTTGCGTTCAATCAAAAAGATGGCTCAACCGCTTGGCAAACCCTTGATGACAAATCCAGCTACAGCTCCCCTACCCTTTGGAAGGATGGCGACAAGCAAATGATCCTTGCGCTAACTCAACAGGGGCTGGTTGCGCTTGATCCTAAAGATGGCAAATCCTATTGGAAGTTCCCTCTTGTTGACAGGCTTAACGAAAGTAGCACCACGCCTGTTCGTATGGGCAACATGGTGCTTGCAAGTTCCGTTACCTATGGCAGCGTGGCATTAAATCTCAACAACTCTGAGTCTGCTCCGTCCTTCAAACAGGCTTGGAAAAACGGTTCGCTTAATTGCTACTTTGCCACCCCTGTGGTAGTAGGGAAAGATCATGTTTATATCGTCACAGGTGGGTTGCTTCCGCCGCCTCAATCAGATTTGCAATGTGTTGAAATCGCTACGGGTAAGATTATCTGGACTAAAAAGAAAGTCGGGAAGTACCATGCATCGCTGGTGCGCACTGCTGACAATAAGATTCTGATGCTGGAAGATTTTGGCTCGCTAGTGATGTTTGAACCAGATGCCTCAGGTTATAAGGAAATCTGTAGGGCAAAGGTTTGTGGCCATACTTGGGCACACCCAGCAGTTTCTGAAGGCAGAGTATTCTTACGCGATGAAAAAGAATTACTTTGTGTTGATCTGAATCAATCTTCGAAATAATCAACAGGATTAATTGAAATACCCTTTGCGCATTAGCGATACGCCGTCCATACTCCAAGCGACTGCGATGTGTAAGATTGCGCCCGGCAAGATTGATTTGGTCTTAATCCCAATCCATCCCAATGCCAGGCCTGCAATGATTGATGCAGATGCTTCTGGGAATGGTTTTTGGAAATGAATCATGCAATAAGGGATGACCATTACAGGGATTGCCCAAGCGCCCATTACTCCCATTAGGCAATGCACCATAAAGCCACGGAAGAAGAATTCCAAGGCGATGAATTGCATTGCATACATCAACTCCCAAAGGATGAACCCTGCGCCTATCCCGACATTTAAATTAGGTTCATAAAAGGGATATACATGAAGAAAATGAATCTGAGTGGAGGCGAAATAAATCAAGGGCGCCATCCCAATGAAACCAGGAAATATAAACATCATGGTGTCACGAAAACTGGCGAATCTGAAACCGTAGTCACTAAGCTTTTCTCTCAACAACAACCGAACCATCAGGGCGGGAATTATAAAATAACAAAGCATACACCCAAATGCCCAGACCGTAAGCCTGCCTAACGGATCTGAAATTCCAGCTTCCAACTGGCCTGCAAACTCTCGCAGTTGAAAAAATTCAAGAAGTTTCACCAGTCGATATTGTTCATTTTGAAGAAAGAAAAACCGCAAAAAAAGCAAGCAACCCACAGAGCCAATCAACCCACACCATGCTTTAAGGTTTTTCGAAACATCATCTGCCCGCTGTAAGGAATTAGCTTGTTCAATCGGTTCAAAAAACCAATTACGCCAAGTCTTAATGTGTGCATCAGGCGTTTGGTTGCTATCCATCATAAAACCTTTGAACACAGGGCCACCAAACTTTATCCAGCAGTCATTTCAAATCCTGCAATGCTGCCCGTGCTGCTTCCAAACTTATCTGCTTCAACCCCAAGCCGTTGCAACATGGAGACATAAAGGTT
>Ga0209296_1000521_pt1 | contig 33621 bp, 32 predicted proteins | sample S_130206_EF_Meta_FD_187319 | JGI IMG/M metagenome (GOLD analysis project Ga0209296, IMG submission 187319) | Freshwater microbial communities from Lake Simoncouche, Canada to study carbon cycling - S_130206_EF_MetaG (SPAdes) (version 2) | ecosystem: Environmental > Aquatic > Freshwater > Lake ... | reverse complement strand
GTTCGCGTCGTACTACGACGACCCCATCAACCCCGACGAACTGCTCGATCTTGTTGGATTGGCCGATCACCGATCCTCGACCTGGCGCTCCATGTCCGGCGGCGAGCAACAACGCCTCTCGCTCGCGTTGGCTCTGGTTGGCCGACCCGACGTCGCGTTCCTCGATGAACCCACTGCCGGCATCGACCCCGCCGGCCGGCAACTCATTCGCCGCGTCATTGCCGATCTTCGTGATCGCGGTGTAGCCGTACTTCTCACGACGCACGATCTTGAAGAGGCCGAGAAACTCGCCGACCACGTAGTGATCATCGATCACGGTGTAGTGCTGGCTGATGGAACACCCACTGAACTCATGCGCGCCTCGCAAGGTGACGATGTTCGCTTTGGTGCGCCATCGGGGCTCGATGTTTCATCGCTGGGCCAGCGCATCGGCGCCGTCGTCACTGAAGCATCGCCGGGCGAATACGTCGTCGCATCGGCGGCGACTCCCTCGATGGTTGCGGCAATCACCGCATGGTTGGCCGAAATGGATCTTCCGCTCGCTGATCTGCGCGCCGGTCGCCAACGACTCGAAGACGTGTTTATACGCCTCACTGCCGATGCCGACGCGAAAGCGCCAGAACCCACAACCTCTCGTCGACGAAGGTCTCGTCGATGAAAGCTCTGCTTGCCCAGACCCGTTCAGAATTGATGCTCAGCCTTCGCAACGGCGAGCAATTGCTCGTCAACATCGCGATTCCACTTTTGCTGCTGGTGTTCTTCTCGGCAGTCAAAGTGCTGCCGATTCCAACTGGGGTCGACAAGCGCGTCGACTTTCTTGCCCCCGGCATCATCGCCTTGGCTGTCATGTCAAACGCGATGGTCGCACTCGCCATTGGTACCGGTTTCGAACGTCATTACAAAGTGCTCAAACGCCTCGGCGCCACACCACTGGGCCGCGGTCGATGGATTCTCGCCAAAATCGGCATGGTGAAACTTCTTCTCATCGTGCAGATCGCGCTCATTGTTGGTGCCGCGTTCGCGCTCGGTTGGAATCCCGGCGGTACTCCGTGGCTGGCCGTTCCTGCTGTCGTGCTCGGCGCATTCGCGTTCGGTGGCATCGGCCTGCTCATGGCAGGCACGTTGCGCGGAACCGTCACGCTGGCATTGGCCAACGGCCTCTATCTATTGCTGCTGCTTCTCGGCGGAATGATCATTCCGTTCAGTGAAATGCCGGGTTTCCTAGGCACCATTGGCAAGGTGCTGCCATCGGGGGCACTCAGCCAAGTGCTGCAGTCGTGTCTGCGCAGCGGTGCTGATTCTGCGGGCTCGGCGTGGATCGTGCTGGCCGTATGGGCCGTACTTGCACCGCTCGCAGCAGTGAAATTCTTCCGCTGGGAATAACTACGACGGTGGTGCGGTGCGCGGTGCGTCGACCCGCGAACTATCAAGGCCTCCACGCTCGCCTGCTTCCCATTCAAGAATCTGACGTTCGGTGAGATAGAGGCCTTCGCGATCAGCATTGTGGTGTCGTGCCGCCCAACGAAAGAACAGCACGCCGATAATTCCCCAAAGGTATGCGGCTTCAATCACTTTCATGACGAGGCCAGCAGCAGCTTGATCGTCCATCACCGTGATTCCCCACAGGCGGATGGGCTGGTCGTACGCGCCATACACCGGTGAGTGCGAAAGCCAAAGCCACGCTGCCGGCAATGTTGGAAGAATTGATTGGGCGAACAGGTACACCATCTGACCTGGTATCGAGAGCCGCAGTTCAGGCCATGGCCCGCAAACCGGCAACCACATGATGAGCGCAGTGACCACAAACAGGACATGCGCGGTGAAGTGGAACGGGCCGTTTGAGACCGAGGTGTTCACGAACTGCTGCATATGGCTGAGCATGTTGAAAGCGTTGAAGATCGAAAACGCGAGGATTGGTGTGGCGAGCAGTCGAACAATTCGCCACAAGCGTCCGCCCGATGCCACCAAAAGCTCAGCAAGCCATGTTGGGCACGAAAGAAGAAGGAGCGGTGGAACAACCATCGTCAGCACCAAGTGCTGGAACATGTGGCCCGAATACAAGCGTTGTTCAGCGATGTCGTGCAGTGGCCATACCGTCGCCGCCGTCATAAATGCGAGCGCTGTCCAGAACGAAATAACTTGCCGACGACTTACAACTGGCGTTCCGGGGTCGACAACCTTGGGCCCAATCACTCGTGCGACATAAATGCCGCCGCAGGCGATAGAGAAGACAAGCCCCCACACTTCCCAGTGCGGAGTGAACGATGGGAACTCGCTCGCGAACATTCCGGCTATCAACGTCGGTCACTCACGGACCGAGCCGCCTCAGCCGTGCTGGCCGTTGTGCCAGATGCGGAAGGTCGACAGCATCGCGATGTACACCAATACTGCCAAGACAAGACCCATATAGAAAAGCTTCGTCAGAATGGGCTTATCGAACTTGAGGTGCATGAAGACGTAAACAATCGTGAAGAACTTCACGGCCATGAGGATCATGAGCACCGGGACAAGAAGTTCATCGGCCCACACCGGAAAATCCGGCGCTGCGTACGTAAAGACCTCGATGATCGTGAGGACGGCAAGGAACAGCGCGGTCATGACATAGACCTTGTCGCGCGAATAATCCTTTACGGCACCATCAAGAACGGTGGTGGGCACGTTGTCATGTGAAGTAACGGTCATGTGATGGTCCTCGATCAGGAGGGGATGAGGTAGACGACGGCGAAGATGACGACCCAAACGACATCGACGAAATGCCAGTAGAGACCAACGATTTCGACGGTCTCAGCCCGGTGCTCTGGAATCTTTCCTCGGAGCGACAACAGCACGAGCGATACCAGCATGATGATGCCGATGGTGACGTGGATGCCATGGAAACCCGTGAGTGTGTAGAACGCTGAGCTGAATCGGCTGGTGGTAAAGCCGAGGCCTTCACGAACGAACACAGTGAACTCGTAGATCTGACCAGCAATGAATGTTGCCCCGAGAGCGGCAGTTGCGCCGATCCAGACTCGCATGCGCTGATGCTCTCCACGCTCGATGGCCGAAACAGCCAACACCATGGTGAGCGAAGACATGAGAAGAACAAACGAGGAGGTCGACGTGAACGGAATGTCGAAGATTTCCTGCGGCGTCGGGCCTTCAAGCGGGTGCTTGTAAAGCAGGTAGGTGGTGATCAAACCACCGAACAACAAACACTCTGAAGCCAGGAACAACCACATACCCAATTTGGTGTTGGAGATACCGGTGTTGGTGTCGGCATCGATATGTGCATGTGCCTGTTGCGCGTCGGCAGCGGCCAGCGTTGGACGGGAGGTCAGTGACTCAGCCAACGGTCTCGACCTCCTTCACTGCATCAACAGACTCGGGGACCGCGGCATCGCCACCATCGGACGCGTGCGCATCGGGACCATGGTCGTCATGAGCCTTATCGGGATCATCCGGTGGTTCCATGATCCAGCCGTAGATCGCACCGACAACGATGATGGCGCCAACTAACGCGAGCCAGAGGCTGAAGATAAGGCCATAGGCGGCAATCGGCAGACCGAACGCCAACACGATTGGCCAGTAGGAAGGCGACGGAAGATGAACGCCCTTGCCATCGGTGCGCTGCTGCGCGACCTCGGCGGTGGACGCAATGCGAACGAGCTTGCCCTCTTTGGTTTCGCCGTACTTGCGATACCAAAAGTCGTCGACGCGTGTGACGGTCGGGATTGGATCGAAGTTGTAGGCCGGTGTCGGTGACGGGACCATCCACTCGATGGTGCGGCCGTCCCACGGATCGGGGCCGACTGGCGGAAGGTTCTTTGCCTTCGCCTTGCTGTAGAAAATATTGAACACGAACAAGGCAATGCTGCTGGCCAACGTGAATGCACCAATGGTGGCTACTTTGTTCCAGAACTCGAAGCCGTAACCAGGGTCGTAGGTGTAGATACGACGACTCATGCCCTGAAGGCCAAGCACGTGCATCGGGGCGAAGGTGAGGTTGAAGCCAAGCAGCATCAACCAGAAATTGGCTTTGCCGAGACTCTCATTGAGCATGTAGCCAAATGCTTTTGGCCAGTAGAAGTAGAAGCCACCCATGAATCCGAAGAACGCTCCACCGAAGAGCACGTAATGAAAATGGGCGACGATGAAGTACGTGTCGGTCTGCTGTGCATCCATCGGAGCAACCGAGTGCATAACGCCCGACAGACCGCCAATGGTGAACATGGTGACGAGACCGATCGAGAACAGCATTGGTGAGGAGAACTTCAACTTGCCGCCCCACATCGTGGCGGTCCAGTTCAAAATCTTCACACCCGTAGGCACGGCGATGAACATCGTGGTGAGAGAGAACGTAGTGACCGAGATCGGGCCGATTCCCGAAACGAACATGTGGTGGGCCCACACGCCCCAACCCATGAATCCGATCGCAATGCCAGAGAACACAATGAACGGGTAACCGAAGATGGGCTTACGGGCGAAGGTCGGGAGGATGTCGGACACCAATCCGAACGCCGGCAAGATCATCAGGTACACCTCGGGGTGACCAAAGATCCAGAACAAGTGCTCCCACAAAAGCGGATTGGCGCCCTTCGACACATTGAAGAAGTTGGCTTGGAAACCACGGTCGAGCATCAGCAATACCTGAGCTGACGTCAGAACGGGAATAGCGAAGAGCAACAGGAACTGCGACACCAATGCCATCCAGGTGAAGATCGGCATTCGCATCAGCGTCATGCCCGGTGCACGCATATTGAGCACCGTGACAATGAGGTTCACTGCGCCGGCAAGCGAAGCGATGCCGGTGATGATGAGACCAAGGTTCCAGAAATCGATGCCATGAGTTGGCGAGAAAATCACGCCACTGTTCGGCGCGTACATGAACCAACCGCCGTCAGCGCCGCCGCCCAACAACCAACTTGAGTTGATGAAGACACCACCGAAAAGGAACGCCCAGAAACTGAAAGCGTTGATGCGGGGGAACGCAACGTCTCGTGCACCAATCTGCAACGGAATGAGATAGTTCGCGAACGCCGCACCGATTGGCATAACCACGAGGAAAACCATCGTGGTGCCGTGCATTGTGTACACCTGGTTATAGAGATTGGCGCTGAGCAATGTGCCGCGCGGTGCCCACAACTGCATACGAATTAGCAGGGCTTCGGAACCACCGATGATCAAGAAGAAGATCGCGGCGGCGCCGTACATGATGCCGATCTTCTTGTGGTCGACGGTAGTGAACCACGAGCGCGCGCCGGTCTCGGCGGTGGGCCGGGTGAAGACACCGGTAGGCGTGTAGCCATCGTCGGAACCACCCGACGGGAGGGCGAGCGGACGATCTTCAGTTAGTGCCATGACCAACTCCAGAGAATGCGGTGCGGATAGTCATCACGTTGCTCAGTTCAGCGTCTCGAGGAAAGCGACCAATTGGTCGATCTGCTCTTCAGTGAGGTTCAGATTCGGCATGCCGCGTCCACCTTGTGGGTACATCGGCTTGAGCGCTGGTGCATTGCGCAACCAAGCTTCAAGGGTCACACGGTTCACGTTTGCGATGTCGACTTTGCCGCCCGTGAGTGCAGCGCCCGGATCGCCGGCAGCGGCAACATCGCTCATCGGCAATGGCGATCCGTCAGCACCCACCGGTTCATAGAGATTGAAAATAGATCCAGCGAATGTTCCGCGGGTCATGAGGTGGGTGAGGTTCGGAGCAACGCCCGCCACCAAAGGCGGCGGTGTTGTCTTCATCTTGGCGTCGTTGATGCCATTGATGACATGGCACTGTGCGCACAACGACTGCCAGACCTTCTTGCCCGCAAGTGCGGTCGGATCGGTGGGATCGGCGGCGTGATCCTTGAGTTGGTTCTTGACCCAACCGTCGTAGTCGCTGGTGGAAACTGCACGCACGAGCATGCGCATGTTGGCGTGAGAAAGGCCACAGAACTCGGTGCACTGACCGCGGAAGATTCCGGGCTCATCGGCTTGCAGTTTGAGGGGACTACGAAGACCAGGGACGGCGTCTTTCTTGCCGTTCAGACCAGGAATCCAGAACGAGTGGATGACATCGTTCGATGTGGTCGTGACCTGAATAGGCCGACCTGCAGGAATGACCATCTCGGTTGAGGTGGTGATGTCTTCGGGACCATCGAAATTACCGTCGTCATTGACGTCGTACTTGTACTGCCACCACCACTGCTGTCCAGCGACCTGAACGTTGATGGAGTTTGGCTCTTCGCGGTTGAGGTTGATGAGTGTCATCACCGTACCGACGGCAATGCCAGCGAGAATCAGTGCCGGAAGAATGGTCCAACCGATTTCGAGAGTGGTCTTGCCATGCACCTGTTCCGGGAACTCGTCAGGATCGGCGTCATTACGCTCGCGGAATTTCCAAGTTATGAAGACAATGGCGCCGATGACAAGAACAAAAACCACCGCAGCGATTGACGTAACTGGAACAAGCAGTTTCTGAATACTCTCGGCCGACGGGCCTTGGGGCGTAAGGCTGGTCAGCGGCTTTCCGGCGTTCTGGAACGAATTCACGATCAGCGCGGCGAACAGCACCACAACAAGCGTGAACGAGATCACCGCAAGGACTCGGACGATTTTGGGAAGGCGCTGCATTTACTCTCCTCGAGAGGCGGGGACGAACCCGCTCCGGGGCGAACGAACCGACGACACAAGGCCTCGGCCTATGGGACTGCTGCAGTACTGAACGGAGTGAACAAAGTGTTCACCACTCTGTGCGATGTGCGCCAACCCAGCGGCCAAAACCTTTGAGATCGGAGCGGAAGATGAACAACTATTCACGATGCGCCACCTTGGACAACGATGGGTGCGCCAGGAGCCGCGCCAACGGCACCTTCGGTGGTGTGAGCCGCTGGATCGTGATGTTCGATGTCGCGCTCTCCAATAATCGCACCGGCAATGCCAGCAGCGATGATGGCGATAGCGCCGAGAACGACGACCGCGGTCGTGACCCACTTGGCCGACGAGGGCTTCAGGGCGAGCAGCACTGCAACGAGGAAGAAAAGCAGCGCCACTAAGCCAAACACCCAAACGGAACCGACTTTGGAGACCGAGAGAAGAACACGGGACAGGCCGATGGCGACCAAGCCGATAAGGAGAATCGAGATGACCGGAACCCGGAACGGGTCGATGAAGCGGTGGTACAGCTCGGCATTGGCGTGATCGTCGCCCGTGGCGCGCTCGGCCCAGGTTCGAAGTGTCCAGGTGAATGCAACAACGATCATCGTTGCGACCGCGGCATACATGAGGCCGCCACTTTCGGTCGCGGCACCGATGAGCAGGAGAATGAATGCCAACGCGCCAAGGGCAGGCAGATAATTGACACCTGCGGGAGCTCGAGTCAGGGGCACTGATTCGGTATGCACGACCTGAGCTTCTGCCTCAGGATCTGCATCTCGGAAGGCGATGAGCAGACCCGCCAAGGTGGCAGCGGCAACGGCTACTCCCACGAACACGGTGTAGGCGAAGTGATTTCCGATGCCACCCTTCCAGCCCAGGGTCAGCGGACCCATCACGCGGTTCATCGGGGACTGGGTTTCGCTGGTGAATCCGCTAACGAACGCGGCGATCAGCGAAAAGGTCGCCAGACCGGCGAAAAACCGAAACGCTGTTGTGAACATCCGCGAGGAGAGCATGGCGGCCTACTTGGTGACGTAGATGGAAATCCAGATCAGGGCATAGACGGCAACCATCGCGTACCAAAAAACAGCAGCGGCGGTAATGCCATCGTGTTGGCGAGCAGTGAACTGCCCGCCGAGGGCCCGAAGGCCCATAAGGGCGACAAAGATCATCGCCACCACCAGCATCACAATGTGTGCGCCGGTGATTGTGTAAATCAACACTCCCTGAATCCCTGAAGCAATATCGAGCTCCATGAGATACCAGAGATAGGTCGTCATGACGATCGTGGCGATACCCAACATGAGCGTGAGGCCCATCGCAAGGTAGGCGTTCACTCGATCGTTCTTGGCAATCGCAGCAACGGCCCACTGCATCGTGAAGACCGACATGATGAGCGTGATGAACATCGTGTTGGGCTGCTGCAGGGGAATAGTGGCGCCCTTCGGCAACCACGCCGAACCGGAACTAATGACATCAACGCGTGCCGCAAGGTAAATACCGATCAGGCCGATGAAGACCATGAACGATGCTGCTGCAGCAAAGGCCGTCCCGACAACCAGCACGCGGGGGCGCTGAACTGCAGGAGCGGGGGGAAGGACGTGGGCGGTCATGCTCAGGCCTCCTCATCGAGCAACGGCTCGGGCGAACGGACAATGGCGAGGTCACCGAAATTGCCGGTGGGCGGTGGAGAAGGACAGGCCCATTCGAGGGTCTGGCCCGTGCCCCATGCATCGGCTGCTGCTTCGGGGGCACCCTTACGAGCGCCGCTGAGAAGACCGAGAAGCGCAAGTGCTCCGCCCAAGGCGAGCAACGCGCAACCGATCGACGAAACGATTACGAGAGCATCATGAGCGCCTTCGAGGCCGGTGAAGCGATTCGAGAAGCCCACCACGCAAAGCGAAAGTCCGCCAAGGGCTCCGCCCCCGAGCAGGACGAGAACGTTGAGTTTGCCAAGGCCATCAGCCGATTGGCCGCCGGTCATTTTCGGACCCCAATAACCGATACCCGCAGCAGCGGCAGCGAGCGCAGCAGCAATGGCGAGAACGAATTGGCCGGTGGCAAAGAGACCAGAGACACGAAGTTCAAGCGGGGTGATCGCAAGCAATGCTCCCGCAAGCACGGCCAACAAGGTCAAGAGCAGCGACACGACAGCGAGGCCGAGCGGGCTCTTCAGGGAAGGCTTGCCGTCTTTGAAGGCTTTGGCAACGCCGCCGAAAAACAACAGGGCAGGAAGCAGCATGAGAAGCCCCATGGCCTGCCATACGAGATCGTCCGAGGCCGAGGGGTAGATGGCGGGCTGCGCCCAAGCGCCAACACTAAGAACCCCGAAGGCGCCAATGGCGAGCAAAAGAATGTTGCGCTGACCGAGCCGGGCGCCGGTCAGGGTGGCAATCACATCGGCGACGATGCCGAGGCCAGGAATCAAGAAGGCGTAGATCTGTGGCTCATGAGTGATCCACGACACCTGATCGAACTGAATGGCAGCAGCACCGAAGGTCGTGCCTCCGTTGTAGCGGTGGTCGACCCAAATCAGCAGCAAGTTGGCGAGCAACACCGGCAACGTGAGCAACCAGATCGCTCCGCCGACGAGCATCGAGAACGAGAACATCGGGACTCGGTCGAGCGTCATGCCCGGCGTGCGAAGTGTGACCGCGGTTGTGAGCACACACACAGTGCCGAGAAGCAACGCAACGATCAGACCGCCGAGGGCCATGAGCGTGAGGCTGACGGACTTTTCACGCGAGCCACCGAAGCCACCGTCGATGAACGACGCAACAATAAAGACTCCCGATGAAAGCAACCATGTCCACATCGCGGCGGCAGCTGCACGTGGGAATGCAACCGTGCTGGCACCGACCTGCAACGGAACGATGTACGTGCCAAGGCCAAGGAACAGCGGCACAATCACCAATAAAATAAGGCCCAAATTGGAGGTTTGCCCCAGCTGCATCGCCGTCGAACCGCTAAGGAAGGAATTGGATCCGACCTCGTGTCCGAGAGAAAGCGCTGCGGCAATCCAACCAGCGATTCCGAAGACCAACGCGGCCAACACGTAGAACGTGCCAACGGCTTTGTGGTCACCGGTTCCGAAGATGGTGAGAGGGCTGGGTACGACGGAAGGGGCGACCGCACTTGCGTCGGTACCGGTTTCCGGTCGGGTATCGGTTAGAGCCATGTTCTGTAAGGACCTCGTACGAGCGTGCACACTCGGGCCGGCACGGGCCGGTCTCGACCGAAGGGGGGACCCTCCGGATCAAGGGCGGGACGGTTCTTACCCTACACACGCCCCGATGCCTCGTTGAAAACCATGGGCTGGATTCTTCCGAACCGAGGTGGAACCGGCCGAGGCCAGAACTCAGAGACCCGATCGAACCAGTTGGTCGAGAGCCATTCCGGCAAACAGCAACGTCACCCAAGTGATGGAAAAGGTGAACAGGCGCATGGCTCGTGCTGTGGTCGGATCGCGCAGTAATTGCACGGATAAAAAGGTGAAAAACCCGCCCAGCCCCACGGCAAGGACCCCATAGATCCATCCCATATCGCCCACGGGGATGAAGGCAATCGTGAGGGCCCAGACGATGAGGGTATAGATCAGGATCCGAATGGCTGTTTCGTGACGAGAAACCACCGACGGGAGCATCGGAACATTGGCCGCGGTGTAGTCCTCTTCGTAGCGAATGGCCAGAGCCCAGAAATGGGGAGGGGTCCAGAAGAAAATGATGGCGAAGAGCAGCACCGGGGCCCAGGCCAGCGAATTGGTCACCGCTGACCAGCCGATAAGCACCGGAGCGGCACCAGCGGCCCCGCCGATCACGATGTTGCTGCTCGAGGTGCGCTTCAACCACAGCGTGTAGATGAAGACATAAAACAGGCAGGCAGCCACGGCAAGCACGGCACTGAGCAGGTTCACAAAGGCCCAGAGCCACATAAAGGCCACAACTTCGAGCCCAATCGCGAACACCAGGGCATTTCGGGGTTTGAGAAGCCCAGTCACCAAGGGCCGGTTGCGGGTGCGCCGCATAAGGGCGTCGATATCCCGATCGACATACATGTTGATGGCGTTGGCGCCGCCGGCCGCAGCGGTGCCGCCGAGGACAGTCGCCACCATCAGCCACCACGACGGGAGACCCTGCTCGGCCACGATCATCGTGGGCACGGTCGTGATGAGCAGAAGCTCGATAATGCGAGGTTTTGTAAGGGCTACATACCCGCGCAATCGCGCAGCGAGGGGTGGTTGCGCGACCGATTCCATCGGGCCTGATGCTAGGGGTACGGGTCCGGAACCGGACAATCGGGACTCCCGCCGGCGACCAGGTCGCGCGCCAGCAAAGCGGTGGGGTGGGGGAAGGCTGGGCCGACTCCCGTACCATCGACCCGTGCGATTGCCTCGACTCTCCCCTCGGGCCTATCGGCGCATCACCCTCGTGGCCCTGCTTGCGCAGGTGTTCATCACCGTCAGCGGCGCCGCCGTCCGCCTGACCGGGTCGGGACTCGGATGCTCCGATTGGCCAACGTGTGAAGACAACCGCATCGTCGCGCCCTTCGAGTACCACGCCATGATCGAGTTCGTGAACCGCACGGTCACCGGTTTGGTGTCGGTTGCGGTCATCCTCGCGGTGCTTGGTTCCTTACTTCGCAACCCTCGACGCCGAGACCTCACATGGCTATCGCTTGGACTTGTCGGGGGTGTGATCGCTCAGATTGTTCTCGGTGGACTCACGGTGTTGTTCGAACTGCAACCGCCGTTCGTCATCGCGCACTTCGTGGTGTCGATGGTCTTGATTTGGAACGCGTTCGTTCTTCACGAACGTTCGAAGTACGCGCAATCTCCGGCGCTACCTGTTGTTCCTCGAAACGTCCGCATCCTCGGTCGCCTTCTTGTCGTTACATCTGCCATCACGATCTTCACTGGAACAATTGTGACCGGCACTGGTCCACATGGCGGTGACGAAAATGCGAAGCGTCTTTTGTTCGACATCACCACTGTTGTGCGCATTCATAGCGGCGCTGTATGGCTCTTCCTTACACTCACGATCATCACGCTTTTTGTTCTGCATCGAACAGGCGCTCCACGTGGAGTTGACCGGCGCGCGAAGTATCTCGTCGCCGCGATCCTCGTACAAGGGGCTATCGGCTACATCCAGTACTTCAATGGAGTCCCACCGGGCCTTGTAATCATTCACATATTGGGCAGTGTCATCGTATGGATCGCAGCACTGGCATTTGATCTCTCGCTCATCGCACGTCCTCTTGAGGTCGAGCCAACTGACGAGTTCGCCTCGACGTCATGAGATCACCAACAGCAGCCGACGTTGCTCCCGTTGAAGTTGAGGAGCCGTCGATCGGCACAACACTCAAGGTTGACCAACCTTGGATCGTGTTGGTGTGGAACGACCCAATCAATCTGATGTCGTACGTGACCTACGTACTTCAGAAGGTATTCGGCTACAGCCACGAGAAGGCGGAATCGCTCATGCTCGATGTGCATGAGAAAGGGCGAGCCGTTGTTTCAAATGGTTCGAAAGAAAAAGCCGAACTCGATGTCTTCCGTCTGCACGAACACGGCCTTTGGGCCACGATGCAGCAGGACTGACATGGCCTTCGGATTCAAACGCACGATTCAAAGCAAAGGCCCCGATCGATTCATCATCAATCTGCGCGACGACTTGCGCGAAGTCATCGCCGCGGTGTGTGACGACGTACTTACGGCACTCGACGACGAAAACTCGCCCGAGCGTGACCCCATGCTTCGACGTGTCTTCCCTGTGGCCCACGCTTCTGACGAATCAGTCAACGAGGCCTACCGCGATCTCGTCCATAGCGATCTCCTCCGCACCCGACGCGAGGCCCTTGAGCGAGTTTCGGCCACCGCTCGAGATGCCGAACTCGATCGCGCCACGCTTGAGACCTGGATGGTTGGGCTCAACACGGTGCGGCTCGTGCTCGGGACTCGGCTCGATGTCAGCGAAGATGGCTTCCCTCAGCTTGAGCCTGATGACCCGGAACTTCCGGCATGGGCCCTCTACGAATTCCTCGGGGTGTTGGTGGGCATGGTCGTCGATGCGCTTGCCCGGACCGTCTGAGACCACCTCCCCAACCGCGTCAACCGCTGGCATTGGGGACCGACGGAATGGTGCTGCTATGGTCTGCAGGCCCTAGCGGCGCAAGAGCCCCCATCGTCCAGCGGCCTAGGACGCCTGCCTTTCACGCAGGTAACACGGGTTCGAATCCCGTTGGGGGTACGCAGCAGTTTCTGGTCCCGTGGTGCAGTTTGGAGTGCACGCCGGCCTGTCAAGCCGGAGGTCGCGGGTTCAAATCCCGTCGGGACCGCCAACTGTCGCACCGGTTCGCCGGGGCGTCAGGGACGGAGACATGGTCTCCACGGTCGGGTAGCTCAGTTGGCAGAGCGGCCGCCTGAAAAGCGGTAGGTCACCGGATCGACGCCGGTCCCGACCACACGAGAAAGGCCCGGGCTCTCCGCCCGGGCCTTTTGCATTGCGTGACGATGCGGTTCCTCAGCGAGAAGGTTGCGCGGCGAGGAACGACCAGATTGCTCGACTCGCGTCGAACCCCTGGTAGGGAACGCCAACCAGCGACACGGCCCCAGAGTTCACAGCGCTGTGTCCCATCCATGCGTGCGAAGCCCCAGCGACAGTAACGAACTGAACCGAGCGGGACTCAGAACAGCCCGACCACGTCTGCGCGACGACATCTGGATTGTTCGGATCGAACTGATCGACGGGACCCAACGTGCACCGATTGCTTTGAGCGAATGCCAGAGGGGCTTCTCGCGGAGACGGAAACACAACACCCGAAACTCCTGTACCCCTACCGCCACCAATCGGAATGTTTGTGTCGGCCAAACCGTGAAGGTGGAACACGCTCACTGGTTTGGTCGGCGTGCACGGAACGCCCAGCACTCCAGCCTGTACACCAATCGCTGAAATTCGATCACCGAGCTCACATGCCAAGCGGTACGAGAGAATGGCTCCGTTGGAATGGCCGGTGGCGAAAACTCGGTGTTCGTCAATCGGCAATGCCGCCACAACCGCGTCGATTACTTGCGCAATGAATCCAACATCGTCGACGTTCTGCGCCGCAGCAGGACCGCAACACATGCCACCGTTCCATGTCAGCAACTTTTGGCTGCCGGCTTGTGCATTTGTGCCGTCGGGATAGACCACGACGAACTGATTCGAGTCAGCAAGTCCATCGAATCCGCTATTGGTTTCGAATTGTTCTGCATGGCCGAGTCCACCATGAAGTGCAACAAGTAACGGAACTTTTGTGCCGACAACCAGAGAAGCAGGAACGTAGGTGCGGTAGCGACGAACGCGACCATCTGGTGTCGTGATGGTCGCTTCAGTCACCGTTCCCTGAGGGTCGACTGCAGCGCGGGCGTTGGCGTACGGCTCATACACAGTGCTCAAGGCAGTTGTGGTGGTCGTTGAGATATCTGACGAAGTTGATGACGCCGTCTGCGAGGAAGACCCACGCGAACAACCCAACAAAACAGTCCCCAATGCGAGTGCAATGACTGCGGCGCGAACAACTCGAATCACCAAGCGAAGGCGTCCTTCAAGGCTGCTGCCACCTGATCTTGCGCTTCCAAGGCGACGTTCAGGCCGGCATCCATCGAGAAAAACCCGTGGAACATGCCTTCGTATTCCACGTGGTCAACGTCAACGCCTGCCTCGGCAAGTTTTACGGCATAGGCGTTGCCCTGATCGCGCAGCGGATCGAATCCAGCAGTGACCACGACTGCAGGCGGAGCGCCAGCGAGGTCAGAAAAAATCGGCGAATAACGCGGATCGCTGAGATCTTCGACCGTGACCGTGTAGTGCTCGTGGAACCAGTCCATGGCATTGCGGGAGAGCAGGTAGCCCTCGGCATTTTCTGTCATCGATGGGCGATCGCATGTGCCATCGGTGACGGGGTAGATCAGTGCCTGCTGAATGATTTCGACGTGTTCGTGATCACGAGAGATGTTGGCGACAACAGCGGCAAGATTTCCACCAGCGCTATCGCCCGCAACCGCGAGTCGTGATGCATCGACGTTCAGTTCATCGCCATGTGTGGCCACCCATTCGGTCGCCGCCCACGCGTCGTCGATTGCTGCAGGGAACTTCGCTTCGGGCGCAAGGCGATAGTCGATGGCCACAACGACGCAGTCAGCCTTCGACGCGATGACACGGCAGCAATGGTCGTGAGATTCGAGATCGCCAACGACCCAACCGCCTCCGTGGAAAAAAACCGTGACCGGCAAACCCACATCGGTGCTTGGGCGATAGATGCGCACCGGAATCTCTCCCGCCGGACCAGGAATGGTCCGGTCAGTGATGCTTGCGAGTTCGATGGGACTCGGCATTGCGGTGAGCCCCATGCCTTCACGAAGTTCCTCCGGGGTCTTCCCCTCGAACGTGAAGCCGCTCTCGGCCATGAAATCGAGAATGACCTTTGCTTGCGGATCAAGTGCCACGAGAGTTCCCCCTTGAGAAGTTGTGGGAGCCAACTGTGGCACACGGGACGAACCTCCGTCCCACAAACTGACGCTCAAACGACTCAGAGGCCGAGAGCGCTGGGTACCTCGGCGTGGTCATCGATAACGACATCGCCTTCGGGACCGTGTTCGGGATCGTCATCGGTCACGCCCCGGTAACGCAGCGCCAACATCCCCATTGCTTTGGCCCCGGCAATATCGGTTCGGCGAAGGTCGCCGATATGTGCGGCTCGCGATGGATTGATGCCGCCCAAACCAGCAAGTGCATGTTCAAAAATGGCAGCGTCCGGTTTGTAGACACCGACCTCGTCAGAAAACGACCAGTGGTCGAACATCGCCAAGACTCCATGACCTTCGAGATAGTCGCGCAACACCGGTGACGGAGTGAGGCCGACATCGCACACAATCCCGATACGCAACCCCGCTTCTTTCAGAACGCGCAAGGTTGAAACGAGGTTGTCGGTGAGGTCGAGTTGCATTGTGCGCGGTGCAGAAAGATAGGCATCGATGACTCGGATACGAACCTGTTCATCATTCGTGTGTCCGAGAACCTCAAGCACTGTTTCGGCGGCATGTTCGCCGGTGAACTGCTCGCCAAGTCCCCACGACGCATCGAACCTACGAAACGCTTCGTCGAACGCGGCATTGATCTCTTCATGCTCAGCAGGAAGTCCGTGGCTAACAAGCACCTCGGCAATGGCAAGGCGGCGCTGAACCCGAGTCGCGGCGGTATCAGCTCGAACGAGCGTGTCCCAGAAATCAAAGGTGATCGCGTCGAACCGCGACACGTTGTTCAGCGCTTTCGAATGACGCCGTCGCGAATTGCGGCTTCAGCCGCAGCCGCAGCAACCAACGGAGCAATGCGCTTATCGAACACCGACGGAATGACGTGATCGGGGGCAAGATCCTCGGCGCTTACTGCATTCGCAATTGCATACGCAGCAGCAACCTTCATGTTTTCGGTGATCTGTGTTGCGCCGCAATCGAGCGCGCCACGGAAAATACCGGGGAACGCAAGAACGTTATTGATCTGGTTCGGGAAATCGCTTCGGCCCGTTGCCATAACTGCAACACAACCTTCAGCTTCTTCTGGACGAATCTCGGGATCGGGGTTCGCCATGGCGAACACGATCGGATCCTTCGCCATGGTCAGGACGTCCTGGCGATTGATGAGGTTCGGACCGCTCACACCGATAAACACATCGGAACCCGGCATGATGTCGGCCAGTGAACCTTTACGACCTTCAGGGTTGGTGTTTTCCGCAAACCACTGCTTGGCGACATTGAGGTTTCCGCGCCCGTTATAGACAGCGCCTTCTCGGTCGACGCCAATGATGTTGCGAACTCCGGCATTCATGAGGATCTTCGAAATCGCGACACCCGCGGCACCAACGCCGGCGATGACCACGGTGAGATCTTCCATCTTCTTATTGACGATCTTGAGCGAATTCATAAGCGCAGCAAGCGTCACAACCGCGGTGCCGTGCTGATCGTCGTGGAACACGGGAATGTCGAGCAGTTCCTTGAGGCGATCTTCCACCACGAAACATGCCGGAGCGGCAATGTCTTCAAGATTGATGCCGCCAAATGACGGAGCGATGTTCACGACGGTGCGAATGATTTCTTCAGGATCTTTGGTATTGAGACAGATGGGGAAACCATCGACGCCAGCAAATTCCTTGAACAGCAGCGCTTTGCCTTCCATCACGGGCATTGCGCCGAGTGGGCCAATGTCGCCGAGACCAAGTACTGCGGTTCCGTCGCTCACGATGGCAACGGTGTTCTTGCGAATGGTGAGATCGTGCGAAAGCAACGGATCCTTTTCGATCGCGGAGCAAATTCGGGCAACGCCTGGGGTGTACGCCATCGAGAGATCATCTCGATCGTTCACAGGGATACGGCTTATGACATGCACCTTGCCACCGGCGTGCAACGCGAACGTACGGTCTTCCCACTCGAGGAGTTCGATATCGGAAAGTGCGCGAACAGCATCGAGCACTTGCTGTTGGTGCGCTTCGCTTGAGCAGTTGACGACAACGTCTTCGTCAAGCGATTCCTTCTTGGCTTCGAATCCTTCGAGCGACCAAATATTTCCGCCTACCGAACCAATGGCGGTAGCGAGATGGCCCAGTGCCCCGGGTTCATTGCCGAGTCGGACGCGGAGACGGATGCTAAATGCGGCGGTAGTTGAGTCAGCCATAGGGGCGAGACGCTACCCGTCAAGCCATGGACTCTCCCAAGTCGGCTTCTGCAGGGCCGTATTGGCTCAGGCGCCTTCGTAGGGGAAGCCGAGTTCCGGAGCGGTCACAAGCGCCCGGAACTGCAGACCTTCGGCCTCGGCCATGGCCTGGCAGGTACCGCCTCGATCAACCACGACCAGCACCATGACCGGTTCGGCCCCAAGTTCACGAGCGACATGCACCGCTTCCATTGGCGAGGTGCCTCGGGTGACGGTGTCGTCGGTGATGACGCATTTGTCGCCCGGTTCGAGCGGCCCTGCGAGTCGGCCAGCAACTCCATGGTCTTTCGCCTCTTTACGAATCGTGAAGGACCGGAGCAAACGGCCTCGGGTCGCAGCAACGGCGGCGATGCCGTAGGCAACAGGATCAGCACCCACCGTCAGTCCACCGATTGCAGTGACATCTGCGGGAATCAGATCGAGCGCAAGGTCGGCCAAAAGCAACAACCCGTCGGGACGACAGGCGGTCTGCTTTGAATCGATGAACCATGAACTCTTCTTGCCCGACTTCAACGTGAAATCACCCGTTCGCACCGAATAGCGGAGAAGATGATCGATTAGTTGCTGCTTGGTCGTCGCGTCACTCACGACCATGAACCTACCGGCCAACCGCCAACCGCGCGAGGAGTCTCGGTTGCGTCAGACAACCCGGACAGTGCCGTCGCCTTCGACGATGTGTCCGATCACTGTGGCTCGATGCCCCGAAGCACGAGCGGTATCGAGAGCCTTAAACGAGTCTGACTCTGAGACGACAACGATCATGCCGACACCCATGTTGAACACGCGTGACATTTCGTCATCGGCCACGGAACCGAGCCGCTGGATTTCACCAAAGATGGGCGGTACTTCCCAAGATCCGCGCGTAACTTCCGCTGCGGTTCCGCGTGGAAGCACTCGGTTGAGATTGCCAGGAATTCCACCACCGGTGATATGCGCAACACCACGAACATCGACCGCTTTTTGAAGCGCAGCGATCGCGGGTGAGAAAATCACTGAGGGAGCAAGCAGCTCATCGGCCAATGAGTGATGCGCCCCTTTATAAGCGGGACCATCGAGCGGAAGTTGTGCTCGTTCGAGCAGAACCCGACGGGCCAACGAGAAACCATTCGACCGTAAGTTCTCCGAAGGCAGTCCGATCAGAACATCGCCAGGCGCAATCGTTGCCCCGGTGATGAGCGCGTCGCGATCAGCGATTCCGACAGCAAAGCCGACAAGATCGAATTCGCCGGCTTCCATTGCGCCGGGATGTTCGGCCATTTCTCCACCAACAAGTGCGCAACCGGCTTGGCGGCACCCATCGGCCACACCCTCGACTAATTGATCGATGTGATCAGGATCAAGACGACCGACGGCGATGTAGTCCAGAAAGAACAATGGTTCTGCGCCTTGACACACAAGATCGTCGACACACATCGCAACGAGGTCGACACCGATCGTGGTGAAGCGACCCGTGGCCTGCGCGACAAGCGCCTTTGTGCCGACGCCATCGGTCGATGAAACAAGTACGGGTTTCTTGTAGCGAGCCAGATCAAGGGCAAAGAGTCCGCCGAAGCCACCTATGTCGCCAATGACTTCGGGACGGAACGTCGAACGAACGTGAGACTTAATGCGATCGACTGCTTCTTCGCCAGCATCGATGCTCACGCCTGCGCCCGCGTAGGTTTCGCCCTTAGTTGCGTCGTCAGTCATTGGTCTCTTCCGGCGAAGTAAAGGAAAGCGCCTCTTGAGCGGGAAGCGTCGACGCAACCGAAAGCGTCTCGGCGACACTCCCGGCTTCACTCGTTTCGGGTGTTGAAGCCGAAGGCATTTCAAGAATGTGCTTGCCAAGTTCTTCCGGAATCGCGACGGGATAGTTGCCGGTCAAACATGCATCGCAGAAACCCGCACCGACAGCACCGGTCGCAGTCAGCAATCGATCAAGAGTCAGATACGACAACGAATCTACGTTGAGATATTCGCGAATTTCATCGACACTCATATTCGCCGCGAGAAGTTCGCCCCGAGTGCCGGTGTCCATGCCGTAAAAACATGGCCACTTATATGGCGGAGATGAAACGCGCATATGCACTTCGGCCGCACCGGCTTCGCGCAGCATTGAGACCATCGCTCGTGTTGTCGTGCCTCTAACGATCGAATCATCGACAACAACAAGACGACGCCCAGCAATGTTGTCGCGCAAGGGATTGAGTTTCATACGCACGCCAAGGGCGCGCATTTCCTGATTCGGTGCGATAAATGTGCGACCGATATAGCGATTCTTTACGAGACCCTGACCAAATGGAATACCAGAACTTCGCGCATACCCTTCGGCCGCGGGGATGCCCGATTCAGGAACACCCATCACAAGGTCGGCATCAACCGGTGCTTGCTCAGCGAGTTTCTCGCCCATGCGAACTCGTGCTTGGTGAACACTCTGGCCATACAGACGAGTGTCGGGTCGTGCGAAATACACGAACTCGAACAGGCACAACTTCGGATCGACTGCTGATTGTTCAAATACGCGCACGGCGCGATAACCGGTGGCATCGATGATGATCATCTCGCCGGGTTCGAGTTCACGAACCAAATGAGCACCAACAACATCGAGCGCAGGGCTTTCTGAGGCAAGCACCCATCCGTTATCTAGTTTTCCGAGACACAGCGGGCGGAAACCATTGGGATCACGAACGCCTATGACATGTCCTTCGTCCATGGCCACCACGGAGAACGCGCCTTTGAGCTGGGGAAGAATCGCCAACATCGCCCGTTCGAGCGCACGATGATCGGCACTTTCGTCGGGGTTCTTCGCAAGTTCAGATGCGAGCAGTTCCGCCATGACGTCGCTGTCGGAACTCACGGTGCCAGGAAGCATTCCCAACTGATCGGCGAGTTCAGCAGTGTTGACAAGGTTGCCGTTGTGAGCGATCGCAACGGTGTGCGCACCAACGTTGCGATACACCGGCTGAGCGTTATGCCAAACACTTGAACCGGTCGTGGAATACCGCGTATGCCCGATGGCGAGGTGGCCAGTAAGAGCTGCAAGCGTTCGATCGTCAAACGCGTTGGACACCAACCCGGTGTCTTTTACAACCGTGACGGTTGAGCCATCGCTTACTGCCATGCCCGCAGCTTCTTGGCCGCGATGTTGTAGCGCGTACAAACCTAAATACGTAAGGTGCGAAACCGCTTGATCTGGCGCATACACACCAAACACACCGCATGCTTCTTTCGGTGTGTCGTCGTCTGGATCTACAAAATTGAGATTCGCTGAATCCACCTGCTCAGCACGAACCTCGAGGGAACTGCGAGCGTGAAGACGTTGATGCGCAACGTTTTCGGTCACTTGTTCATCGTACCGGCGCGATGGTCCTGGCGATGCACGTCATAACGAGCCGATGGCACTGCTCAGTCCTGCGCCGTTCCGGCACCGAGAGCCGCAGGAATGTGGTTGGTCCATGCATCGATGACATCTGACAGGGGAAGGTCCACAAGTCCCTTGATCGAGAATCGATTCCCACCAGCAACACCAATGCGAGAAACCGGAACTCCGGCTTCGGCGCAGAGATTCTCGACGATGCTCATTGATTCGGGTTCGACACAGACAACAACTCGTGATGGACCTTCGGCAAAGAGTTCAGCCGTGTTAGCAACACGAGCAGCGGACACACCGATTCCGGACTTGGCCGCCATTTCTGCAAGGGCTACACCAATTCCGCCACCAGAAACATCGTGGACTCCGGCGACAATGTCGCCAACGACAAGTTTGCGAACTACTTCCGCAACCTTCAGATGGTGGGCATGGTCAAGAGCTGGGAGCGTTCCGCCGCGATGGCCACGAGCGCGGGCCCAGCGAGAACCGGAAACCTCTGGCTGGGTGACGCCAATGAGCATGAGACGACCCTGTTCGACCAAGCCGACACCAGGCGGGCGACGATCAAGCGCATCGATCACACCGAGCATGCCGACCACCGGAGTGGGATCGATATCGGTGCCCTGAGACTCGTTATACAGACTGACGTTTCCGCCGATGACCGGCGAGTTGAACGCCACGCAGGCTTCCGACATGCCATCGATGGCCTCCGACAACTGCCACATGACCTCGGGATGTTCAGGGTTTCCGAAGTTCAAGCAGTTCACAACAGCCAACGGACGAGCACCTACGCATGCAAGATTCAGTAACGACTCGGCAACCGTTAGCGCCGTGCCCTGACGAGGATCGACCGCGCACCAACGGTGATTGCCGTCGGTGGTGAGCGCAATACCGCGGCCGGTGTCAACACCCGTGGTCGGGTGCTTGAGGCGGAGCACTGCTGCATCGCCACCGGGACCTTCAACGGTGTTCAGAAACAACTGATGGTCGTACTGCGAGAACACCCAGCGAGCGTCGGCCAAGAGTTCAAGTAATTCTGCGCCGGGATCAACCGAAACGGGCACCGGTTCCGAGCCCATCGTGCGCGTCTCGGCATTGAAATCCGCTGGTTGCGCGATTGGCCGGTTGTAGAGCGGAGCATCTTCATGCAGAGATGCAGCGGGGATATCGCACAACACTTCGCCATCGAAGCCGTCCATGATGCGGAGCCGGCCACCATCGGGGTGACCAGTCGCAGGACCATCGGTGACGTGGCCAATCACTGAAGAACGAACTTCCCAACGAGCACAGATGGAAAGAACCTGATCGAGATCGGCAGGCTCGACGATGGCGAGCATGCGCTCTTGGCTTTCCGAAGTCATGACCTCGAACGGTTCCATGCCGGCTTCGCGTCGAGGAATGGCAGTGACATCGACGTCCATGCCCATGCCGCCGCGGCTCGCGGTTTCGCTGGTTGCGCACGCAAGGCCCGCTCCACCGAGATCTTGAATGCCAACAACGAGTCCGGCGTCGAGAAGTTCGAGACACGCTTCAATCAGCCGCTTCTCTTCGTACGGATCGCCGACCTGTACCGACGGGCGCTTTTCGGCATCGGTTTCTTCATCCGAGAAACCCGCAGAAGCGAGAACACTCACGCCACCGATTCCATCGCGGCCGGTGCTTGAACCGAGCAATACGGCCAGGTTGCCAACACCAGTGGCCTGGCCAAGAACGAGTCGCTCGGTGGGTAGAACCCCGAGGCACAAAACATTGACGAGTGGATTGCCCATATAGGTGGCATCGAAAACGGTTTCGCCGCCCACGGTGGGCACGCCTACGGAATTTCCGTAACCCGAGACGCCACTGATGACGCCTTCAGCAATCCAGCGACTCCGAGGGTCGTCGAGCGGGCCAAAGCGCAATGGATCCATAAGCGCGATCGGACGTGCGCCCATCGTGAAAATGTCGCGCAGAATGCCGCCGACACCAGTAGCCGCACCTTGATAGGGCTCAATGGCAGAAGGGTGATTATGCGACTCAATGCGAATAGCAGCAGCAATACCGTCGCCCACATCAACAACACCGGCATTTTCGCCAGGACCGACGAGCACCCAAGGGGCTTCGGTCGGAAGACGCTTGAGATGAACGCGAGAAGACTTGTAGGAGCAGTGCTCAGACCACATCACCGCAAACATCGCCAACTCGAGGTGGTTCGGGTCGCGGGACAGGATCTTGCGGATGTCTTCGTATTCAGAGTCGGTCAGTCCGAGTGCACGGTGAATCGCGTCATCCATCGACCGCACGCTAGTGCGCCGGAACACCGTGTTTCTGCGGCTTTGGACGTGACCGTTGTCGTTCTCGCGGCCGTGTGATGGACTCGACACTCATGAGCGACCTAACCGCCGAACCGTCTGAGGGGAAGCCCCGGATTGGCCTGCCTCCCGGCACTATGACCCTGAGCCACAAACTCGCGCTCAAAGAAGGCCGCGAGCGCGGACAGATCGTGCGTCATTACCTGCAGGCCATCGAGTCCACAAAGCCCAGACGAGGGCGACCAATCACACCCGAAGGTCTGCGCAAAAGCATCGAAAAGATTGATGCTGATCTCGCCACCGAAAAAGATCCATTACGCAAGCTTGATTTGGTGCAGTCAAAAATCAAGAAGCAAAAGGATCTTGAAGAGATCGAATCACCGATCGACATGGTCGCACTTGAGACGGAATTCGTCCGAGTCGCCAAGGACTACAACGATTCGAAAGAACTCAGCCCCGAGGCATGGTTAGAACTGGGCGTTCCGCGCGAGGTCTTACGGCGCGCCGGAATTCTTGAACATCGTTAATTCGTTCAAACAGAAAGCAACGAACGAAGCAGCGGTAGCCCATCAGTGCTGCCGAGAAGTTCACTTGTCGAACGTTCGGGGTGCGGCATGAGTCCAACAACGTTGCGGCCTTCGTTGCACACGCCAGCGATGTCATCGACCGAACCATTGGGGTTCACGACATAGCGAAGTACGACGCGATCTTCGTCGCGAAGTTGCGCAAGTGTTTCTGCGTCGCAGGTGTAATTACCTTCAAAATGATTAATCGGAATGCTCAGAACGGCGCCTTTGTCAGCGGAACGAGTGAGCACCGAGTTCGTGGTTTCAACGCGCAACTGAGCTGGCGCACACACAAACTTTAGGCCGGCGTTCTTTTGCAATGCACCCGGAAGGAGCCCGGCTTCGGTAAGCACCTGAAAACCGTTACAAATACCGACGACTGGGCCACCCGCAGCAGCGAACTCAGCGACCGCGGACATCACCGGCGAGAAGCGAGCAATTGCACCGGGCCGCAAGTAATCGCCGTGCGCGAAACCACCGGGAACGATGACCGCATCGACACCATTCACTGTTGCATCGCCGTGCCAAAGAAGTTCAGGCTCACCACCAACGAGACGCATGGCCTCGAGCATGTCTTGCTCACAGTTTGAACCGGGGAAGACCACAACCCCGACGCGTAAACTCACGATGCAACGCCTGCCGGTTCGAGTTCAACAATCGCGTCTTCGATAACCGGATTCGTAAGGAACCGATTGCAGAGATCTTCGGCTTCGGAACGCGCTGCGGCTTCGTCGGCAGCATCGATTTCGAAACGAATGCTCTTACCGACGCGCACGCCGCTCACGCCAGCAAAACCCAAGGTGGGCATGGCTCGTTCGATGGTGGAACCTTGGGGATCAGCGATCCCAGGTCGAAGACGGACTTCGACGTGCACCGAGAAGATCATGCGCCCATGCTCGCACATCGACGCATATGCGCGGAGCGAACCGTCTGGCGGTCGATCGTCACCCGCGCCAGTCAGCAAATGAACGACCAGTGATGCGCTCATAGGCATCGATATAACGAGCACTCGTGGTGTCGACAACCTCGGCGGGCAACGCAGGTGCCGGAGGTTGCTTGTTCCAATCGAGCCCATCGAGATAGTCGCGAACGGGTTGCTTATCGAACGAAGGTGGCGTGCTGCCCGGCTTCCAGCTTTCGGCCGCCCAGAACCGCGACGAGTCTGGAGTCAGAACCTCGTCACACAGCACGAGTTCGCCATCGATCAGGCCCAGTTCGAACTTGGTATCGGCCATGAGAATGCCCCGGGCCGCAGCCCACTCGGCCCCCTTTGTGTAGAGCTTGAGTGACACCGAACGAGCCCGTTCGGCCAGATCGGCACCGATCAGTTCGACCGAAGCCTCGAAGGAGATGTTCTCGTCGTGGCCTTCGGCGGCCTTGGTGGAAGGGGTGAACACCGGTTCGGGCAACTTGGCCGATTCGAGTAGTCCAGCGGGGAGCTGCTGGCCATGCATCGTGCCATCGGTCTTGTATTCCTTCCACGCTGAACCAGTGAGATACCCACGAACGATGCATTCGATGGGCAGCATCTCGGCCTTACGGCACAACATGATGCGGCCCTGCCAGTCGTCGCGCTGAGCCGGAGCTGGGCAGTCATCGAGGGAGGTTGAGAGGAGGTGGCTGCCCACCACACCCTGAAACTTCTCGAACCAGAAGGCCGACATTGCCGTGAGTACGCGGCCCTTGTCGGGAATGGGCTCGGCCATCACGACATCGAACGCGCTCAAACGGTCGGAAGTGACCATGAGCAATCGATTGTCGCCCGCGTCGTAAATGTCGCGAACTTTTCCTGAATAGATGTGCGGAAGTGCGTCGGTCATGGCGGGTCTCCTGGAAACGGCCGGCGGCAGGTCCTCAGATCAGAGGATGTCTCCCGGACGATACCCAGCCGCAGACGGATCTGCCGACACGAGCGCCGAAATTGTGGTCACAAATGAGGCGATCTGTTCGGGAGCCCGACCAACGAAATCGATTGGATTCGAAAGGACGCCGGCAAGTTCATCGGGGGCAAGACCAAGTCGCGGATCGGCAGCAAGCCGTTCGATGAGGTCATTTCCTTCGGCTCCGTCTTCGCGAAGTCGCAACGCGGCTGCAACGGCATGTTCCTTGATGGCCTCGTGCGCTTGTTCACGACCCACGCCATTACGCACCGCGGCAACAAGAACTTTCGTGGTTGCAAGGAAAGGGAGGTACCGATCAAGTTCACGTTCGATGACTGCCGGATAGAAACCAAAATCATCGAGCACGGTCAAGAACGTTTCGAACAAGCCATCGATCGCAAGGAACGCGTCGGGCAATGCAACACGACGCACTACCGAACAACTGACATCGCCTTCGTTCCACTGATCGCCGGCAAGTGAGGCAACCATTGTGAGATGCCCGCGCAGAATGGCCAGCAAACCACCGATGCGTTCACAGCTACGGCTATTCATTTTGTGCGGCATGGCCGAAGACCCGACCTGACCGGGACGGAAACCTTCAGTGGCGAGTTCTTGCCCTGCCATTAGCCGAATCGTGAGTGCAAGATCGGCGGGACCAGCAGCGGCCTGCACGAGCGCAGACACCACATCGAGATCAAGCGAACGCGGATACACCTGACCAACATTGGTGAGCCATGCATCGAAGCCAAGATGCGCAGCAACACGAGATTCAAGTTGTTCGAGGCGCTCGCCATCGCCATCGAACAGATCGAGCATGTCCTGCTGTGTGCCAACTGGACCCTTGATGCCGCGCATTGGATAGCGCGCAAGAAGGTCGTCGACTCGATACAGCGCTTGCAACAGCTCTTCACCAGCATTGGCAAAGCGCTTGCCGAGCGTGGTGGCTTGCGCGGGAACATTGTGCGAGCGGCCCGCCATAACAACCGTTGCCGATTCCGCCGCGCGTTCGGCCAAACGGGCAAGCGCCGCAAGCATGCGTCCGCGAATAACAACCAGAGAACGACGCAACTGAAGCTGTTCGACGTTCTCGGTGAGATCACGCGAGGTCATGCCCTTGTGAATCTGCTCATGACCCGCCAATGCACAGAACTCGTCGATACGAGCTTTCACATCGTGACGAGTAACGCGCTCACGAGCATCGATGGAATCGAGATCGACCTGATCGATAACCCGGCGATAGGCGTCAATCGCGTCATCGGGAACAGCGACACCCAGATCACGCTGAGCTTCCAGAACGGCAAGCCAGAGTTCCCGTTCGAGAACGATTTTCTGTTCAGGCGACCACAGTCGGACCATCTCAGCGCTCGCATAACGAGCAGCAAGAACATTGGGCACTGACGTGGACGCCATTCGGTCTCCTCGATGGCCCGAAGCGGGCACCTCATAAGGATACGACGACACCGAGGTGATCTCGGTGCGATTTAGAAATCAGGGATTGGCGCGGCGAGCGCGGTCTTCAAGCAACTTGGCTTGGAGACCAGTATCGGTAATCGCCAACATTTCGACCACAAGAAGCGCCGCGTTTACGGAACCATCGATGGCGACCGTGGCCACCGGGATGCCTCGAGGCATCTGAACCGTCGAATAGAGCGCATCGACGCCGTTAATGGCACCACCAGACAGCGGAACGCCAACCACCGGAAGCGTGGTGTGAGCAGCAACAACGCCAGCGAGATGGGCAGCCATACCTGCGCCACAAATGAATGCGATATAGCCATTTTCCCGAGCAGAGGTAGCGAGCGCTGTCACTTCAGCAGGGTTGCGATGGGCCGAGAGAACTCGCACATCGGCCTCGATGCCGAACGCTTCAAGCGTGTCGGCCGCGCCTTGCATCTTGTCGCGATCGTTGGGCGAGCCCATAAGAATGGCAACCTTCATCGGGATCCTCCGTTAGTAGGGGCCGCAGCGGCCGAAGCTATGTCGTTGCGATGTTGCAGACCAGGCCAAGAAATCTTGCCGACTGCTTCATAGGCAGTCTGCCGGGCTTCAGCAATAGTGGCACCCTGGCCGGTCACCGTCAGCACGCGGCCGCCCGAGGTGACGAGTTGGCCCTGCTCATTTGCATCGACGCCAGCGCAGAACACGGTTGCACCAGCAACATTTTGCGCCTCGTCGAGACCTTCAATCACGTCTCCGCTGCGGATGTCGCGCGGGTAACCCTCGGCCGCGCAAACAACGGTGACGGCTGCGCCATCGTCGAATGTTGGCGCCGCGCCGAGTTGACCAGCAGCGGCTGATGCCAGGAGTTCCCCGAGGTCACTTGTGAGCCGGGGAAGAACAACCTGCGTTTCCGGATCACCGAAGCGCACGTTGTACTCAAGCATCTTCGGACCGGCGGGCGTAAGCATGAGACCGGCATAGAGAACGCCGCGGTAATCGATACCGATAGAGCGCAGATAGGCCAACGTCGGCAACACGCCGTCGTTCATGACGGCATCGATCACGGACTGATCAGCAACAGGAACCGGAGAGTACGCGCCCATGCCGCCGGTGTTAGGGCCAGCATCGCCATCGCCGATACGTTTGAAATCCTGTGCGGGCGCGAGCGCAACTGCGTTCGTTCCATCGCAAATCGCGAGAACTGAAACTTCGGGGCCCGTGAGTCCTTCTTCAATCACAAGCGTTCGGCCGGCATCACCGAAGGCGTCGCCTGAGAGGTAATTGCGCACCGCGTCGCGAGCCTCTTCAAGAGATGTTGTGACAACAACACCCTTACCCGCAGCAAGACCGTCGGTCTTTACGACATACAAACCGTCGAGCGTGTCGAGAAACGCGAACGCCGGTTTGGCTTCGGTGAACGTGCCGTGTCGCGCGGTTGGAACACCGGCGGAAACCAACACGTCTTTCATCCACGCCTTTGAACCTTCAAGTCGAGCCCCATCAGCTCCGGGGCCAAACACCAACTTGCCTGCCGCTCGCAGTTCATCGGCCAAACCAGCGACAAGGGGCGCTTCGGGACCAATCACATAGAGATCAGCGTCGATCTCCGTTGCCGGCGTGGACACGGAACCGGGGATGCCGGGGTTACCTGGAGTGACAACAACTTCATGATGACGTCGCAGCACCGTTGCGAGCGCATGCTCGCGTCCACCAGAACCAACGACACAAACGTTCATCAGCCGTTGAAGTTCAGGTACTGATCGCGTCCCGGACCAACGCCTACAAGACCGATTGGTACGCCGATCTGCTCTTGCAAGAACGTCACGTAATCAAGCGCCTCTTTCGGCAATCCTTCACGCGTTGTCACGGAAGAAATATCAGTCTTCCAACCGGGGAACTCGGCATAGACCGGCGTGACTTCGTGCAACACCGACTGGTGATACGGAAGATGCGTGAACGTTTCGCCATTGAGTTCGTAGGCAATACAAACTTTGACGGAGTCGAATGTGTCGAACACATCAAGTTTTGTGAGCGCAATTTCCGACAACGAATTGAGACGGACCGCGTGACGCAACATCACGACGTCGCACCAACCCGTGCGACGACGCCGGCCAGTGTTTGTTCCGTACTCGTGACCAATCTCAATCAGCGCGTCGCCAATTTCATCGGTGAGTTCGGTGGGGAACGGACCGGAACCAACCCGCGTTGTGTAGGCCTTCGCAATACCAACAACGCGATCGATGTAACGAGGGCCAATTCCCGCTCCGGTGCACGCGCCGCCAGCAACAGGATTGGAAGACGTCACAAATGGGTACGTGCCGTGATCAAGATCGAGGAACGTGGCCTGCGCGCCCTCAAGCAAAACGTTCTCGCCCGCTTCAAGTGATTCGTGAATGAGATTTACCGAATCAGTGATCATTGGCGCAAGACGCGGTGCACAAATGTTGAGGTACTCGTCAGCGATGACATCACCGTCAAGGGGCAGCTGGTTAAACACCTTCGCAAAAATTGCGTTCTTTTCTTTCAGCGCCACTTCCAGCTTTTGGCGGAAGATTTTTGGATCGAGAAGATCCTGAACGCGCAGACCGACTCGCGCCGCCTTGTCGGCATAGGCCGGACCGATGCCCCGCTTCGTGGTACCGACTTTGTTCTTGCCAAGACGACGCTCGGTGAGCTTGTCGAGTTCCTGGTGATACGGAAGGATCAAGTGCGCGTTGCCGCTGATCTTGAGCTTTGACGTATCGACGCCCTTACCTTCAAGCATGTCGAGTTCGGCGATGAGCACGCGTGGGTCGACTACTACGCCGTTTCCAATAACTGGCGTGATATGCGGATACAGGATGCCGCTCGGCACCAGCTGCAACTTGAACGACTCGCCATCGACCACGAGGGTGTGGCCCGCGTTGTGTCCGCCTTGATAGCGGACGACGAGGTGTTGATCGCGGGCGAACAGGTCGGTGAACTTGCCCTTCCCCTCGTCACCCCATTGGGTTCCGACGACGACGGTTGCTGGCACGGTGAACTCCTCAGTGGCACTGCAAGGGGACCGGGAAACACTACCCGAGCACCTTTGATTACTCCCCACTCAATTTGGATTGGTGACCGAGGGCCCAAGAAAGGAAACCCCGCTGTCTAGGCTCAGCACGATGACGACCGTCGCCCCCCGCCCATCCGGCGCTCACCGGGTCATGCCCTACATCCGCATTATGCGGGTCGACCACTGGTTCAAGAACGTGTTCGTTCTGCCCGGGATCGTGGTGGCGATCAGTTCCCAGGAAAGCATCGAATGGCCGAACCTGCTCTGGAACTTCATCATCGGGATGGCAGCTGTTTGTCTCGTTGCATCAAGTAACTACGTGATCAACGAAGTTCTTGATGCACCTTTTGACCTTCACCACCCCATAAAGAAGAACCGCCCGGTTCCCTCGGGCTTGGTCAACATCAAAATCGCCTCCGTCCAGTGGATCGCGTTGATGGTCATCGGGCTTGGTCTCGGCGCGCTCGTCAGCGTTCCGCTGGTTCTTTCCCTCGCCGGACTTTGGATCGCGGGATGCGCGTACAACATCCCACCCGTGCGCACGAAGGACGTTCCGTATCTCGATGTCCTTACCGAGTCGATCAACAATCCGTTGCGGATGCTTGTGGGTTGGTACATCGTTCCGAACAGCCCCACGCCACCGGTCTCACTGCTTATCTCCTACTGGATGATCGGTTGCTTCTTCATGGGGCTCAAACGATTCGCGGAATATCGCGACATGGCCAATCAACGCGAGGAACAGATTCGCTATCGGAAATCGTTCGCTGTCTACAACGAACAGCGTTTGCTTGTTTCGATCATGTTCTATGCAGCTTCAGCGATGCTGTTCTTCGGCGCATTCGTTCAGCGCTACCGCATTGAACTCATTTTGTCGTTCCCATTGGTGGCGCTCATCATGGCGATCTATTTCAAACTCGCCTTTCAATCATCGAGCCCGGTGGAACATCCCGAGAAGCTCTACAAAGAACGCGGTCTGATGGCGGCCGTCATCAGTTGTTCGGCGCTGATGGGTGCACTGCTCTTTGTGAACATTCCGGCGCTCATCGACATATTCCCTATGACGGCCTGGAATCGTTAGGAAGACGAGCAAGAAGTTTCTGGCAGAACGAAGCGGAACTGCGTGCAGCTGACTTCAACTCCGGGTTCACGACGGAATCGGAGGTGTTTCTCACTGGAGCACCAACCACGCTCGTTCCATTCACCACGACGCTGCCCGTTCCGAGCGGAAGTGGATCAAAGACAACGTCGAATGTGCTTGGTCCGTAGTCGACCTTCACCGGTTTCGACACTTCGAAGTTTCCGTTTCCGTATTCCCAGCGGAACACGACACCCTCATTGGTTTTCGATGCGTGCAGCGCCCATTCCGGATTCGAGAGGATGACTTGATCTGGAGAACCGATAGTGCCTGTGAGCCGGTACGCGTAGATCGTGCCGATTCGCCGTTCGAGCGGGCCCCATCCGTAACCATCAGTTCGGTACACCGCATCACAATCGCCCATGATCACGATGGTTCCTGGGGCGACATCGGCAGGAAGTTGCCCATCCTCGCTCTGGATCACTGCTGGCGCAGTTCCGCCGAAATACATGTCATTGAGTTCGTATTGAAATTCAGCGAAAGAACGTGCGCCCGATTCACTCGGAAGTATCGAGAACGCCCGTGTTGAAATCGCAAGCCCGAGTTGGTTCCAAAAACCGAAGGCGGACAACAACGACATCACCACAACAACGGTTCGACGAATCCACCGCCGCCATGCCTTTGCCTGTCGAGCAACGATCCAAACTCCCGGCGCGGCAAGCACAACAAAGACCGGAACCAAATCGGCAAGGTAACGATGAGCGAGATAGCCGAACGTGAATGTGCTTGTTGTCGCCACGATCGCAGCCGCTGCAATCGCCGACCACTGACGGGTTTTGTCACGAACGATCGTCCACCACGCCCCAACGAGACCAAACAGGAAAAGCAACGGTGCACTCGTGAGGAACGAACCGGTGTGATCAATCGTGTCAAAGCGGGCGTTTCCAATGACCGTGGCCTTGGCCGGCCATGTCACAAACGGGAACAGTCGATCCCACTGAAACGCAAAGGGCGAGAAGTACCGAGCAACATTGGTTGGAACGAATTTGAGCCCGAAAAGACTTCCGTTGTTGGCCGCGAGTGCCGCTTGGCGGTCGGTATTAAACTTTGAAAACACCTGCAGCGGGAACGGAACATCGGAAGCGGACCGGAATCGCAACCAGTTCACGAGGGCAAATCCGAGAAACGGAATCACTGCACCCGCTAAAACAAGCAACGAGCGTCGCCACTCCCGCTTCCATGCAAGCGCCAAGCCAAACAGTCCGAGCGCCATCGCTGGACCAGCACCCGTTGACGGTCGGCAAGAAAGTGCGAATGTGGCAAGCGCTACTGCTTCGATGAGATGACGCCGTGTCGGGACTCGCCGCCAGCGAACGACGAGATCGAGGCCAGCGAGGCCTGCTGCCGCTCCCCACAATTCCGCCTCGTGATACACGAGTGCGCGCGAGGCGAAAAACAGCAACGGTGTTCCCAACGTGGCGACGACAGCGAATGCGCCGAACCACCAGGCGGCGCCATCGGGTGCGTTCGCCACCAATGACTTTGCCCGCTTGAGTAATCGTGCTGCAGCAAGTCCAAGCACGCCGAGTGCGATCAATTCACTCAGCAGCGAAAGTCGTCGGTCGAATTCCAGAGTTCGATTCGAGAACGGAAGCCTCGGTACGACTTCAGAAACGATGGAAAACGGCAATCGCATGATTGCCGGACCAATGCCGAAGTAGATCTGCGTCTTGCCATCAATTTCGAAACCTTCGATGCCGGCAACGTTCGCGGGAACATCGAAATGGCCATGCACGAGCGCACGGGCCTGAACGTCATAGAAGTCCGTGGTGTACGGACCTTTGTCGAACAAATTCCAGGGCTGCAGGCAGGTGGCGATCAACCAAAACGCTAAAACAGCGACAAGTGTTCCGATACGAGCCCATTTGCGCTCGTTCTTCGTCAATCCTCCGCCATCGACGGCAGCGAACGACTCACGGACATCTTCAACGGGTGCCACCACCTAGAAGACGCTACTGCTGAGACAGACGGCGCAGGACCTCGGCGGCATCGCCGAATGGGGCAACCGATTGACGAAGTGGAACCAAATCGCGTCGGTAGGAGCGATGCGTTTCTTCGACAGCTACTGACATCTCCACCCGAGACTGAATGAGCGCCGACTCGAGCGCAGCGATGTGCGCTTCAAGCGCAAGCACTTTCTTCACGCCGGCGAGATTCAAACCTTCGTCGGTGAGATCTTGAATGCGACGAAGGTGATCGATATCGGCCTGGCTGTAGCGCCGTGAACCACCAGTGGTTCGCGCTGGTTCGAGCAATCCTTTGCGCTCGTAGATGCGCAGTGTTTGTGGATGCACGCCTGCGAGTTCGGCGGCTACCGAGATGATGTAGACCGCACGCATTTGAGCATTGGAATCGGACATCGGACTCATGTTCAGACCCCCAAGTAGTCGCGAGGAGCAGCAGGGAACGCAGCGGCCATGGCCTCGAGCGCGTCACGCTGTTCATCATTGAGTTTGGTTGGGACATCGACCTGCACCGTCACGAGCAAGTCGCCAGTGACTTTCTTTGTTGCAACACCACGGCCCTTCACACGAAAGACCTTGCCCGTTGGCGA
>Ga0209296_1000518_pt1 | contig 33679 bp, 53 predicted proteins | sample S_130206_EF_Meta_FD_187319 | JGI IMG/M metagenome (GOLD analysis project Ga0209296, IMG submission 187319) | Freshwater microbial communities from Lake Simoncouche, Canada to study carbon cycling - S_130206_EF_MetaG (SPAdes) (version 2) | ecosystem: Environmental > Aquatic > Freshwater > Lake ... | reverse complement strand
GACTTGATACCCAAAATTTACGACACAGAACGGGTAATGCGAATCATTGGTTCAGATGGTCAACCTGACATGACCGAAATCAACCAAAAGAATGAAGTTGGCGAGGTTCTTAATGATGTGACTGTGGGTGAATATGATGTGGTGATGGACACAGGGCCGGGCTTCCAAAGCAAGCGCCAGCAAGCAGTTGAAGCCATGATGCCCTTGCTTACAGGCAACGCAGAATTGTTCAACATTGCGGGTGACTTGGTGTTTAGGAACATGGACTTCCCCGGTGCTGATGTGATTGCAGACCGCCTTGCCTCCATGAACCCAATGGCTAATATTGATGAGAAATCCGATATACCGCCTGAAGTGCAGATGCGTTTGGCGCAAGCACAGCAACAAGTGCAGCAGATGCAACAGCAATTGCAAGCCGCCCAGTTGGAAATCAACAACCGTGGTCAGGTTGCCCAGATTCGCGAAGAGGGCGCTACTAGACGCAAACTCATGGACGTTACTGCACGGGCGCACAATACTGAAACAATGGCAGAGGTTAAGGTCAATGACCAAAATACCCGGGCTGTTACTAGCCAAAACAAAACTGAGATTGATGCATTGGTCAAGATGCTGATTGCGAGAATGTCTCCTGATCAATTGTTGATGGAGATTGAACGCCTTAACGCTGAACAGCAACAATATGCAATGATTGCCGCACAGGACATTTCGCACGGCGCAAATCCATTAACATTGCCGCAAGAGCAAATGCAACAACCAATTCAACCGCAACAAATGGCGCAGCCAATGCAGGAACAAATGCAACCGCCAGCACAGCAAACATTTGAACAACCCATGCAATAAGGTAACAATATGCCAACCGTAACTAGTGAAAACAAGGCGCAATTTGATCGTGAATTCATGGAAAAACGTGGGCAATTAAAAACTTCATCAGAAGTTCCGCATAGCATGGGAATAAATGTTAAGTCAGATAAATCTGCTGGTTTACCTTATGCTGATTTAATTGTTGATGGAAAAAAAGCCTATGAATCTAGAGAATCTGATTCATTGCGCCCATATGTAAATAAACATATGGCTATTGTTCGTACTGGCGAGGGAAGTGCAAAAGCAATAGGATCAGCACATATTGGAGAACCCCTTATTGTTGATGAAAAGCAATTTAGAGAATTACAGAAAAAACATTTAGTGCCACAAGGATCGCAATTTGATATTAAACCGGGGGCAAAAAAATATTTATACCCAATAACAAAAGCCCAAAGATATGAAAAAGAATATGATGTTGGGCATGGAATTGTGGCTAGAAAAGTGATTCACAAAAAAGATTGACGCATAATTGATTTCGTGGTAAAAACCGCAAAACCTTACCAGTTGGGTCAACTGGGTGAATTCTTTGAGGAAACTCAATGTCAGAAGTAGCAGAACGACTTGCCGCCAATGTGGTGACAAGTGAAAATTTAGCTGAATTTAATGCCAAACGAATGGGTTTAGCTGATCCACTCCCAAGCGAGGCTGTCGAACAGGCAGAGCCGCAAGAGGTTGAGCAAGGACAGAGTGAGCCGACAGAGGTAGAGAACGAAGCGACAGCAACAGAGGATAAAAAACAAAATCCCAAGCTGGAAAGACGGTTTTCAGAGATAACCAAGCAACGCGAAGCCGCACGGGAAGAAGCCCGAAAGGAACGTGAAGCAAGGGAAACTTTGGAAGCAAAGGTAAGGGACTTGGAGGCGCAGTTTCAGCCCAAAGCTGAACCAGTGTTCGAAACAGAACCTTTGCCAGAGCAGTTCAGCGATATGTACGAATACGCCAAGGCGTTGACTGACTATCGAGTGGAACAGCGATTGCAGGAAGAGAAGCAAAAGGAAGTGCAGGCTAAAGCCGCCGCCGAACATTCCAAGCTGATAGACGCATGGGGTCAACGGGTAAAGGCAGCTAAAGCTGAAATGCCAGACTTTGACGATATGGTCAATTCCACAGACGTTACTGTTAGTAACGAAGTGCGGGACGCGATCTTTGAATCAGATGTTGGCCCACGCATCCTGTACCACCTTGCTGAAAATCCTGACTACGCTGTAAAACTGCAAGGCATGACCTTAACCGCCGCCTTGAGAGCAATTGGGAGGTTGGAAGCGCAGTACGAAAAGACTGATGCAAAGCCTGTTGTTGGGAAAAGTAAAGCACCCGCGCCGATCAATCCAATCAGATCAGCAGCCAACGGGCGTGATGTAAACCTGACCAGTGATGGTCAATTTCATGGTTCATATCAGGCTTGGAGGGCAGCACGATTGGCTGGAAAGATTCGCTAAACCCATTCTTTTAAGGAAACAAAATGGCAAATAATCTGCTAACCATCAGCATGATCACCAACGAAGCGTTGATGGTCTTGGAAAACGAATTGACTTTCTCTAGCGAAGTCGAAAGAAACTATGACGATCAATTTGCCGTTACTGGCGCAAAGATCGGTGCAACTTTGAACGTCCGCAAACCCGGTCGTTTCATCGGCACATCTGGCCCTGCTTTGAACGTTGAAGATTTCAACGAAACATCAGTGCCTGTCACCCTGTCCACACAGTTCCACGTTGATACCCAGTTCACTAGCCAAGACTTGGCTTTGTCTCTGGATATGTTCAGTGATCGCGTGTTGAAGCCTGCTGTTGCGGCTATTGCCAACAAAATTGACTTTGACGGTCTGACAATGGCAAAGAACAACACCGCCAATATTGTTGGCACTGCTGGCACACCGCCCACAGGTTTGATCACATATCTGACTGCTGGCGCTTATCTGGACAGCGAGGGCGCACCCCGTGATGGTCGCCGTTCATGTATCGTTGAACCATTCACAGGCGCAACCATTGTTGACAGCTTGAAAGGTTTGTTTGTTCCCTCAGACAAAATCGCAAGCCAGTACACCAAAGGCATGATGGGTCGTGACTCCGCAGGCATGAACTGGAAGATGGATCAAAACGTTGTGGCGCAAACATTCGGTTCTTATGCAACCGCTACCTTGGCTTGCGCTACCACCACAGCAACTGGCTTCATATCCAGCGGCTGGGCATCCACTTCCACCATTGCACTGACCGCAACCACAGCAACTGCTGGCTTGAAACAAGGTGATGTGATTACGATTGCTGGCGTTTTCGCTGTCAACCCACAGAACCGTCAAGCCTATGGTAGCAACCGCCTGCGTAACTTTGTGGTGACCGCACCTGTAACCGTGGCAACTTCTGGCACAACTTCTGTGACCGTAAGCCCTGCCGTGATTACTGCTGGTCAGTTCCAAAACGTTAACGTTGCTACCACCAGCGCAACCGCTGTTGTGACTCCATTCAACAACACTGGCACTGTGTCTCCACAGAATATCGTGATGCACAAAAATGCTTTCACATTAGCCTGTGCTGATTTGGAATTGCCTGATGGCGTTCACTTTGCTGGTCGCGCAAGCGATAAGGAATTGGGTCTGTCAATGCGTGTGGTTCGTCAATACACTATCAACAACGATTCAATTCCGACTCGCGTTGATGTGCTGTATGGCTGGGCCCCGCTGTACCCCGAACTTGCCTGCCGTGTCGCAGCTTAATTAACCAATTTTAAGGAAAACATATCATGGCAAATCCCGGCCCAGCAACTACCCAAACGATTCACCCAAGCAATTTGGCAACTAACCAAGCAGTGCGCCTTTTGGCATTTGCAAATTCAGTTCCAATTTCTGCAACAGGTGATGCAGCAGTTACTCTCCCAGTGTTTAACACTTCATCCTACAACGTGCAATTCGTAGCTATCACCAACGCAAACGTAGACGTTAGCGGCGGCGCATTGGCTATCTGGACAGCACCAGCGGGAACAGGCACTGAGATTGTGACCAACGCATCTTTGACCAGCAACACTTCTTCAACTTATGTCACCAACTCAACCGTGGTTGCTGGCACTAAGGCAACTCGACTGACAGCACAAACGCTGTATGTCCGAGTAGGCACAGCAGTCACTAGCGGCACTGTGGACATTTTTGTTTACGGTTACGATTTTTCCGAGTTTTAATCGGGAATGAGTTAGAAGAAGCCATCCTTAAAAGGGGTGGCTTTTTCCATTTGTACGCCTATAATTAAGAAACTTTTGAGGAACTGAAAATGGTTAATGTCCAAGCTATGCGCCCAAGTGGTCGCACTTACGCCTTAAATTTGACAACTTCAGCCAGTTCTGCGCTGTTGATTGAACCCAACACTAACGATCAAACTAACTATGTTGCACTATTGAACACAGGTTCTGGCGTTGCGGCGGTGGAATTGTCTAATTCCAGCACAGTAACCACCCCAACCGTGGCATCCACGGGCGGTAGCGGTTCTTTTGTGTTGCCAGCAGCCATGAATTTTCCTTTGTTGATTGCTGCCCCCAAAGCGCCTTTCTACATTAAAGCTATCAGTTCAAGCACAAATACACTTTACATCACAGCCGCACAAGCGGGTTAAAAGGGGGTTGGAATGTCCAACGAAGCCGCCGTTACATCAACGACAAATATTGTTCCTGTACAGGGCATTTTCCAACCAGCCCCAACCTTTGACCTGATTTCACTAATTGGGCCAGCGGGTACGCCATTTTTTGCTTCAATTTCGCCTAATCAATCAGGCTTAAACATCACAAACAGCACGATTAATAGCACCACAATTGGGGCAACAACTCCAAGCACGGCGGCTTTTACATCTGGCACTGTGGCGGCAGCACCAGCGGCGGCAACTGACATTGCAAACAAACAATATGTGGACTATTACGCCGCAGGATTAAGCTGGAAAGCGCCTGTGACTGTGGCATCTATGGCAAACATTCCCACCTTGTCGGGTTTGTTGACTATTGACACGGTGACATTGGTGGCTGGCGAAACGGTTTTGGTAAAAAACCAAACAAATGCGGCAGACAATGGCATTTATGTGGCGGCATCAGGCGCATGGACTCGCAGCATTGGCGCTGATGTATGGGAAGAATTTATTGGCGCAATTGTTTTTGTAATTGAGGGTACGCAGGCTGGAACGGCTTGGTTTTGTACGGCGCAACCGGGCGGCACACTAGGCGTTACTGCCATAAATTGGTCGAATTTTTCTGTTGCATCCTCCTACACCGCTGGCACTGGTCTTACATTAGCAGCCACACAGTTCAGCATTACAAATACTGCTGTTACCGCTGCCGCCTATGGTTCGGCAACGCAAGTTGGCACATTTACTGTAAACGCCCAAGGGCAATTAACATTGGCTGGAAACACCACTGTTACCCCCGCTGTTGGGTCAATTACGGGTTTGGGTGCTGGTGTAGCCACTTGGCTTGCAACGCCATCCAGCGCCAATTTATTGGCGGCGGTAAGTGATGAAACAGGCAGTGGATCATTGGTATTTGCTACTTCACCAACCTTGGTAACGCCAATTTTAGGAACGCCCCAATCGGGTAATTTCTCCACTGGCACATTCACTTGGCCTACTTTTAACCAAAACACATCAGGCAATGCGGCTACTGCTACGTTGGCAACAACGGCAACTAATCTTGCTGGTGGTGCGGCGGGTTCAGTGCCATATCAAAGCGCGGCAGGCACAACTGCAATGCTTACTGCTGGTTCAAATGGTCAAGTGTTAACTTTGGCGGCAGGCATTCCATCTTGGGCAACACCCACAACTGGAACAGTTACTTCTGTTGGTCAGAGTTTCACAGGCGGTTTGATTTCTGTCACTGGTTCACCTGTAACTAGTTCTGGCACTTTGGCTTTGACCGTGGCTGGTACATCAGGCGGTATTCCTTACTTTTCCAGCACATCGACTTGGGCATCTTCTGGGGCTTTAACCCAATATGGTGTTGTTTATGGCGGTGGCGCGGCTGGCGCACCTGTGGCAACTTCCGCAGGAACAACTGGACAGGTTTTGATTGGAAATACAGGCGCAGCGCCATCTTGGGCGGCTTTAACCAGTTCTGCGGTTACTAGTATTACGTTTGGATCAACTGGTTTAACCCCATCCACTGCCACACAAGGCGCGGTTTCTGTTGCTGGCACTTTGGTGGCTGGAAATGGTGGAACTGGCGTTGCAACATTAACTGGTTTGGCTTATGGAAACGGCACAAGTGCATTTACAGCGGCAACCGCAGCACAAATTGTTGCTGCCATTAGCACAACCGCTGTAACTAATGCAACAAACGCAACCAATACCACAAACATTGGAATTACTGACGATACAACCACCGCGACTGCTGTTTATCCAACATGGGTAACCACCACCACGGGTAATTTGCCAGCAAAAACCGCATCCACCAAACTTTCTTTTATTCCATCTACTGGATATTTGACTGTTACAGGTATAACAAGCCCAATCATTAACAATCCCACGGTGACTAATTATGTGGAATCTGTGGTTGCTATTGGTACGGTCACAACATCAAACACTTTGTCTTTGACTAATGGCACGGTGCAAACAGCAACCTTGACAGCATCAACAGCTTGCACATTCACCATGCCAACAGCAACTGCTGGAAAGTCATTTGTTCTTTTGCTTAAACAAGCAGCTTCCACAGGTAACGGCACAGCAACATTCACAAGTGTGAAATGGGGAACTGCTGGCGCACCAACAATAACTGCAACTGCTGGCAAGATGGATATTTTGACCTTTATTGCTGATGGAACAAACTGGTATGGTTCTGCTGCACAAGGGTACACGCCTTAATGTTTGCCGCTAAAAACTTTTTTCTTGCTGGCGGTGCGGCTGCCCCTTACACCATTATTGAATCATTCCTTGCGTCTGGTTCTTGGAAGTGTCCAGCGGGTGTTACCAGTGTAGATTATTTGGTTGTTGCTGGTGGTGGTGGTGGTGCTTGGGCTGGTGGTGGTGGTGGTGCAGGTGGTTTTAGAACAGGGACATCGTTAGCTGTTACCGCAGGAACTACATATACCGTGACTGTTGGTGGTGGCGGTGCTGGTTCAACAGCAAGTGCAACAAATGGCACTAATGGCTCAAATTCCGTATTTAGTACGGTTACATCTACTGGCGGTGGTGGCGGTGGTGGTTTTAACTCTGGAACTGGTTCTTCTGGCGGTTCTGGCGGTGGTAATGCGTATGGTGGAACTGGCGCTGGAGGTGCGGGAAATACACCAAGCACCTCTCCATCCCAAGGGAATAATGGTGGTTCAGGCGGCAATACCGCTAGTACTGGTAATTCAGGCGGTGGTGGTGGTGCAAATGCAGTAGGCGCAAATGGGTCTGGAAGTAATTCGGGAAATGGCGGTGCTGGCACAGCATCAAGCATTTCTGGTTCATCTGTTACTTATGCTGGCGGTGGCGGTGGTGGCGCAAATGGCCCGGGTGGGGGCATTGCTGGTTCTGGTGGCGCTGGTGGTGGTGGAAATGGTTCTGCAACTACTAACGGCTTTAATGGAACTTCTAATACTGGTGGTGGCGGTGGCGGTGGTTCTTCTACTGGGGCTGGATTTAATGGTGGTGCTGGCGGCTCAGGCATTGTTATTATTTCTTACACTATGCCTAGAGGCAATGTTATTGAATTTTTATCTACTGCAACATGGGTAGCACCTGTTGGCATCACTTCTGTTGACTACCTTGTGGTGGCTGGCGGTGGTGGCGGTGCTTATTACGCCGCTGGTGGCGCTGGGGCTGGTGGATTTAGAACCGCAACTTCTTTTTCAGTAACCGCTGGAACAGCTTATACAGTTACGGTTGGCGCAGGCGGCGCTAGTAATTCGGGGGCTGTTATTACAGCCAACTATGGCGCAAACGGTTCTGATTCGGTATTTAGCTCTATCACATCTGTCGGCGGCGGTGGAAGTTCAGGGGGCAATGTTAACGGCACTACTGGAAATTCTGGTGGTTCGGGTGGCGGTGGAAATGCTTTTCCAGCGGGCACTGGAACTGGCGGCGCGGGGACATCTGGTCAAGGTAATGCTGGCGCAGGCGCTACTGCTGGCACAGGTGGCGGTGGCGGTGGTGCTGGTGCGGCTGGCAGTGGATCAAACGGTGGTAACGGTACAGCGTCAAGTATTTCTGGGTCATCCGTTACATACGCTGGTGGTGGCGGTGGATACACTAGCGGTACTGGCGGAAGCGGTGGTGGTGGCGCGTATGGCGTAAGTGGAACTATCAATACTGGCGGTGGTGCTGGTGCGGATACTGTTGGTGGTGGTGGTGGTTCTGGGATTGTGATTTTGAAACTAAATTAATATGACCAAAATTTACCAACTCTACGGCATCGACACAGCAATGCAATTGTTACGCCCCAACGCAAAGTGGGAAGTCAGCAACCGAGACATTACAAGATGGGAAGATGACCGCCCATGCCCAACATGGGAAGAAATAGACGCAACAATGGAAAAGATTAAAGCGTTTGAAGATTCCATTGCAACCATTTGGACAACCGCACAAATTGAAAAACTTTCGGGGAAAAACTAATGGCACATTTTGCAAAGATTGAAAACGGGATTGTCACGCAAGTCATTGTGGTTGCCAACACTGACACAGCATCTGTTGATGGCACAGAAAAAGAATATATTGGTGCGGCATTTTGTGAAAAGTTATTTGGTGGCGAATGGAAGCAAACCAGTTACAACGGCAATATCCGCAAAAACTACGCTGGCATTGGTTACACATACGACAGTCAACGTGATGCGTTCATTCCTCCACAACCATACCCAAGCTGGACATTGGTTGAAGAAACTTGCCAATGGACTGCGCCTGTTGCCATGCCCACAGATGGTAAGTTTTACAGTTGGGACGAATCAACATTGACATGGATTGAATCTATTTAAGGAACATAAAATGACAACATTTGAATGGAAGATTCTGCAAACATCCTCCATTAATGAGGAATTGATTAGCGTTCATTACTTGGTGACTGCTAAAGACGAAACCCATGAAGTGCAAAGCCAAGGTCATGCAGATGTTGCTGGAAAAATTACCATTCCTTACACTGAAATTAGGGAATCCACCATAACCGCCTGCCTTACAGAAATGTATATGCAAGACAACCCAAAGTCTTTAAAATCCCGATTACAAGAGCAATTGGACTACCTAAAAAACGCCATAAACACTGATGTTCCTTGGAAAGATCAGATTTTTAGCGTTAATCTTTGAGAAAATGCCATGACGACTCCTTACGACATTATCAGCAGGGCGCTTAAAGATATTGGTGCATTGGCGGCTGGCGAATCGCCATCAGCAGAGGATGCACAAGATTCATTCGATATGCTGAATGATATGTGCGCCCAGTGGTCAAACGAAAACATGATGGTCTTCTACAAGACTGAGATTATTTTCCAGACTGTTCAAAACACCGTGCAATACACACTTGGCCCATCTGGGTCAGTGGGGGCATCCTTTACAGGATCAATTGCAGGCACAACCTTGACCGTTCCTGCTAATGGCGTAATTACTGGCGCTATCACAATGGGCATGACCATCACTGGCACAGGCATTGCCGCAGGCACAACCATTGTGGGTTTTGGCACTGGCGCGGGTGGTAACGTCAATGAGGGCGGCACATACACTGTCAGCATTTCCCAGACCGTGGCAAGCACAACAATCACTGCCTACTATGAACGCCCCTTGACCATTGAATCTGCGTTTGTTCGCGTGGCTACGCAGCAAGGCGGCTCAAATATAGCTGGTGGCTATTTGGATTACCCTGTGGCAATCCTAAGTTTGGAAGAATATCAATCCTTGGGAATCAAGCAATTGAACGGCCCTTGGGCAAAGATGATTTATTACCAACCCAGCGAAAATTTGGGAACGTTGTATGTCTTCCCCAACCCATCATCTGGTGAACTGCATTTGTTTACTAGCACAATTTTCCGCACGTTTGGTTCGCTATACGACACAATCGCGTTGCCACAAGGCTACAACATGGCGCTGCGGTGGTGCTTGGCTGAACGCCTGATGCCTATGTATGGCAAGGCTTCTACCGCCCAAATCACAATGATTAACGCCTTTGCTGGTCAAGCAAAAGCCACGATCAAGCGCACCAATATGCGCCCAGCACAAGTGTCGCGCTATCCTGATGCCTTGATGGTTGGACGGGCTAAAGACGCTGGCTTTATCATGGATGGGGGCTTTAGATAATGGCTGATTTTGGCTTTGTTGGCCCATCCTACGAAGCGCCCAGCATCTACCAAGATGCCCAAGAGTGCATCAACTTTGTGCCTGAAATCGACCCTTTAAAACAGCAAGGTGAACGCGGGGTGGTGGCGTTGTACCCAACGCCGGGGCTAACTTCATTGGTGCTTTTTCAGAATCAGCAAGAAATCAGGGGAATGCGTACCTTGTCTGGTGGCGACATTCTTGTGGCGGTCTGTGGCCCTTATGTCTATGCCTTGACTTCCACCTACACCACCACAATGGTGGGTCAATTAAACACTTCTTCTGGCATTGTAGGCATCACCGACAACGGCGTGAATGTTTACATTGTGGACGGTCAGAATCGCTACACATGGCGCATTTCTAGCCCATCTGCGGCGGTTTTTACTGGATCAATCAGCGGAACAACCTTAACGGTCACCGCAATCACTAATGGAACAATTGCCATCAATCAGGCTTTGTTTGGGGTAAACGTAACTCAATCAACCGTCATAACTGCCTTGGGTACTGGAACTGGCGGGATTGGTACTTACACTGTAAACCAAAGTCAAACTGTGGCTTCCACGCAAATGAACAGCGCCACAGCAGGGGCGGTTGTCACAGGATCAATTTCTACAACAACCTTGACCGTAACCGCAGTGACTAGCGGAACTTTGGCTGTGGGTCAAACCATCCAAGGTTCAACAGTAACCGCGCAAACCATCATTACAGCCCTTGGAACAGGCACAGGGGGCGTTGGAACATACACGGTCAACAATTCCCAAACAGTCACTTCAAGAACGCTATATGGCTTAAATTGGTCAGTTTTGCCAAGCACTGATGGGGCATTCACTAGCGGTAGCGCGGTGGATATTGTGGACAATTACTTTGTGTACAACCGCCCAGATACTCAGCAGTTTGGTGCATCTGCGGCTTTATCGCCAATTTCGCCAGCTTTAAGTTTTGGTAGTAAAGATGGTGCGCCTGATGATTTGGTTTCATTAATTGTTGATCACCGTGAAATTTATTTGTTGGGTGAGGTATCTAGTGAAGTGTGGATTGATGCGGGAACAAGCCCTTTCCCGTTCCAAAGAATCCCCGGCACATCCACCCAGCACGGCATTGCAGCCAAATTTAGCGTGGCGCGGCTTGGCAATTCCTTTGCATATTTAAGCCGAAACATTAGGGGTCAAGCCCAAATTGTGCAAATGAATGGCTATGTACCCACAAGGATTTCCACCCATGCGGTTGAAAATTCTTTGACAAATCAAGTGATTAGCAATGCTATTGCATGGACTTATCAGCTTGAGGGTCACGAAGTTTATGTAATCAGCTTTCCCTCAATTAACCTTACATGGGCTTATGACGTTGCATCAGGGATGTGGCATAAGTGGTTGTATACAAACAACTTAGGTCAATATGAACGTGCGCGGGGTAATTGTTGCGTTCAGTTTCAGGGTTTGGTGATGGTTGGGGACTATTCCAACGGCAAGATTTACAAACTTGACCCGCTAAACTACACAGATGATGGACAGCACGTTAGGCGTTTGCGCCGCGCACCGCATTTAGTGTCAGACTTCCAGCGGGAATATTTTGATGAATTGCAGATTCAATTCCAGCCCGGCGTTGGTCTTTCCACAGGTCAAGGGGAAAACCCCCAAGCCATGCTGCGGTGGTCAGACAACGGCGGTTCTACTTGGTCAAACGAACACTGGACTACCATAGGCTTGATTGGCAAGTATGCAAACCGTGCCATTTGGCGGCGGTTGGGTACAGCGCGGGATCGTGTGTTTGAGGTTTCAATTTCTGACCCTGTTAAGGCGGTCATCATTTCTGCCAACTTAAAATCTAGCGTAGGGGAAAATTAATGTTACCTACCCCACAAAGCCAACCATATCCACAGTCGGAGTTTTTGGATGGACAGACCAAAAGACCAACAAGGGCGTGGCAACAGTTTTTCATTAACTTGTTGAACTTCACCAGTGCGACCACTGCCACAGCAGGGTCAGCAACATTGCCTGCAAACCCTGTGGGGTTTATAAATGTGACCGTCAATGGTGTGGCATACAAAGTGCCATATTACAACCAATGAACGATTTACTAATAAACAATGTTCCAACCCGTGAACAGATCGAAAGATTGCAAATGGAAATGTTGCAGAGGCCACAAGCTGAATTGCAGGCGGTGGCTGATTCCATGCACACAGAGCATTATTTTCATGGCGGGATGTACGCAAGAAAGTTAACTAGACCAGCAGGCACGTTAATTATTGGCAAAGTTCATAAGCAAGACCACTATTTTTTGTGCGCTAAAGGTGAAATAATTGCGTGGTCTGAAAAGGGGATGGTGCATTTGTATGCGGGGGACATTATTGAGAGCAAGCCCGGCACTAAGCGGGTGACCTTGGCAGTAACTGACGCAATTGGCATCACATTTCACAAGACTGACAAAACCGACTTGGATGAAATTGAAAAAGAAATGATTGAACAAGATGATCTTGCGTTGTTTGATTCTTCAAATAAATTGAAGCCGCTAAAGATTAAAGGGGAATAATATGAGTTGGATGTATGTTGCAGGCGCACAAGCTGCTGGTAGTGTTATTTCGGGCTACATGGGCGCAAAAGCGTCAAAACAAGCCGCTGAAACACAAGCCGCCGCCACAAGAGAAGCTATTGCCCAACAACGGGAAATGTTCAATATTCAAAATGAACAACAGCGCCCTTATAGAGAAGCTGGTTATAGCGCATTAAGCGATATTGCTGGCATGAAGCCTTACTTGACTAAACAATTTGGTCAGGAAGATTTTCTAGCGGGAATTGATCCTAGTTACAACTTCCGACTTCAGCAAGGAAATTTGGCAACCACAAACTTGGCAAATCAAGCTGGTGGTTTGATTGGCGGTAATGCTTTGCAAGGCTTGGTAAATTACGGTCAAGGTGCGGCAAGTACAGAATTTGGCAATGTGTTTAACCGTTTCCAAGGTGAAAGAACAAACATTTACAACACTTTAGCGGGTATTGCTGGGATTGGTCAAAAAGCGCAAGGACAAGTTTCAGACCTTGCACAAAACACCGCTGGCAACATTGGTCAAGCAACAATTGGAATTGGTAATGCATTAGCTGGCGGTCAAGTTGGTGCGGCAAATGCCTATTCAGGGGCCACACAAGGCGTTAGTAATGCATTTATGTTGCCTGCGTTATTGGGATCACGGGGTGCGCCACCAACCAATTATGGCGTTGCGCCAACTACTTATGCGCCACAGGGAATTACTCAACCCAACCCAGACATGGGTGGGGCGCAAGGCATGAAGTTAAGTTTCAGCGCAAGATAAGGATAAAAAATGGCAGATTTTTCAGTTAGCCCTGTTGCACAAAATGTAAAACCTCCTGCGTCTATGTCACTTGCTGACATGGTAAACCTTGCTAGAAGTGGGCAAGCATTTCAACAAGCACAGCAAATAAATCCGCTAGAAGTTCAAAAGTCTAGGACTGAGTTAAGCAGATTACAACAATTGATGCCTGAAGAATTGGCTATAAAAATTGCAGAAAGAGAGAGGGCAGAAACTGAAGCTGGTGTATCAGCAGGAACATCTAAATCAAGAATTGATACATCACAGTCAACGGCATCAAGTGCTGCATCTACTGCTGAACAAGACCGTATAAAGTTGTTTGCAGCTAAACAAAAGAAAATCAACGACAGTCAAATTGCAATGATCAACCATCCTTTGGTAATTGCGGCTGAAAAAAACCCTAATGCCGTAGATAAATTAGCGTTAATCAATCTGGTCAGAAAAAATGGCATGGATATGGCTAGAGATTTTAATATTAAACCAGATGAAGCCATGCAATATTTGCAACCATACTTGGATATTGCCATCAATGAACCCGGTGGTTTACGCGGCTTCTACAAACAACGGCACATTTTTGGATTGGATGACGCTGCCCGTACAGCGGCATTACAGCCAAGCGGCATAGCTGTGGATACTGGAACAAGCGGTTACGTTGCCTCAACAAATGAGTTTTCTCAATTTCGTCCCGGAGTGGCTTTACCGGGCACTTCATACAGCAGACAACTTATGCCCAACGAATCAATGGCACTTGACGCAGCAGGAAATCAAGTTATTGTTACCAAAAATTCCAATGGACAAATCACATCTATTCGCCCTGCTGATCAAGCTGGCGGATCTGGTGCTGTGTTTCCGTCAGTACAAGGCCCATCATCATCCGCACCAGCAGCCGCGCCACCATCAGCCGCACCACCATCAGCCGCACCATCTGCTGTGCCTGCGCCAGCAAAGGTTGCGCCGCGTGTGGGGGATGGGTCAGCAGTTGCGCCAAAACAAAGTGCAGTTGTTACAAACTTGCCAGCAGTAGCAGAAACAAATTTGCCTGTTTACAGTCAACCAGTTCGACCAAGATTCCCTGTACGTGTGGCGGGTCAAACTGTAATGAGATATGAGCAAGGCGAAAAAGAAGCGCAAACTGCTGGTGGTGAATATGTTCGCAGTGTTATTGCAAACCGTAATACAGTCAATCCCATTCGTGGCAACGTTGAAAAGATTGTTGCTACCACTGATCAATTGTTGCAAGACACAATTTCTAAAGCTGGTAAAGGTTTAACAATTGAACAATATTTCAATAAATTACTTGATGACAGTCAATATAAATTATTGAGCAAACAACTAGCAAATTTACAAATTGCTTTAATTGGAAACAATCCGCAGGCTTTATCTTCTGATGCTGGCAAACAAATGACTGCTGCGGCATTAGGTAATGAAGTTTATCCCCCAGATGTTTTGCAAAAAATTGCAGTTCAAACATATGGCGACATTGAGGCTCGCGATAAATTAGGACAAGCTGCCGATAAATATGTTAGAAAATTTGGCGAAAGCAATATGGGAAGTTTTACTCAAATGTGGAGTAATAACTCTGACGCTAAAGTGTTTGAAATTATGGCGCTAGATAAATTAATTAAAGACCCCAAAAAGAAAAAACAAATGGTTGACCAAATTATTGGGTATCCAGAGAATTCGCCACAAAGAAAAGAATATTTTGAAAAGTACAGAAACATCAAAAAACTTATTAGCGATGGAACTTTGTAATGTCAAATATCACAGAAGACCCAATAGAAACTTTAATTCGCGGTAGTGCAGAACCGCCTGCAACAGCATATCCATCAAGAAGTATGGCAACTTCTGCTGGGCGAAAAAAGCCCAAAACTGAAGAAGATGAAATAGAAAAATTAATTTTAGGAAGTGCAACAAGTGATGTTCCAGAAGTTAAAACCTCGCCTGCTACCGTAAAGGCATCAGCAAACAAATTCCTAAGAGGAGTTCAAGACTTTGGCGCAAGCACTGCGTCTTTGGCTGACATGACTATTGGTGGTGTACTGCCCTTAGCTGGACAGCTTTTTTATAACAGTGGAAGATTTGCACAAGCTTCACCTGAAGAGGCTGAACGTATGGGCAATATGGTAACTACTGCACTTGAAAAACCTTTTGGAAAACTTTTTGGCGTTACCGACAACCCTGCTTATAAAAATGAAGCTAGTCAACAATTGATGAATTTCATTGGTGAAAATATTAACAAAGGTGCTGATTGGATTTATCAAAATCAATCAAAAATTGGTTTGAATATTCCAAAACAAGATATTCAAAGCATGATTGGTTCAGGTATGTTTGCCACGCCTTTACTAAAAAAACCAATTGCGGCTGTTGTTAATCCAATTGTCAAAGAAGCAAAATTAGCGGCTGGGACAGTACAACAGTTTGTGCCAAAACCAATTCAGCAAGCGGTTGGGGCTACGGTTGAGGCAATCGCGCCGGGGACAACAAACTACAAGCCATATAAAGTTGGCGGTTTAACGCCAGAACAATTGCAAGCGCAATTTGAGGCTAGGGGCGGCAACTTAAAACAAAATGCCGAACAATTAAATCAAAATTATGAACAACAGCGAGCAAATGCAAACATAGCCAATGATGCCGAATCGGTTCAACAACCAATTTATGACACAAATGGACAAGTAATTGGGCAAGCTGATCTTGGTACAGCAAAACCAACCCGCGTAGATTCTGAATTTAAACCTGTTGAATACGCTGAAAGTGGGTTGCCATTAGATGAACAGTTTGCAAGAGCAAAAGCCATGCAACGTGTATTAGGTGAAGATCATGCCGCTGATTTAGCCGCATTAGAGGGTAAAGGAAAAGAACGCGCAACAAATTATCAAACCTCTAAATCTGATACGCCGTTAGGTAATTATCTTTCTGAAAAGTTTAAAGATGAACAAAGGCGGTTGCAAGCATTTGCTGATCAACAAGCACAAAGAACAGGCGGTATTGTGGGCTTGGATGAAAGCGCAAAATTTAAACGTGGCGAGGCAATCCTTGATCCATTAAAAAAATTAGAAGATTACTTTAACAAAGAAACAAAAAAGATATATGAGAAAAGAGATTCTCAAGCCTCAGCTATCCCTGTTGAATCAAACAACATATTAAAAGTTTTAAATGATGAATCTTTGACTTTGGCAAACTCAGAAACCATTGGTCTATCAAAAATTGCAGCAGCCAGAATGAAGCAATTAAACATGATTGATAAAGATGGAAATTTATTGCCTACTAATGCCAAAACAGCAGAAAATTTTCGTCAGTTTTTAAATGAAAATTACGATAGGAAAAATGCAAATTTGCACCGTGCTTTAAAAATTGCGGTGGATGAAGATGTATTGGCAAACCTAGATACCAATTCACCAATTTACAAAGATGCCAGAAGTTTGGTTGAATTGCGTAAAAACACATTGGACAATCCAAAAGGCATATCTGCAATTTTAGAAGACAGCGGCCCAAACAACATAAACCGCAAAGTTGATAAAGAAAAAATTTCTCAAAATATTGCCAATATGTCTGTTGAGCAATTTACCCATGTGATTGATACGCTAAAAAATATGCCGCCAGAATTACAGTTTGCTGGCAACCAAGCATTGGCAAACATCAAATCACAATTTGCAAGCAACATAGCTGCATTGGCAAACCAACCAAAACAATTAACTAAGTTCATGAATGACAATCGTGAAGTTATGCCGCGATTGTTTAGTGCAGATGAAATGGGCAGTTTGAGAGATTTGCATAATGTGTCGCATATTTTAAAAACAGACACGGGGTATCCCGGTGCGGCTGTGCAAAAAATAAATGTTGAACAAAAATTATCTGGGAAAATTGGTCAACAAATTTTGCAAAAAGGTAGTGCGGCGGCTGCTGAATTTGCCACAGGCGGTTCTGGTTTTGGATTGCCTGCGCTTGCTACCCATGAAATAATTGGCGCAAAATTAGAAAAAGGTAAGCAAAAGAAAATTGAAAAAGCTGAAGCTGAAGCATTTAAAAACGCACAATCACGCTTTGTTCCAATCAAAGAATTGATAAACAAATAAGGACGCATCATGGCAGTTAATCTTTCGCCTATTGGCAACGGTCAGCAATTCTTTGACAACACAGGTTTGCCATTGAATGGTGGCTTGATCTACACCTACCAAGCTGGTTCAACTACGCCCTTGGCGACTTACACAGACATTAACGGCACGGTAGCCAATTCAAATCCTATTGTGTTGGATTCGTCTGGTCGCCTGCCCAATGAAGTTTGGTTGACTTATGGGTTTTTCTATAAGTTTGTGGTCAAGACTTCTGCCGCTGTAACCCTTGGCACATACGACAACTTGTATGGAATCATTGGGGTGGCAAACACTAGCACGGGCACAACCATACCCACAGGCATGATTTCGTTGTGGTATGGGTCAATTGGTAGCGTTCCATTGGGTTGGTATTTGTGTGATGGCACAAACGGCACACCTGACTTGCGCGACAAATTTGTGGTGGGCGCAGGATCAACTTATTCTGTGGCGGCTACTGGCGGTTCAGCAGATGCAATTGTGGTTAGCCACACGCACACGGCAACTTCTGTTGTTACTGACCCCGGTCATAATCACACATATTTAAAAGCAACAACCACATCCCCTCAAAGTGGCACTTCTACACCGTGTTTTGTTAGCAATTCGACTGATAACACAGGTACAGCAACCACAGGCATCACTGTTGCAACCACAAACGCAACCGCTGGCGTGTCTGGTACTAACGCAAATCTGCCACCCTATTACGCGCTTGCGTATGTCATGAAGTCTTGATCATGGAAATTGATCCAGTTAAGTACGGTGTACTTTGGCAAAAGGTTCAGGACTATGAACGCCGATTTGATCAAATGGAAACCAAGATTGACAAATTAGAATTATCCATTGAAAAGCTAGTGGCACTAGCAAATCAAGGGCGTGGCGGCCTGTGGGTGGGCATGGCGCTGGTTTCTGCTTTGTCCTCTGCTGTGGGCTATATAAGCCATTGGGTAGGCAAAAATTGATCCATTCACCGCAGCCCTTGCCGCCATCGCTGCAATTAAGCAGGCGGTATCGTTTTACAAGGACTGTAAAGCGGCATCCAAAGATGTGTCTGCCATCACAATGGAAATTTCTGGTTACATCGGCAAATTTTTTGATTCCCACGAGCAAGTCAAAACTGCCGCTGCCGAACAAAAGAAATCGCCGCCAAAGGGTAAGTCACTAAAAGCCCAAGCCCTTGACAACATTTTTCAAGAAATGGAGTTGGAACGCCAAGCAGTAGAGTTAAGAGAATTGTTGATCTACGGCGTTGATCCAGCCCTTGGTGCGGTTTGGACAAGGTTTCAGGATGAATTTGAACGGTTGCAAGCTGAACAAGAAAAGGAAAGATTAGCGCAAGAAGCAAAGGATAGGGCTGCATTATGGCAACGAAAGCAAATGCTAAACAATCTTCAAGACAAAGCGCTAATAATCGGGGGAGTGATGATAGTTACTATATACCTCCACCTATTGTTCCAAGCAATCCGACAAATGAGGATCATCAAGTGGGGTTCTTGATTGCTTTTTTAAGTATGGTGGTGGTGTTTGGGTTACTGTTGCCAATCCTTGGAATGATGTATTTAGATATTCTTGAGGCAAAGCAAGAGACAAAGCGCCAGCAAGAAGTAGTGCAGAGGCTAATCAACAAAGCGGAGGAAAAAAATGAGTGACGAAAAAATTCAAGCGATGGAAACCAAAAGCGCTTTGGTTGAAAAAATCACATTTGCTTTATTGCCTTTATTGTTTTCGTGCGTGGTTTACCTTATGTCGGCGCTGTCTAATCTTTCGCATGAAGTCACCATTCTTAACAGCAAAATTAGCTTGGTAGTGACTTCTGACAACAAACAAGCTAGTAATACGGGCGCAGAGTTGGCAAGGGAAAAGTTACGCCAAGACTTGGAAAAAGAAATCCAAAAAAATCGTGATGACATTCAAGTTAACCGTTTGCACATTGCAATTTTAGAAGATAGGGCAGGAATGAAAACCACATTCAAAAAAGAAGATAAATGACAATTTACATACCTTTGCTGTATATTTGCGTTGGGCTGGAATGTGCGTTTTTTCAGTCAGAAATTTACACGCTAGAAGAGAAAAAATGTGAGCAAGAAATTGCACAACAGAAAATTGAATTGATTAAACTAGGCAGAACAGTTCAAGCGATTTGTGTAGATATTAAAATTTTGGAGAAGAAATCAAATGTTACCTATCGTAGCCTCACTTCTTGGTAGCCTTGCCCAAAACGGTTTAGGACTGCTATCCAGCGCAATCCAAGCCAAAGGCAAGGAAGTAGTTGAAAACACCCTTGGCGTAAAGATTCCTGATAACCCAACGCCTGAAGATGTATCCAAGCTGCGCCAGCTTCAGTTTGAACATGAAGAACGTCTGCTGGAATTGGGCATTGAAAAAGCCAAGATGGAACTGGCTGAACTTGATCTGTTGGCAAAAGCCGCCCAAAGTGACGCAAACAACATCACAGACCGTTGGGCAGCGGATATGGCATCTGATTCATGGTTATCCAAGAACATACGCCCTATAAGCCTTATAGCTATTTTGGCGGCTTATTTTATTTTTACAACCATGTCAGCTTTTGGTTACAACGCTAACGAGGGATATGTAAATTTGCTGGCTGGCTGGGGTCAGCTAGTGATGGGCGCATATTTCGCAGGCAGGACTGCTGAAAAGATTATGGAAATGAGGAAAAAATGAGTTTAAGCACCGAACAAGCGGCTTTCTTGCTAGATGCCTGCAAACTGATCCAGTACGCCACAGAACAGGGTTTTATGGTCACTGGTGGGGAACTAGCGCGGACTCCAGAACAGCAGGCTTTGCACTTCAAAGCAGGGCGTTCTAAGACCATGAACAGCATCCACCTCAAGCGCTGTGCCATTGACTTGAATTTCTTCAGGGATGGGCAGATAATCTGGGATAAGGCGACTCTTTCCCCTATTGGGGCGTATTGGGAGGGTCTTCATCCAAAGAATCGTTGGGGGGGGCATTTCTCCAATCTGGTGGACTGTCCACATTTTGAACGTGTGCCAACAGCATAGCAAAAAGAACCATTGTCCCAACCCCAATAATTGCGCCAATTACCAAGGCTAGGACTGTGGCAATCATTGCACACCTCGCATTTCCCAACCTAGTAAAAAGTAATTCCAGCGGGTTTGTATAGCAGGACTGTGGTATCTGCCTTTTGTGCCACTAAAGTCAGTGTGACCTTTAGCCCTCATCATTGCCTCAAATACTTGTTGTGCTTTTGTCATTTCTTCATCCCCCTGATGTAAATAACCAAACCATCTAAAGTATCTTGCCCAAATGCGGTGAACTTTTTAATTTCCTGCGCCACTTCTTCAATCACACCATTTCGCAATTCATCATAAAACTGTTGGTCTGTCTTAGGCTGCAAGTCTAGAATTTGACGTTTGCGGATCATATTAATTCCCTTTGCATTGGTGTGATCTTCCATTCGCGTTCCATGCGCCCTGACTTGGATTTGACAACCTGACCTGTCAAGCTGATTTCGCCATCGCGTTCTAGTTCATGCAGCCGCCTAGCGACTTGCATGGATTCCAGCCCTGTGTGGGCAGCTATGCCATCTTTACCCAGTGCGCCATGTTTGGTTAAGCAATCCACAATGATCTGGGCGTGGCGGCTGGCAAGGTCTTTTGCAGACCCTGCCGCCTGCCAACTGGTCAAAGGGTCGGTGTTTCTGACTCTTGGATGCAGCATGGTTGTTCCTTAAAAGGGTATGTCGTTGGGCATATCTTCAAAACCGTCATACTTTTTTGGCAACCGTCTTTCGCTGCCATCAACTGGTTTAGGGTCAACGCAACTAACCCAACCATTCCAATTTCCACCCACAGGAATGCTTTCAAGTTTGATACTAAGTTTGTTGCCATCTTGAAACAATGCGCCAATGTTGATCCAACGTGCTTTTTCTTCACCGTCTTTGTTTTTGTAATTACCGTTTGTTGCTACTAAGTCTTTGATTTTGATCATGTCAGTCTTTCAGTTTGTTAAGTTGGGTGATTTTGTGTTCAACATCAAATAAGAAATTCAAGATTTCTTTTTCAAGGCTGGCTACATAGAGTGGGTCAAATTCAACCCGTTTGATGAACAGTTGTAAGCCCTCTGCCATGCGTGGGTCAAAACTTACAAAGTCACACCATTGGCGCTGAGTGCAAGCCATTTGCCATTGCATCTGCGTGTTGTACTTTTCAGGCACTTTTTGATCTAGCAAAGTCTGGATGTGTGTGGCGGTGTTGGGCGCTTTTATTTCAACCAATCCAAACAACCCCACAAGGCCATCAGGGGACGCACCAGCCTCTGAAATGTTGGGGTGCAATACAAACCCTACTTCTTCAACTAAAACGTCTTTAGCAGACTCATAGGCGGCACGGGCAAAAGGTTCTTGTTCAGTACCCCAAGCCATCGCAGCATTGCTATATGACTCTGCGGGTTTGCCTGTCATGCGTTCACACACAATTTGGGCAAGATAGTTTTCCCTGCTGGCGCTTGGCCCTGTCTTGGTCTTGGCAATAATGTCTGCCACGCGGCTGGCGGTGACCTTGCCGCATCTAGCGGCAAACCATTCACTTGTTCCCTGTTCCATCTGTAATCTCCAATTTTGTTAATAAAAGGGTGTATATAGACAAGTCAATTTGGCTGGCGGCTTTGTAGGCACGTTTACGCAAATCAGCGGTGCGGTCAAACTCAGGTATATCTTTAACCGCCCTTTCCAAATGCCACTGGGTTAATTCTTCCAAGGCGCGTTTTGCCATGACCAATGTGTCAAGTGATATTTCGTGTTTCATTTGCCCTCCAATTCTTCAAGCACATTTTTTATATAATCTTTTTCACACTGACTAAACAAAGCATTTATTGTTTTTAAATTCAATCCAAGATGAGTGTTAATTTCAGCAGCAAAACTTAAAGCAGCAATTAACATAAATTCCGCTTTTTCATCTTCAATAAAACAGTCATATATGGCTTCCACATTTGGAATCACATCTTTATAAGTGTAGGTAATCATTTGCCCTCCAACTGTGCTTTTTTGTCATCTTTGCTTTTAATTACTTTCTTTTGCCAAGCTGGGTCACCATTGGCTGCGGCATAAGCTGTTTTGTAAGTCTTTTGCAATTCTTCTAATGTGGTGGTTTCATCCATCGCCGCCATCAGGTCAGCCAATTGGCTTTCATTAACCGTGGACTTGATTTCGGTGCGGCGGCTGGCGCTATTGCCATCATCATCTTCTGGGGCAATGCCGCAAGCAGCCATCAACGAACCGCGCCGCGCATAAGTTAAACACGCCATTGCGCCTTGGGGATCGTTTTTCATTAATGGAAATCTAAGAACGCCAGTTTCTAGCATTTCGCCTGACTCATGCACAAACACGGTTTCAATCATGATGCCATCAACGCAATCATAAGATTTCTGAATCAACGCTATTCCGTTATTGTTTAAAGCGTCTATAACAGCTTCCACGCAGGCAGACAGGTCAGCGTAGCGGGATTTGAAATGCGGGTTAGTAGAGGACTTTAAAGCAGGCCCAAACGCCTTTTGTGCTTTGACCAGTGCGGTTGCAATTTGTTTCATGGTTTCTCCTTAGTATGCGTAACGTGGGCCACAAGTCACTTCCACAACGGTTTCCACCGTGTATCCATTGATCTTGCGTTTTGCGTAGATGGGGATGGCACGAAGCCCTGCGGATTCGCATTGCTTAACCCCATCAATAACTTCATTCCTGCCCATAGGCTGGATTTGCTTATCCATCACTAGTTCTTGCATGGTGTTTTGCACCACAGGCAATGGATCAGGGCGTAAGCTGTAAATGGGCGCTGGTTGCTGGCTGGCGCAACCGACTAATGCCAAAAGTAAAAGTGCATATTTCATTTTGATCCTTAAAAAGTTTTGTTGAAATGACCGTTGATGGCACTTGCCACACGCTGGTGGCTAGGTAGTTCATAGCCTGCTTGTTTTTTAACTTCTGCTTCAATCCATTTGAAATGCAGTTTGGGAATGTCGTAGGTAATGTCTAAACCATCTTTGTAAACAAAAATGTCAAAGTAGCCATCTGTTTCATGGTCTTCACCCTCAGACCAAGACCATTTAACGGTGACCTCATCCCAAATTATGTAGGTGATAAATTCGCCCTCATCGCCATCATCTAACATCATGCTCTCCAATACAAAACATCTAACAACACCACTACAATGGCTGCAATGGACACGATCCACAGGGCGACTTGCGCCCAGTTGGTTGGTTTGGTGTACTTTTCAATTTCAAACATGATTACCCCTTAAAATTGAAACTGCTGATGTTGTGTGAAGTCGTAGTTCATTGTGTCCTTGCCACGAATAACATATTGAACGCAAGCATCGCCATATTCTTTAAAGAAAGGAAGATGGTGTTTTGCATCAGGAAAGTGTTGTTGAATTTGTTCAAGGCTCATGTAAGGGCCATCAACCAAACGCAACAGCCATGCGTTGTTGGCAATAATTGCGGTGATGGTAGTAGTTTGTGTCATTTTTAATTCTCCTTAAAGGTTCAAAAATAGGGGCTTGCGCCCATTTGGTTTAATAAGTGTAGAAGCCTGTGATTGCGCCAAGGTAGCCGCCATTTGCGGTTGATCGGCGAAACATTTCTGTGTAGTCCAATGCGCCAACCCAACGACCCCATGCGGGGACTAAGAACACAACGTAGCGGGGTGCTTTGCCATCACGGTCAAAATATTTGCCAGCAGCGTCAGCGGCTTTTGCGGTAGCTTTTTCTGCGGCTTCTTGCGTTGCGTAATTTTTGCAAGGTTGTTTGTTAGTAGCGCGGTATTCTTCAATGCGGCTAATAAGGTTTTCGGTAATGTTCATTTTGTTTCCTTAAAGACCCTATGCGTTTTGCTGGGGAATGGGTGTATTGTTAAGATTACTTAACCACAGGTCAAGCACTATTTGCAATTATTTTGTAGGGACAAACCCTAATGTTGCTATTTTGTTAATCTACCTTACAATTAAGCAATGACAAAACAAGAACTTACCAAACTCGCAGGGTCACAGAGTGAGCTTGCCAAAATATTAGGTGTTTCCAAGCCAGCGGTGTGCCAATGGAAAGAAAAAATCCCTGAATTGAGGTTGCGCCAGCTTAAAGACTTGCGCCCAGAGTGGTTTGTGGTTTAACATTGTTTGAAACACGGCTAGGCAAGGATTGATCCCCTTGCTGAAAAGAGAACAGACCCCTCCTGCCGAGGTTTCTTTTAGGGTCTTGTTGAGGTCTGAAAATGCATTATTACCAATTTAATATTGGCGACTACCGAGCCGCCACCGCACATTTATCCAATGATGAAGATTTGGCTTACCGCCGACTTTTGGATATGTATTACGACACTGAAAATCAAATCCCGCTGGATACCCAGTGGGTTGCCAAGCGCTTGCGGTTGGATACCAAGGTGGTCAAGGTTGTCTTACAGGATATGTTTAAGCTAACTGAAACAGGCTGGCATCATGGTCGATGTGAATTAATTATTGAGCAATATCATGCGATGGCTGAGAAAAATAGGGCTAATGGTCGCCTTGGTGGACGCAAAAAGAACCCAGTGGCTACCGACTCGCAACCCATCGCTAAGGCAACTATAAACGATAAACCAATAACGATAAACGATAAACCAATTAAAGAGAGGGCAACTAGCGTTGCCTGCCCCCATGACGTAACTCCACAGGTTTGGCAGGATTGGCTGCAATTGCGGAAAACCAAAAAAGCATCAGTCACCGAAACCGTACTCAAAGGCGCACGGGCTGAAGCTGGCAAACTTAACTGGACACTTGACCAATTTTTAATTGAATGGTGTACCAGAGGTAGCCAAGGGTTAAAAGCTGAATGGGTTACTGAAAAACAGACAGCAAATCAAAAAGCCGCCGCCAACATGAACCTGTTGACAAGGGGAATGTCAGGGCCAAAAGCAGCGCCCTTTTGGGCTAAAACCGAAACCTTGGAGGTGATTCATGAAGAACCCAAACGATTGGTGTGATGTGGACGCTGGCTTTGATTACATCTTCACCCGCATGAGTGCTATCTACGGCGCAAACTTTGCAAGGCATTGGGATGGCATTGATTTGGTTAATGTCCGCACTGAATGGCAGCGGCAGCTTGGCAAGTTCTTAACCTACCGACCCAGCATGGATTACGCGATTGATCGCCTTAACTCTGACTTTGTGCCAAGTGCAATTAAATTTAGGGAATTTTGCAACGCAGGCCCAGCCATCCCACGGGATGAACAACAGATCACCTACAACCCTAAACCTGTTGACCCTGAAGTGGTTGCAGAGGCCAAACGCAAACTTGCAGAATTAAGAAGAACATTATGAAAACGTTAATTATTGAATCATGTGAAAAACGTATGCAAGCTGACACAATTACTTCAATTGTTCACGTTAAAAATTCTTTAATTTTGCGCGATTACTTGGAATGTGATTTTGTAAGTCACGAATCAGAAATTCCCCAAGCGTTGGAAAAAAAATACGACAAAATCATTTGTGCCTATTCATCCCCGTACATGAAATACAACAAGTATTTGGAAATTTTGCAAAAGAATGTTGATGCCGAAATGTATTGGTTGGTCAATGACCATGACATTGAAGACAATATTTTGCTGCGTAAATGGCTTTTGTTGAATAACAAACCCTACAACATGATTTGCAACAATCCGCGCACTGGATACCGTGGTTGGATTCTCCGCAAAAAAATGAATGGCCTAACGTTAAATGATTGGATCAAAGATTGGCATACAGTTAATCTAAACACACTGGTCTTTGATGAAAATGTTTTTTTTAACAGCAACGTTGCAAAACAAGATGTAATTTATTACGGCACTTTCAGAAAACACCGCATAAAAGATATGCTGAACTACAACAACGTAAATTATATTCTTAGTTCATCAGCAAAAAATCATTTGAAATACAAAGATGCTGGCATACAAGCCAAGTTTATTGAAAAAATAATATGGACAGAAAAAGAAGCTGATCTTTTTGAACCCATAGGACTTAGATTAAAAGATTATAAGTATTCAATTTATTTTGAAGATGAACATACACATACAAATTATGCGTTCATGGCAAACAGATTCTATGAATGCGTAATGAACAATGTTTTAATGTTTTACGATAGCCGTTGCACTTTGGTAATTGAAAAAAGTGGTTATGCCATAGATCCTTTTCAAATTGTTGCAAACGGTGAAGAACTTAAAGAAAAAATGGAAATGCTGGATTCTGACAATCAGTCATATAAACATTACTTAACTATTCAGCAGTCAAACGTTGAAATAATTAAATCAGAAAAAAACCAAGTTCTTGAAGCCGTAAAGGGAATATTGCAATGACCTATGAAAACGCAATGGCTATCCTTGACCGTGTGCGCGATGGCGTAGCTTACCCAAGCCACACAGTCAGAAAGGCGCTAGAAATGACAGGGGACATTGATGGACACATCGAAAGAGTGGATGCGGATCACGGAAGCGCGGGAATGGGTCAAGCGGTATCGCAAGAAAGTGACAGAGGAGGGCAAACAGAAAGCCACTGGGTGGTGGCAGATGACCTTATCCGACATAGCAAAAAAACGTGGTCGCGCCGCCGCTGATCAATTACGCCAAGACATGAATCATGAGACACGCAAAAAGAACTGACGCAAACCAAGAAGCCATTGTTAAGGCTTTAAGGGATGCTGGCGCTTTTGTGTGGGTCATCAGCCTGCCAGTTGACCTTTTGGTTGGCTACAAGTCCCACACGTTCTTGGTGGAGATCAAAACAGACGCTAGGAAGCGTTTAACAGCCCTACAAGCCGATTTTTTCGAGAATTGGTCTGGTAGTACCTTGGCAAGGGTTGATAGCCCTGAAGCCGCCCTACGCATGATTGGAATATTGAAGTGAAACCTGAACAAGCCGCCCAAGAAATACGCAATAAAGCCGCAGCTTTTGGTGAAGCCAAAGCCCAGCGGGTTTATCTTGAAGAATTTCGCAAAAGCCAAAAGGCGCTGCTGATGAAAGATGCCTTAGAAATGGGGTTTGAAGCCGCCAACGCCCAAGAACGCGAAGCCTACGCAAGTCCTGTTTATCAAAAACTGTTAAGTGGGTTGGCGGTGGCAATTGAACAAGAAGAAACCCTTAAATGGGAAATTGAGGCGGCAAGGCTTGATATTGAGATTTGGCGCACACGCGAAGCCACAAATAGGATGCAAGATAGGGCGCACCAATGAAATGCCCAGAATGCGGCACATGGACGATTACAAAAGAAACGCGAGTTTCAACAGGCAACACACGCAGGCGCAGGCTTGAATGCGCTAATGAACACAGATTCACCACACTGGAGACAATCGTTGTACGCAAAACACCAATACATCCGAAGCAAAAAATTACTGAAACTGGTGGCGGGACTTGACTGCCAAGCCTGCGGGTCAGGAAATATGGTGCAGGCAGCGCACACCAATTGGGGTGGCGGCAAAGGCAGAGGAATCAAAGCTGATGACAATTTGGTGGCTGCGTTGTGCCTCAAATGCCATTTTGAAATTGATCAAGGCAAAGACTTGACCAAAGAAGAACGACAGGAAAAGTGGCATCACGCCCACATTGCCACGGTTGCAAAACTTTTCAATGATGGCAATTGGCCTGTTGACGTACCAATTCCCACGTTTACAATGGATGTGCAGTTGTCTTGATGGGGGGTGTTGCAACCCCCCTTTTTTTGATATAGTGGCAATATGAATGATGAAGTAGCCGAATTCGTAGCGCACCTGTTGCACAGTTCAACGGTGACGCATTTCATGCATTGGTCAAGCACCAACTATGCAAAACATAAGGCGTTGAAAAAATATTATGCAAAAATTATTGACTTGGTTGATAGATATGCCGAAGCGTACATGGGCAAATATGATCAGCTTAAAAAATTTCCTGAAGAATTTCATACTGAAAAAGACCCAGTAAAGTATTTGGAAAACATGAAAGAATTTGTGGAAGAATCCCGCAAGGAACTGCCACAAGACACAGAATTGCAAAATTTGGTGGATGAAATCGCCGACTTGATCAATTCAACCTTGTATAAACTGAAGTATCTTGACTAAGGAAAAACCATGAAAAACATGATGAAGAATGAACCCAAGGGTTACGGCACAAAAGCAATGATGGCAGGCAACCCCAAGGCATCAGACAGCACAGGTGAGCAAGGAAGCGCTAAAAAGGGCATTCCAGCCGCCAAAACCAACATGACAGGTGCTGACAAGGCATTTGACGGTGGACGTTCAAGCGGCGTTTGCTACACCCATGATCGGAAATGTAGCCAGTAATGGCAAGCTGCGCCGACTGTAAGTTTTTTCTGAATGCTCAGATCATGGGCAGTTGCCGCCGTTATCCACAGACAATTAACAGGCACATGAACGATTGGTGCGGAGAACACGCATTAATTGAACGTGTGATGGTCGATTTGCCTGTGTATGACATTATGACCGACACTATTTCTGAGCCTAAAAAGCGCGGTAGAAAGCCAAAAAATGATCCAGCCATTGCATGATCGCGTAGTTGTTCGCCCTAATGTTCGCAAGTTGTCAGACATTATCTATGTCAACAACAAAGAATCATTTAACGAGGGAACAGTGGTTGCGGTTGGCCCAGATGCAGATCAAATTCAGGTTGGCGACTTCATCAAGTATGGCAACGGGGATTATCTGAACTGGCCTGTGCATCACATTGATGGGCAGGATTATCAAATCATTCAAGAAGCCGACATTTGTGCGGTAGTGGAGGCGTAATGGCAAAAACTGGACTTTATGCAAATATTCATGCAAAACAGGAACGTATAGAGGCGCAAAAGGCTGCGGGCAAAAAGCCTGAACGCATGAGAACGCCGGGCGCAAAGGGCGCACCTACTGCCGCCGCATTTAAGCAATCAGCCAAGACTGCCAAAAAATGAAGAAGCACGACAAGCCCATTTCACACACCACCACGGGTAAGGGCAAGACCTATAACCCGACAGAAAAGGGTGCTGGAATGACTGCTAAAGGTCGTGCTGAATACAACGCAAAGAACAATTCAAATCTTAAACCGCCTGCCCCCAACCCCAAGACTAAAGCAGATGCTGGACGAAAAGCCAGTTTTTGCGCTAGGATGGAGGGAGTAGTTAAAAACGCCAAAGGCCCAGCGGAAAGAGCCAAGGCATCCCTTAAAAACTGGAACTGTTAAAGGAAAATATCATGTCAAACTCAATTGCAATTGGCGCAGCGTACAAAGACCAAGAAATCGTGGGTGGAACACTAGACAACACCCCTATTGGTGCAACCACACCATCAACTGTTATTGGCACAACCGTGTATGCCACCAGCGAAATTGGTTATTCAGCAGCCGGACAAGGTGCGGTTACGCAGCTAACAGACAAGTCCACAGGGGTAACTCTTAACAAGTCTGCTGGCCGCATCACAATGAACAATGCAGCGTTGGCAGGAAGCACCGCTGTGTCGTTCATTTTGACCAACAGCACAATCTCCATCAATGACACAATTATTGTCAATGTTTCTAGTAATACAACTGGTAGCGCGGCTGGTGCATACACCACTTACGTTTCTTACTTGGCTGCTGGTTCTGCCTTGATTACATTGCGAAATTTGACTACTGCCACTTCATATTCTGAAGCTGTAATCATCAACTTTTCCATTGTGCATGGTGCAGCTTGAACGTTGAATCACTAAAAAGCCGCATTGAGTTTTTGACTGCCCAAGCCAAGCAATTGGAGTTAAACCTCCATGCGATTGGCGGGGCAATTCAGGACTGTCAATATTGGTTAAACGAATTGGAGAAACCAAATGCCGCTGATCAAGTCAATGACACCCAAGGCGCTGAAAGCGAACATCAAGGCTGAAATAGAAGCTGGCAAGCCTGCAAAGCAAGCTGTTGCCATTGGTTATTCGGTTAAGAGAGAAGCGGAAAAGGCTAAAAAAGCCGCGCCGAAAAAGAAATGACCGATACCGTACCCGTCCTAGAAAAGCGCCCAGTAGGTCGCCCATCTACCTATGATCCAGCATATTGCGACAAGGTTGTGGAATTAGGACGCATTGGTAAATCTATTGAGCAAATATGTTACCAATTGCAAACGCCAGTAAGAACATTGTACGAATGGCGTGATAGGCATCCTGAATTTTCGCAAGCCTTGGAGGATGCCAAGGGATATGAGCAAGCATGGTGGGAAGAACAAGCCCAAGCCTACATGGTGGAGAACAAGGAAAGTGATCGTTTGAACCCATCGCTATGGTCGCGGTCAATGGCTGCAAGGTTTCCAAAGAAGTATCGGGAAAGCACAAAGCAAGAAATCACGGGCGCGGACGGTGCGCCATTGCTTACAGGTATTCAGGTGACATTTGTAAAGCCCAATGAGTGATGTATCAAGCGCCATTGCCAATGCTGAGTTTCCAATCAAGTTACAAGGCTTGTTCAAGCCATCCCGCTATAAGGTAGCCTACGGCGGCAGGGGTGGGGCTAAGTCATGGGGCATAGCTAGGGCGTTACTGATCAAGGGCGCTAAAGACCAGTTACGCATTCTGTGTGCGCGAGAATTTCAGACCAGCATCAAGGATTCAGTCCACAAGTTACTTTGTGACCAGATTGAAACTCTTGGATTGCTTGGTTTCTATGAGATAACCCAAAACAGCATCAGGGGCAGGAACGGTACAGAGTTTGCCTTTGCTGGCTTGAAGAACAACATTGCCAACATCAAATCCTATGAGGGCGTAGACATTTGTTGGGTAGAGGAAGCCCAGACCACTAGCCGATTAAGCTGGAACATCTTGATCCCAACGATTCGCAAGCAGGGTAGCGAAATATGGATTTCGTTCAATCCTGAGTTGGAAACAGATGAAACTTATCAGCGGTTTGTGCTTAACCCGCCTGATGACTGCATACAAATCAAGATCAACTGGTCAGACAATCCTTGGTTTCCTGACACGCTGAAGCTGGAAAAGGATGCACTTAGAAACCGTGACCTTGAAGCCTATAACCAAGTATGGGAGGGCTTATGCCGCCAATCGGTTGATGGGGCTATCTTTGCCAAGGAACTACAACAGGCTGAAGTGGAGGGCAGGCTAACCCGTGTGGCTTATGACGCTACAAAGCCTGTCCACGCCATCTTTGACCTTGGCTGGTCTGACAGCACATCAATCTGGTTCTTGCAGTTTGTGGGCATGGAAACCCGCCTGATTAGGTACATTGAGGATAGCCAAAAGACCATGACCCATTACTTGGCAACCATGCAGACCTTTGGCTATGTGTACGACACGGTGTGGCTACCCCATGACGCTGAGAACCAAACACTAGCAGCGGCTGGGCGTTCTATTGATGACATTGTGAGGGCGGCAGGATATAAGACGCGAATTCTGCCCAGAGTGCCAATCCTTGACTCAATCAACGCCGCTAGGACAATATTCCCAAGCTGTTGGTTTGACCGTGAACACGCCGCAGAGGGGATTAACTGCTTGCGCCACTACCGATATGAGGTTGACCTAGTAACAGGACAGTTCAGCCGCAACCCATTACATGACCACTATTCGCACGGGGCAGACGCATTTCGCTACATTGCCCTGATGATTCAAGACACACCTAAACGCAAGCCCAAGGCACAAGTTGCAATGGCAGGCGGTTGGATGGGATAATTCCCAAAAGGGGCAAATATGGCTTACCAAGACGCAGCAGGCAAAGACGACAGAATCAACAAAGCCATAGAGTTTTGGCGGTTGGTCAATGACGCAGATTCCACCAATCGCGCAGAGGCATTGCAGGATATTAAGTTTGCCGCTGGTGATCAATGGCCTGTTGAGATACAGAACAGCAGAAACGTAGAGGCACGACCTTGCTTGACCATCAACAAGATTGATGCCTATGTGCGACAGGTAACAAACCAGCAACGGATGCAACGCCCACGCATCAAAGTTCACCCTGTGAATAACTTGGCTGATTACAAGATAGCCCAAGTGATTGAGGGCATGACCCGTCACATTGAGGTTAATTCCAATGCTGACACCGCCTATGACACCGCCTTTGATTACGCCGTGCGGATGGGTTGGGGCTACTGGCGCATCAATACCCGCTACACAAGCGAGGATTCATTTGATCAAGAAATCTACATTGACACGATTGATAATCCGTTCACCGTGTACTTTGACCCCAATTCAATACTGCCTGATGGGTCAGACGCTGAACGTTGTTTGATCACCACAGTATTGGACAAAAAGGTTTTCAAGGATTATTACCCTGATGCTGATGATGGTGCTAACTTTACCCAGCGTTCTACGGGTGATGACACAGCAAGCTGGATCACCAAGGAAGATATTCGGATAGCTGAATTCTTTTATGTTGAACGTGAACGTGCCAAGCTGTATTTGCTAAGTGATGGCACACGCCAATTTGCCGATTCGGAAAGGTTCTTTGAACGTGTGGAAGCCGCTGGCTTGACCGTGGTTGATGAACGTGAATCGTTTCGCAAGGCGGTGAAGTGGGTCAAGATGACTGCCATAGAAATATTGGAAGAAAAGACATGGGCAGGCAAGTACATCCCTGTCGTTCCATGCTATGGCGCACAAGTCATTGTTGATGATAAGCGCAAGAAATATGGCTTGGTGCGGTTTGCCAAAGACCCGCAGCGTATGTACAACTTCTGGCGCACCAGCATGACCGAATCGGTTGCCCTTGCACCAAAGGCTAAATGGCTGCTGGCAGAGGGTCAAGACGAGGGACACGAAAACGAATGGGCGCTGGCTAACATTAAGTCAAGCCCTGTGTTGCGTTACAAGCAGAAAGACATTGAGGGCGTACCAGCCCCAGTGCCTACCCGCCTGCAACCCGAACCACCACCCGCTGGCATCATGGAAGCCGCTGCCGCCATTTCCGCAGACTTGCAGATGGTGTTGGGCATCCTTGATCCAAACCAACTACCAAGCGGCAACATTTCAGGCAAAGCCTTGCAAGGTCAGCAAAACCAGACTGATCTAAGCAATTTCCACTTCTACGACAACATGACCCGATCCATTCGGCATACAGGCAAAATCCTGTTGGACTTGATACCCAAAATTTACGACACAGAACGGGTAATGCGAATCATTGGTTCAGATGGTCAACCTGACATGACCGAAATCAACCAAAAGAATGAAGTTGGCGAGGTTCTTAATGATGTGACTGTGG
>Ga0209296_1000517_pt1 | contig 33702 bp, 59 predicted proteins | sample S_130206_EF_Meta_FD_187319 | JGI IMG/M metagenome (GOLD analysis project Ga0209296, IMG submission 187319) | Freshwater microbial communities from Lake Simoncouche, Canada to study carbon cycling - S_130206_EF_MetaG (SPAdes) (version 2) | ecosystem: Environmental > Aquatic > Freshwater > Lake ... | reverse complement strand
ATCTGTTCGTAAGGAGGCCTTATGGCTATTGGCGGCGGCATCCTACCAGCTACAGGGTCATCTCAGTTTACTGAACTGACTTACGTAACTCGTAGAGCCTTTATCCCGAAGCTGGTTGTCCAGCTTTACAACTCGACCCCGCTACTTGCGGCCCTGATTAGCAATAGTCAGCAAGCCTCTGGTGGTGTTTCTTCCATCACTGTTCCCGTCCAAGGCGCACAGTTTGTGAATGCCCAATGGTCTGACTACAGCGGCTCTTTTGCCCAACCGTCAGTCCAGCAAGGTGCTTACAACGCTGAGTTTGACTTGAAGCTGATGATTTCTCCCGTGCCGTTCCTCGGTATGGAAGGTGCAGTTCAGCAAGACGCAGCAATCATCCCGTTGATTGAAGCTCGTATGAACGATGCGACCAACGTGATGATGGACGCAATGGCAACTGCCTTGTACACCAACACCACCAACACCCAACAGTTCATCGGACTGCCTGGTGCTGTTGATGACGGTACAACTTTGGCTACCTACGGCAACATTAACCGCTCGACTTACACCTGGTGGAAGTCGAAGCAGTACGCTGCTGGTTCTGTTAACCCCACCCGTCAGAACATCCTGCAATACATCTCTGGTACTGTGAAGAACGGTGCTGAGATGCCTAGCTTTGGTGTTTGCGGCTTTGGTACTTGGACGCTGCTGGCTCAAGACTTTGTTGGTCAAGAACAGTATGTCATCACCCCAGGTTCCGGCTTTGACGGCGACAACAACGGCCCCCAGGCTGCGTTCCGCGCCTTGATGGTTGCTGGTGTGCCAATCTATCCTGACCCCTACTGCCCCGAAGGCACGGTCTACTTCCTCAACACCAACTACCTGTCGCTCTACATCCATGAGCAAGGTTCGTTTGTGTTCACAGGATTTGAGTCCACTCTGCCCAACTGGCAAATTGGTTATGTTGGCGCGGTGCTGATGATTGCCGAACTGGTGAACGTCAAGCCCAAGTCAATGACCAAGGTGACGGGTTACAACTACCTTTCACTGTAAGGAGTAGACCACCATGTCTTTAGCACTCAATAAAATCCTACTTGCTAACGCAGCTACCAACACGGCTGGTGCGTATCTGCAAGGTGTCACTATCACCAGCATCGGCATTGGCAACACCACGCTGATGAACGCTGGTGTGTCTAGCGCACAAAACGTCCCTGCTGGTACTTACATTCTTCCTCAAACCACCAACAACGTGGCTATTGAAATGAATGCGTATACCTCGGCTGGCGCAAATGCGTGGACTACATACATTGCAGCCAACACTGGTGGCACTGTTATTTCTGATGGATTCAACGTGCGTGCAAACGCAACTACGTCCACTCAGAGCCTTACGCTGTACACATCCAATGGCGGCAATAACGCCACTGGCACGTACAACACCTAAGGAGTTGACATGAACGCAAACCATGTAGGCGCACGCTACCCAGACTCGTTTGGCAATTTTGTTATTGCCACAGCAAACACTGTCCCGCTTAATGCGGTAAGCAATGCTGCTGTTGTGATGTCTGTGGTAGGCACAAACTACATAGTTCGCCGTGTCACCATCTCTAACGCAAACGCAAGTGCTGCCACCGCTAACGTAAGTATCATTACGTCTAGCGATGGCAACGCTGCCAATGCTGTTTTTGCAACAACCAAGCTCTCAAACATCACCAGCACTACGACTTTCCAAGACATTGCTCCTACCGCTAATGCCGTTTCCAACGTGTATAGCTCTGGCGCTCTGTGGGTAAAAGTAACCACTGCCAATGATGCAACTTGTGAAGTGACGGTTTACGGTGACATTGTGAATCTATGACGCAAACGGTTTTTGTAACCAACCGCAGCAACACCGAACTCAGAGATGGGTTCGGTGGTGTCTTTTATGATTTTGTAAAAGACCAGACCGTGGAGGTTCCTCTCCATGTGGCGCAGCATGTGTTTGGTTACGGAAAACCCAACAAGGAACCTTTTCTGTCCCGCCTGGGATGGATTAAGTCCCACGCAGATTTAACGACAGGATTGGAATTGCTGGCTCAGTTTGACATCTCTGAGCAGCAGCCAGAGCAGAACCGCTCCTTACCCTCGGCGGTTAGCGTAGTACCTCTGCGGATTGAAAAATCCGTAGGGGGAAAAGTTACGCAAAGGGCGGCATAAAATGGAAGCAACATGGCAACACTTTCTTCCTACATTACAGATGTCCAGCGGCTCTTACATGATGCAAACTCTGTTTTCTGGTCAACCTCTGAGCTAACCGACTACATCAACGATGCTCGGGAGAGGGTTGCGCGGGACACTGGTTGCCTGCGTACACTGCAAATAAGCTCTACTCCAATCGCGTCCACAGGCAATGTAGCGACTATGTGGGCAGCAAGTACGCCTGTTACTGCTGGAGACTACTTGTTTTCTAACATCTTCATTTATGAAGTAACAGTCAGCGGAACTACTGACACCACTCCACCGCCGTACCCAGCATCTAACAGCACGTTCCCGCCGTCAACGCCGTTTACCAACGGCACAGCCACACTTCAGTATTCCGGCCCTGCTGAAATTATTCCGTTTGCCACGTTGAGCAACGGCACTACGCTGGACATTCTGAACATCACCCTGTACTGGGGAAACAGCCGTATTCCGCTGCGTTATTTACCCTGGAGCAACTTCAATGCCCAGCTACGGTACTGGCAGAACTATGTTGGTAGGCCCATCTGTTTTTCTGTTTACGGGCAGCAACAGATTTACATTGCACCTGTGCCAGACCAATCTTATGCGATTGAGATTGACACCACCATTTTGCCTACACCGTTGAGCCAATCCACGCCTGACGATGTTGACCCCATCAACGACCCTTACACAACGCCTGTTCCTTTCTACGCAGCCTACAAAGCCAAGTACAAGGAACAAAGTTATGGTGAGGCTGAAATCTACAAGCAAGAGTACATGAAGCATGTCAATGCTGTTCAGAACTCTGTCTTTACGCGCCGCATTCCCGACCCATACTCTAGCCCGTACTAATCATGGCAGCAGCAGAGCAAAAGAAGTCTTATGCTGTTGTTAAGAATTTCACAACTCTTAACACCAAAGCCAATAGAACGGCTATCAAAGAGGATGAATTTGCCTGGATAGAAAATGCCATGCCTATTGGGCACGGCAACATCAAAGTCATTCCAGCACAGACAACGGTCAAAGACTCTGGCAACAGCGCAGTTTCTTTTGCCAACACGGTCACATCCCTGACCTCTGCTAACATCAACGTCAGCGATTACTTGCTGGGGTTTGAGTCCAACGGGCGGGCAGAATACTTTAACCTGACCACCAGCACAAAAGGCAATGTAGCCGCAGCAAGCACGTTTTCCGCTTCTGGAGTTACCACCGCGCAGTACAAGAACCAGAACGTCATCATCGGCGACCCTGACAAGGGCTTGTTCTCTTGGGACGGAGGCAACTTGTCTAGCATTGGCGCTGTAGGTGTTATTGGCATCAGAAACGCTGGCGCAGGTTACACCAGCACTCCTAGCATCACTATTTCTGCCCCTCAAGAAACAGGCGGCAATGTGCAAGCCACAGCAACGGTCACTGTTACCTCCAACGTGGTCACTGCCATCACCCTCACCAACGGTGGTCAAGGCTACACGGCAGAGCCTACTGTGACCATCAGCGGAGGTGGAGCCACTACCAGTGCTACAGCGGTGGCTTCTCTGGTCACGTTTAAGACAGGAACGGTGTCTGTAATGATGAACACCTTGGGCACGGGCTATACCAATTCTTCCAACGTCACGGTCACTATTGGCGATGTTACTGGCTGGACAACACGGGCTGTAGGAAATGCCATCGTGTCTGGTGGTCAGATTACCCAAGTCATTATGACCAATGCAGGCGCTGGATACACTTCTGCGTCCAACGTAACAGTAATTATTTCCGACAGCAGCGGCACACCAGGTACGGGTGCAACTGCCACAGCCATTGTTAACACCAGCCAGATTGTTGATGTAGCAACATTTTCTGGCAGAGCATGGGTAGCTGCTGGAAGGACGGTGTATTACTCCTCTGCCACCAACATCAATGACTTTACCTCTATATCGGCTGGGTCATTTACTCTGACAGACTCAACTTTGCATGGCAACATACAAGGACTTCTGTCTGCCAACAACTTTCTGTACATCTTTGGTGATGACAGCATTAACGTATTCTCTGACTTGCGGGTGTCCAGCACAGGTGTAACCCTATTCACCAACACCAACGTCAGCGCCAGTATCGGTACAAAGCGGCTGTATTCGGTGTTCCCGTACTTCCGCTCGGTTCTGTTTATGAACGACTACGGCATGTACGCCCTAGTTGGTTCTACCACCAGCAAGATTTCCGACCAGTTGGACGGTATTTTCCCGTACATAGACTTCACCAAGCCCGTCACCGCAGGCCAGGTGTTGCTCAACAGCATCCTGTGCGCGGCGTTTTCTTTCACCTACAACGACCCTCTGTCTTCTGCTCGACCCATCCAAGCGGTGTTTTTTGAGAAAAAATGGTTCATCACCAGCCAGGATTCGTTGACGTATATCACTTCTTCCCCGTTGGGCGGCGTGATTAACCTCTACGGCACTACGGGTACTGCGTTGTACAAACTCTACGGGGATGCTTCTGCCAACGTGGCTACAACCATCCGCACGGCTCTTATGCCTATGGGCGACCCCATCCGTACCAAGCAAGCTCTGAAATTTGGCATAGAGGCTACGCTAACCAACGCAGCCACATTCGTTGTCACCGTGGACAGCGAGTACGGTAGCAGCCCGTCTTACACATTGACCAACACGCAAATAGGTTGGATAAACAACAGCGGTGCTATTGTTACCTGGACAAATGCGTTCAGTACGACAATACCGTGGTTGTCTTCCGGCGGTTACAACTTGTACAAGTCGGATGCCCAGCAGTACGGCAAATATTTGGGGTTAACAATGACCAGCAACAGTGCTGGTTTTGTGGTCAACACGTTTGAATTTGAACATGAATTGAGAGTGAGGTTCTAACATGGCAGTTCCATATACCTTTGCAAGTGCTACGGGGTCTATCCCCCTGTCGTACCTTGACACCAACTTCAGCACGCCAATCACCATTGGCAACACCGCCGTTACTCTGGGTTCGACCATCACCACAGCGTACAACATGACGTTGGGCAACGTCATCATCACCAGTGTTGGCTCTACATTTCCCAACAACTACCTTGCCAACGCTAACGTCATTCTGGGCACAACCACTGTGCCGCTGGGTAACACTGCTACCACGCTAGACGGTCTTACGCTTGCCAATGTGACCGTTAACTCGGGAAATGTTACGTTGACAAAAGTTACGGTCACTACTGCCAACGTCACTACTGCCAATGTAGCTACTCTTGTTGTATCTGGAAACGCCACACTTGGCGATGCCTCCACCGACACCGTGACGGTGGAAGGGTACATGGGTGTGGGCGGTGCTGGCGCGACAACTACCGGCATCAAAATATCAAACTCCGCTCTCACTGGAGTAAGTCAAATTGGCTTTCAGTCTGTGCCAGTTGGGACAAGTGCTGCAACCACACAAGTACAGGGTGTTGGGTCGCAACCGGGAACTGCTGTTGCGGTGTTTACGTGCGCCTCTACCTACGCCTTCCGCGCCAACAACGCTGTCAAAGGCGCGGGTTCAACAATCACTGACCAGCATGGCGTGTATGTTGATGACCAGACAAATGGCACAAACAACTATGGAGTTCGTACCATAGTCTCCAGCGGTACAAACAAATGGAACATTTACGCATCTGGCACGGCGCAAAACTACTTTGCTGGCAGCGTGGGTATTGGTACAAACACCGTCTTGGACGGTAGGCTTAACGTGCAGGTTGACGCAACGAACAACATATCGCTTTTAACCTACCGCAGCGCGTTTACTACCAACGCTGGGTATTCGGCGGTTTCAATGTGGATGAACGATAGTGCCGCTACTCCTGTGGTGTATGGAGCGCTTGTACCAAACATAACGGTTAACACAGCCGGAGCGCACTCTGGTTCAGTTTCTATCTACACCACCAGCGCAGGCACGTTAGCCGAGAAGATGCGTATTGACTTTAGCGGCAACGTACAAGTGTCAACTGGCGCAGTAATGCCCTATGCACCTGCGCCTGCCGCCATCAGCGCAGCAACAACGCTGACCAATGCAAATATTCAAGGCCAAATCATTAGTGCTACGGGTACGACCTACACTATCACGATGCCGCTGGGTACAACACTAGAGACATTGGCTACATGGGCAACCACAAACATTGCGTATGACTTCTTTGTCATCAACACCGCATCGGGAATAATCACAATGGCTGTAAATACAAACGTTACATCATTGGGTTCGTTGACCATTGCTATTGGTGCATCTGCTCACTTCCGCATCCGCAGAACAGCGGCAAACACTTTTATTCTTTATCGTTTGGTTTAACTAGGACTTACCGTGACCACTTTCACCACCACCGTTTCCCAGATGTTCACGCTACCCCAAGAGGCAGGGCAGACCGATGTCGTTGTGGACGTTACCTACTTTGTCACCGGAGTGGACGGCGAATACACCGCATATGCCAGCTTTAGTCAGCAGTTCACCATCCAGCAGGGCGAGGCGTTCACACCATACGCTAAATTGACCGAAGCGCAAGTGGTTGGTTGGGCTGACTCACAAACCGTAAGCAGCATGGAAACGCATGTGCAGGCTGTAATTGAGAGCATGATTAACCCATCTGTTTCCCCTTCTTCTCAGCCACTTCCTTGGAACAGCTAATAGAAAACATCACATAAATGCAGAGTAATTGCTCATGGAACAAGACGCACACAACACGTCCTTCACAGACCTCATCATTGTTTGGATAGGAACCATTCTCGGGCACTTCACCCTGTCAAATGCTGTGTTGTGGGCGACTCTTCTCTTCACCATATTCCGCACTTACGTGCTGTTGCGGGATGAAGTGTTTAGGAAAAAACTATGAACATGAATGACTTGTCCTACGTGCGGTTTGGCGACAAAGACGGCCTGGGGCAGTTCTTGTTTGAGAACGGCGTGCAGCACAGGTTGTTCTCCCAAATTCTTGCTGACCAGAACATCTCGTACCCCAAGTACCCCATCATAGATGCCAACACTGACAACCTGGATGATTGGTTGTTTGTGCACAACCAAGAGCATGAATCACTGGCAACCATCTTAGTTTTGGACAACCCGTTTCAGTTGCTAGACGTAGACTGGAATGTGGAGGATGATTTCTACGATTGGCTGGGTGTTCATCTAACAATACATGAGCAGATAGCATCTGCATTAGGAGTTTGATATGGGCGGCAACGTAGGATTTAGACCACCAAAAAACGCAACTCTTATTTATTCTCCAAGAAAAGGAAGAGGGGGAGGTCAACTTATAGGTTATTCACAGCCTTCCCCATACGGCACTGCAACGTATGATCTCAACGGGAAACCAACCAACAAAGTCGCTGACAAAGTAGTTTTAGAATATAGAAAAACACATCCAGGTGGAGGTGGCGGCATTTTTGGAGCATTAATCAATGCTGTTAACACAAACATATCTACGCCTCTTACTCAGGCTTTGCAGCCTGTAGAAAAAGTAGCTAATGCTGTAGCAAGTGACCCTAAAGCACTTGTTGCTATTGCAGCCGCTGTAGCCGCTCCGTATGCTGCGGCTTCTTTGGCTCCATATTTAACAGCTTTTGGGTCATATGCTGGTGTTGCTGCTCAAGCTATTACTAGCATTACTGTGCAAGTGGCACAGGGTGTGCCTATTGAAAAGGCCACAGAAAATGCTCTAGTAAACGTAGCAACGTCTGGAGTAAGCAGTGCAATAGCAAAGCAAATTGGCACAGTGGTAACAAATCCAAATGTAGCAAACGCTATTTCATCTACCGTTACTTCTGGACTTGCAACCGCAGCAAAAGGCGGTTCACAAGCAGATGTTGAAAAAGCCATGACGGCTGGACTTGTTAGTTCTGCTGCTTCTACGGCATACAAAGAAGCTATAGATTCTTCTAGCACTATTGCCAGCGCAGCAGTTGGCGGCGCGGCTGGCGGTGCAGTTACTGGAGGAACAGAAGGCGCGGTTACGGGTGGTCTTTCTTCTGCTGCTGGTGCTCTTGGTTCTAATTTGGCAAAGCCAACCCCCAAGCCTGCTGACACCGCTGCACTGCCACCAAGTGAAGTGGCTGCTTTAGGAGGTGCTGTGTCTCCAGACACCACTAGCCAATCAGACGTAGACACAAGTCAAACATCAATAGAAATTGCTCCAGCACCAGTGGCTGGTCTTGACCTTACAAAAGAACAAACACCAGCGCCCGTAACTGAACCAAAACAAGGCGCGTATTTGCCAAGCACAACGCCTACGGCAGCAGACCAGAAGATTTTAGATTTGATAGCAACACCTAGCAATGTTGCGCCAACAGTTGATACAGCCACCGTTACCACGCCACCTGTGGTCGAGCCAAAACAAGGCGAGTATTTACCAGAGGCAGCACCAGCGCCCGCTCCTGTTACTGCGCCAACAACAGACCAACAAATTCTAGACTTGATAGCAGAGAAACCAGCCACTACAGACGTAGCAGCAGTTGGTGATGAGCCTGCTACGCCTGACAAAACGCCTGTGACTGAGTTGCCAGTGGAAACACCTGTTACAACGGTTGAACCTCCAGTTGAGGTTGATACAACAGGTATTCCTCGCGTTGAGGTGTCTGGCGTTGGCACTGTTCCAATAGAACCAACGCCAGTGGCTGAAGGGTACAGCACTTCCATGCCGGACGAATCTGCGGCAGAAACTGCCCGTCTTGCGGCAAAAGAGCAGCAAATTCTAGACTTGATAACTCCAGCGCCTGTTGCAACGGAACCCAAGCAGGGCGCGTACTTGCCGGATACAGCGCCTGCTCCAGAAACTCCAGACGTTCCTGCGGTGGAGGTAGCGCCCAGCACTGGTACTGGCCTTATAGATACGCCGCCTGTGTCTGACACTGATAAACAGATTTTGGATTTGATTTCAGAAAAGCCAACAGAAGACCAGAGTGATGCGGAAACAGAGAGGCTGGCAAGAAAAGAAGCAGAACTTGCTGGAGCTGAAAAAGGTGCGTATTTGCCAGACTCTGGCACAGATACAACCACCACCTCTTACAAGCCAAACATTTTTACCACCACCTACCTGTCTCCCAAAACAAGAACTGCTGCCGCACCTACCAGTGCTTTAGGCTCTGCGCTGGGGACTACAGGCTTGACATCGTATCGTGGCGCTGGTGAAATCGAAGCCCCAAGCACAGGCAAAGCACGCAAGAAGGTTTGGAACGAAAAGTCTCTGAAACTCAAAGACGCACTAGGAGTGTAAGCATGGCATCAGCAATTCGGCAAATGACAGGTGTAGGCGGCGATGTCCGCAAGATAGCGCGGCTGTTGCAAAAGAAAGCCCCGCCAGGGCACATGCTTGCCTACATCAACCAAGAGGAAGCTGACTTGCTGAAAGCCCGTGGAGGTTCTGGTGAGCCACATGAGGATACAGGCATTCCTTCTTTTGAAGATTATTTTTACCCCGCAGAACCTCAGCCAATTCAAACTAACGACAATGTTGAGCCGTTAGATTTGACCAGTACACAAAACCCTTATCAAACTGCTGGTGAACAGCTAAATCTTGCAGACCAATATTCTCAATACAGAAGTGCGCCTTCTGCCGCAACGTCTTCTTTTGCGGCTTATGAGAGGGCAACCACGCCAGACACAGCTCGTTATTTTCAAGAAAACCAAGCGGCTGGCGCAGCGCCTAGAGTTGACTTAGGTCAAAGTCAAACATTTTTTCCCGCTGCCGAAATGCCAGTTTCAGACCAATACGCACAATATGGCGCTGGCAGACAAGCGGCAGAAGGTGTTGCTGCAATAGAGCGTATAGGCGCACCACAACCAGATAAAGATTTGCTAGGTAAAGCAGCAGATTGGTTTGGGAGCTTAAGCTCTGACACAAAAGCACGATTAGGCATTGCCAGCGTTCAAGGTTTGTTAGGCGCTTATCAGTCGCAGCAAGCGTCAGAACAAAGCCGTCAGGCTAAAGAAGAGATGCAGCGCATGGCGCAGCCTTACCAGCAGCAAGGTAAAAAACTTATTGAGCAAGCGCAGCGCGGGGAACTTTCTGCTGTTGGTCAGCAGCAGCTACAAGCAGTGCAAGCACAAGCGGCACAAGGCGCACAAGCTCGTGGCGGTGTAGGCGCACAACAAGCCCAGGCCCAAGTAGAAGCATACCGCCAGCAACTGCTACAAGGCCAGTATGACCTTGGTCTGAAAGTTTCTGGCATAGGCGACAACATTGCTATGGGTGCTATCAAAACAGGATTGGAAGCAGACCGCTACGTCAATCAGTTGACCAGCAATTACTTCACCAATATTGCGCGCACTGCTTACGGGCAAGCTCCGCAAGTTGCAGGCTCACCAACCTACGTAAGAGCGGAGGGCTAATATGGCAGACACATACCCCGTAAGAACAGAACCTCTTGCGGTAATTAAAACTCCTTCTTTGCCTACTACTGGGCAAATTGGAATGAAGGATGTATTAGGCATTCAAGAGCCTTACATGAAGGAAAAAGCACGTTTGATTCCAGAGATTTCTGCTGCTAAAGGTAGGGTAGAAGAAGCCAAACAAGCGCAACAAGTCACTGAAGCGGAAGGCGGCGCAGCAGCCGCAAAAGGTTTTGCAAAAGCCGAAAAAGGCGCAATGCAGCAATACCAGACAAAGCTAGAAAAAGAACCGTTGCCAGCTTTTGTTCCTTCAAAAGAAAACTCTGATGACTTGGCTATGTTGTTTTCCCTTGTCAGCGTGATAGGCATGGTGGTGGGCGGCGGTGGCAGAGAAAACGCACAACAAGCCATGTCTGCCATGAACGGCATGTTGGAAGGCCACCAGAAAGGCCGTGCAGACTTGTACAAGCAAGAGCTTTCTACGTTTGACAAGAACTTTAAGTCTATGGTGCAGAAACACGCTGAGTTTCGGAAAGAAATGGAAGACGCAGTAAAGCTGGCATCCACTGACAAAGAAGCGGCTATGGCAGACGCAAAACTTGCCGCGACAAAAGCTGGCAGCAACATTGTGAAAGCAATGCTTGACCAGGGTCGCCTTTTGGACTCTTACAAGTTTGTAGATGAAAGTCAGGCTGGCGTTGACAAGGCTGTAGCAGCAGAGGCAAAGTTGCGTGCAGATGCCGCAAAAGACGCAGCAGCAGAACGCCGTCATAGAGAAGATATGGCTGCTAGAGAACGGCAACACAAAGAAACTTTAGCCTCTAAAGGAGGTGTTGGTTCTGACACTAGAAGTGATGTTGTAAATTTCTTAGGCGTAAATTTTGGAACTGGCAAACAAGCCGACACCAAATACGACCAAGTTGCTGCTGCCGCCAATACAACGGCAGAGGCATTGGCGCTATCAAATGCTGTTAGAAAAAATCCTGATGTTGTCGGAAGAGTTGGACAAGCAAAAGGTTTCATTGACCGTTATGTCAAGTCACTCAGCAGCGATGGTTTAGAGACTGAAAAAACTCCTGCTCCAACAACAAAACAAGAGCAAGAGGCTTTGTTGTTTAGCAAGCGGTACGCTGCTTACTTGATTCGTTATGAGCAGGCTCTTGCTGGAAGCGCCAAAGGCTTTACCGTTGCATTTATGAATCGGTTTAACAACTTGATGCAACAAAACCAATTTAACCCAGAAGGTTTTGATGGATTGATGAAAGAGCAAATACGTGAGATTCATGCTCGTACAGCCTCTCTTAGCACTAAGATTACTCCAGAAAGTTTGATGCGACTTGGTGTAGCTCAGACACGTGACCCAGATGCAATAGAAGCATTTTCTCGTATGCAGGGTGGTAGTGGTGCGGCTCCTGCTGCTCCTGTTGCTGCTGGCCCTGGTGGTGCTGGCAAGCGGGGTGGTGCAGCCGGAGATGCGGCTTCTGTTGGTGAAGAAAGAAGCAGAGCAAAAGCCGCTATTGCCGCTGGCGCACCTGAAGAAGCAGTAAAAAAACGGTTCAAAGAAAAAACTGGTCAGGAGTTGTAAATGGAAGGCTATGAAGATTTAGTCCCCAAGAAAAACTCTGCGGGAGATGACTATGCTGATTTAATTCCAAAAGAGTCAAAAACTAAAGTTGGGCCAGTTTCTGGTTTGATGGAAAAAACAAAAATTCCAGAAGAAGCAGTTAAGCGCAACAGAGCTTTAATGTTGGGGTTAGGCACATCGTTGGCAACTCCGTTAGGGCAGATTGAGCAAATGGTCACCCCAGAATCAAAGGGTGAGCTTAAAGGCCAAGAAACCGTATTTACCACTCCTCAACAGTTGAGAGAGGGTTTGCAAAAATCTGGCATTGTTTCCAAACTTTCCCCAGAAGAAGAAAAGTACGCTGGGTATGGAGAGCTTGCGCCCGTTGCCGTTCTTGGCGGCAAAGCCTTAAAACAAGGTCTTGGACTTGCGGCTGATTATGTTGGCAACACTCGCCTTGGAAAAGCATTGACCACTGGCTATGAAGCAATTACTGGCAAAGCAACAAAGGAAGCGGCAAAAGAAGCAGCAAGAACAACCGAAGCCATACGCCAAACTGGAGCAGCAGGAAAGACAGCGGCTGGCGCAAGAGCAGAAGAATTGTCGGCGGCTGAGTTTGAGAAACGTGCGCGTCAAGAAGCCAGCTTGAAAAAAGCACAGAAGAAATTTATGACTGCTGCCGAGAAAGAACGGCAAGATGCAGCCATGAAGTTTGCTGACCTCAAGTCTCCAGACCCGCGCATCAAAGATACCGCCACACTTGGTGATGCAATGCAACGGCGTATCAGCGGCACAGAAGCAACGCGCTCTGCCAGAGCTTCACAACAGGCTTCTAGGGATTACGGGGAATACTTTGAACAAGCTAAAGGCTTTGAAAATTCTGCTTCTCGCAAGGCCATGATGGAAAAGTTGAAGGCTTTGTCTGAGTCTCCTTCTGCTGGTTCTCCTGGGCGTAAATATGCCGCAGAGGCTTTGAACAATTTGGAGCAATCTACAAACGCTGTGGGCGCTGAGATTGAGTTCAAAAAGTATTTCCAAGAGGCATCTGCGCCCCAGCAAATGGGATTTGGCGCGGAAGAACAAAACGCCAGCAGAGTTGTCAGCGACATCATTGGCGAAGCCTTAAACACTCACGCGCCTAAAAGGATTGAAGCAAGGAAAACGTACAAGGAATTCCAAACTCCGCTTGATGCGTATGAAACCTTGTTTGGCAGAAAAGGCGTAAAAGAAGAAGCCAAAGTTCCTGGAAAACTTGAGATGATGCCGACTGATTATCCAGCCCGCTATTTCAAAAACAGAGACACTATTCAAGTCTTGCGTCAGCAGTTGGCTGGAGATGAGGCTGCTGTTCGTAAATTTGCCAACGCACATGCTGGCATTGAACTGGATGGTCTGAACGCCAAACAAGCTCAATCGTGGCTAGAGAAGAACAAGTCATGGGTGGATGAGGTTCCTGGACTTAATGACAGGGTGAATAAGTACGTCCAAGATTTGTCTCGCTTAGAACAAACCGCTCTAACAAAAGAAACTCAAGCGGGAAAACTTGGAGAAAGAAAAGAAAAAGTTGTAGAGGCTGGTCAAGCAACTGAGCAAAAAATCAGAGACTTGGCTACATCTCAGCAGAAGCAAATTGACGACATGTTGATTAAGCTAAATACTGTTGACCCAAAACAATCAGCGGGCGCTGCAAAATCCATGATTGACACTTTGGCTACCATGAGAGACATCAATGGCAAGCCCATCTTGCCGCCAGGTCAGCTCAACAACCTGACCATGCAAATGAAGATGGTTGACGATGCTTACGGGGCATCTGCAAAAGCAACCGAGCTAAAGCGTGCCATCATCATCAAAACTCTTGCCACTATGGGTCTTGGTGTTGGCTTGTATCAAACAAGTTCTTATTTGGCAAAACCATGAGCAAGAAAGCAAAAGGCATCAACCCTGAGTTGGAGAGTGCTATCAGTAAGCTGATGAAGGAAGTCATGGCTGACCCCACGGCAACTATCACCGACAAGATGCGGGTGCTAGACCGCGCTCTAAAGCTAGAGCAACTGAAGATGAAGGACTCTGACTCCGAGTGGGGCAGTGGTTTTGGGTTAGACGATGATGACGATAAATGATAAGATGATTACCTCACAACTAGAGGGTAACTATCATGGATGCAACATCTATCATTCGCCTAGCGTTAGGGGTCATCTCAGACCGCTTGATAACAATCGCCGCTCTGCTTACATCGTTTGGCCTTGGTTGCTGGACGATGTGGGGCATGGGCTGGGAAAGAGTGACAACGCTGGGAATTTATGTGATATTCGCGTATCTTCTCGTAACCGCAAAGGAGAAAAGTAATGAAGTCCCCAGGAATACAACGTCCACATGACGTTAACCAGCAAATAGCCAAGTCCACCCGTCCTCAACTGCCCCGTGATGGCAGCAAGGACATGACCCGTTGGGAGCCAGGGCAGTTGCCGAAAGGCGGCTACCGCTCAACCTTTGACTTCTCAGAGGGCAGCTACAACACAAAACAATCGCCTACTTCCGGCGGTGGATGCAAGGTGTACTGATATGGCTAACAACATTGCTTTCCAGGCTATGGGCAAGACGTACAAGGCCAATGCCACTACGGCCTCCCAAACCGTCACCATCACTCCCGATGGCCCTTGCAATCAGATTTGCGTTGCCAACCATCAACCCACTGGTACTGGCGGTCAACCCGTCTACTTTTTGGTTAGCGCCAACTCTGCCGTAACCGTCACCGCGCCTGCTAACGCCAGCCCACAATACGCCTTGGTGTCTGTGCCTGGAAGCATTAAGATTTTTACCGTGCCCTATCAGTTTGGCCCCTCTAACCCGCTGTACGTTGCGTTTATCGGAGCCGCTGCGTCTGAGTGCTACTTCACCCCTGGTGAGGGTTTCTGACAATGAATGAAGCAGGCACATGTATTCCTGCTGGTGTTTGTGGGTGGCATCCTGTGGGGTGCTACCTCTAAGAAGGAATGCAGCGTATCTGACTTTGCCAACATAGCGTACTCAATTCACGACCCGAAAGAGCGCCATGAAAGAATTGTTGAGTGGCTGGATGACTCAGGCCCAAGCTGCACTAAAGAGCAGTTGGCTACGATTTACAACAATCTGGCGCAAGCAGTAGGCACTGCCGACACTATTGCTATCAGGACAAAGATAGAGAAGCTGTACGAAAAGGCAAAGTGATGGATGCAAAAGACAGACTGATTTACTGGGTCACAATGATGGTGACCGCCACTTTGTGTTCCGTTGTCGTTGTCCTTATCGGTGCGCTTGTCCACGGCTTGTTTGTCAAAGAAGTGGACAACACTAAGATTTTTGAAATCATTGGCCCTGCTTTTCAGACCATTGTTGGTGGACTCATTGGCTGGCTCAGTGGCTTAAAAGTTGGTAGCCACATGGATGAGGTAAAAGTAGGAGAAACAAATGGCGCTTGACCCACTATCAGCACTGCTAGACATTGGCGGCAAGGTCATTGACCGTGTGTGGCCTGACCCTGCACAGCAGGCAGCAGCCAAGCTAGAACTCTTCAAGCTACAGCAGTCAGGTGAGCTTGCCCAGATTGCCGGACAAATGGAAATCAACAAGGTAGAGGCGGCTAACCCGTCTGTCTTTGTCTCCGGCTGGCGACCAGCTATAGGATGGATATGCGGCGCAGGCTTTGCCGTGCAGTTCGTTGTCGGCCCTCTCGCTGAGTGGGGTTCTGCGCTCTACGGTCACCCCGTCAAGTTCCCTGCTATGGACACGGGCACGATGATGCCGCTGCTGCTGGGGATGCTTGGCCTAGGCGGTATGCGTACCGCTGAGAAGATACAGGGCGTGGCTTCCAAATGATTAACTCCCGCAGCTTGGATGACTTAGCACCGCCCGCCAAGCAGCGGGCAGAAGCCTTTATTGCAGCCGCCAAGGCCAAGGGTATCGACTTGCTGGTGACCTCTACCTACCGCGACAGCGAGAGCCAAGACGCACTCTACGCACAAGGCCGGACAACCCCTGGGAACATCGTCACCAGAGCCAAGGCAGGGCAGTCATGGCATAACCACCGCTGCGCTCTGGATGTCGTTCCTCTTGTTAATGGGAAAGCGGTCTGGGATGACCAAGCCGTGTGGAAACAGGTGGGTGAGATAGGCAAGTCCTGCGGCCTAGAGTGGGCTGGCGATTGGAAGACGTTCAAAGAGTACCCTCACTTTCAATACACTGGTGGACTGACCCTGGCTCAACTACAACAAGGAGCCAAAATTGCCTAAGAAGAATGTGAAGCTCTCTGTTGGCAGAGGAGAGAAGCAGTCTGTCAAGAAGGGCGGTGGCTTGACAGAGAAGGGCCGCAAGAAGTACAACCGTGCTACTGGCAGCAACCTCAAGGCTCCTCAAAAGTCTGGCCCACGCCACAAGTCTTTCTGCAGTAGGTCAAAAAATTGGACTGGAGAAAGAGGTCGTGCCGCACGTAAACGCTGGGGATGCAGATGAAAACACCGAAAGCAAAGCGCGGGCTGTACTACAACATCAACAAGCGCCGGAAGGCTGGCCTGCCAGCTAAGAAGCCAGGGCAGAGGGGTTACCCTACCGCCAAGGCTTTCAAGCGTTCTGCCAAGACTGCCAAGCGTTAAGGCGCAGGCAGCAAGCCGCCCTCAAACAAGTAGCTGCCCAAATGCCCCAAACGCACCCACGGTGCTGCCCAGACCTTGTAGCCGTTCTTCCGAGCCATGTAGCAGAAGTGGTAGTCCTCTGACAGCAGGCGTTCTGTGCCTGGTTCGATGCTGCAAGCAAAGTATTCCACGATACGGTTGTCGCCTATGTTGCCACCCATGATGGTCACATCGTTGACGTAGCTAGACACCTTGTCTGCCATGCCTTCCAGCACTTCCCGCTTGATAAGCATGAATCCTGTGCCACCGTTCCATATTTCCACAGGCTGGTTCTCTGGCACGGTCACAGAGCCTGTGTAGTCCACAAGGTTCACAACCAGGCTACCAGTGCGGGTAGCCAGCTTGTCCACCTCCACGCCCTCTTTCACGGCCTTCTCGACCCCGTGCCAGTTGATTTCCTTCTTAGGGTAGATGCCGCAGATGATGTCTACGTCAGCGTCCACCATAGCGGGGATGTGTGCTGGGTCAAACTTGATGTCTGCGTCTATGAACATCAGGTGGGTGCAGGGTGTTTTTAGAAACTGGTGAGCCAGCGCATTTCTGCCCCGCTGTATCAGCGACTCATTGAACATGGAAGAGAAGGACATGTCCCACCCCACCTGTTTCATCACGTTGGTCATAGCAATAAGGCTGTTGGTGAAGTAGCCGCTGCACATGCCACCATACATAGGGGTGGCTACGAAAATGTGTTTCTTGTCTGTCATGTATTTTTCTCCTGTAAAACTTTGCTAACGTACTTCACCACAGTCATTTCATGTTGAGTGAAGCCTGATGTTTCTTCTGCTGTCAGCCCTACCCAAGAGCGTTGTGCGTCGTGGCTTGTTTGGTCAAGCATTACAGTACGAGCCAATGCTTCACAAGTGCCACAAGGCTTTGCAGATTTTTCAATAACCACCAGCGTTTTTAACGGAACTTGTTCTACTTTCCCAAATCCAGCCCATGCCTTTGCTGATGAATACTCACCAAAATGCGCGACTTCGCCTTTCTTAGTTGTTGCTTTGTATACGCAAGACAATTCTTCGTTCATGCATGGCTCCTGCACTGGCTCTTGCAACTTGTCCGCAGCCGCCGCACGCTTGGCCTGAAAGCCACCGCCCCAATCACCCTGCCGCTTTGCAAGGTCATCGAACGCTTCGTCCTCTGCATCTTTCATGTTAGTCCCCACACAATGCTACCAATCACGGTAACAAAAATCATAAAAAGTAATAGGGCAATGACCGTCTTTAGTAGGTCTACAAAAAAGTCACCGCCGCTGTCTTCATCGTTCATTGAATCTCTCCTTCTGGCCTCTGCATCCAGGCCACAGCGTCCATAAAGCCCTGCTGGTAGGAATCTCTCATGAGACGTCTAATATCCTCAAGACCCACTTCTTTGTCACGCTCGACTTTCTCCACCCCCAAATCTGTATCTTCCATCCTGCTTCCCTCACTTTCGGTAAAAGGTCACTAGCCATAATCTTTTTCAATCGGTCAGAGACACCGCTGGCAGTTGCCTGCACAGCAAGAGTCTCATCCCGTTTGATAGCTAGGATGTCGATAAACCCGAAAAGGTCTTGTCGTATCCTGGCGTGTGGGTTCCACTTCTCCACTATCGCTACTGTGTAGCCCTGCTCTCGCAGGACTTCCAGCGTCCTAGATGTTGGTGATTCTTTTGCCATATATGGTGGGGTACTCGCTGCACTGGGTATCCAACGCTTTACTGTTGGCGTTCACGGGCGAAACCGCCCAGCATCCGCTTTCCCCCGTTCTGACTAAAAAGGTAAATCCGAATCATCGTCCTGCCCCCTGCGGGGCGGGGCACGGCGGTAGGCAGGGGTGACCTCTACAGGTGCTTCCTGTTCCAGCTTCTTACGCTTGAGCCAGTTGTCCTCTTTGATAGACAGCAGGGTGTTGCCCTGTGCAGTGTCTTTCAACCACATAGCCACCTTCAGCTTCTCGCCAGCCTTGTAGTCCATCTCTAGGACTAGGAAGCCCTTGTAGTCCGGCCCTTTGTCGGACTTCTTCTCTGTCTCCCAGTAGGCCACTCCTGACCCTGGCATCTCGCGGTGCGCGTTACTCATACAGTCTCCTTCAAAGGTGTTACGTAATCCAACATGTCCAGATTGCAAGCCTTGAGGCCATCCAGCTTCGCAGCCTTCTGCATGGCATCCATCTTGTTGCTGTTCTTGATGCGCTCCACCATGTCGTTGTAGGCAGTCAGCCACTCTTCCTCAGTGTGCAGGGCATCGTAGGGTTCATTGTTGCCAGGCACGTAGAGCTTGAAAGCCCCGTCCGGCACAGTCTTGACCTCCTCCACCACCGCAGCCACTTCCTCCACCATGCCCATGTCTTTAGGCTTCGGGATTTCCTCTAGCTCTTCTGCGGTGTACGTGCCCACCACACAGCCTGGATACACAGTACGGATACCTTCTGAGATACAGCGGGCACGCAACATTGCGCGGGGATAGTTCTTCCAGTTGTCCTTACCCGTGAGGCCAATAGACTTGGCTTGGGCAAACGTCCACGTGAGCTTCAGAGAGCCGCCTTGCGGGTGCGAGAACGTCCCTGTGACCTCTGCGTCTGTGTAGACATCCCACTGCACCTTGCCGCCCGCATTCTGGAAACGGGCAAGCATGGCATCTGCTTTCAGCGTAGGACGGCCCTGTATGACATGGTAGTCACGGGCAGCGATAGCAGGGTGCATACCCTCTGCCTGTGCTATCAACATGAGAGCAAAAGCCTCATCTGCTGTCTTCATGCCAAACATCTTTGACTTGGCTATGGCAACTGCCATCTTCTCTATATCTGCCACTGGCACTAATGCGGTACTCATAAGAACTTCTCCATAAGGGTTAAAACTGTGTCAATGACACTGCTGATTGCCATGACATACACGGCTAGGTCAACGCTGCTCACGGGGTTTCCTCCCTGGTTTAGCGCGGGGTGTCCCGTCCTTCTTAGACCCGTGCGGGTATTTGTCCATGACCATGCGGATGCCCATGGCCCATTGGTCTATCAATGTCTGCTGATATTCCTGCATCCCCTTCAACTCATCTAGCTTGCGGTTAATGGTGTCTAGCTCTAGCTTGAGCTTGTCTTTATCGTCTTGAAAAAATAACATGGTGAACCTCACTTCAAAAGGAAACGGCGTGAGCCTGGGGAGCTGACTGTGAACTGGCGGTAGATGTCCGGCATAGCACTGGCAAACAGCTTGCTGTCGAACTTCATGCTGGGTTTGGCAGACTTCCAAGTAGCCAGCACCCGCCCGTCCACTGTTACCAGCGTGTCGCTGTCTGCTAGGTAGCCTTGCAGCATAGTGGCTAGTTGGTCTTCCTGCGCCTCTAGAGCCTTTATCTTGGCCTTGATGTCTGCCAGTATTGCCGCAGCCTGTTCTACGCTCTGTGAGGCTGTTTTCAGCCCTTCCTGCGATACTGGGTAGAGTGCCCGTGCTTGGTCGCTAGTCTCCGGCGGCAGGGCTGTCCCTGCTTGGACATGTGCCCACAGCTTTGCCATCTCCTGCACATGCGTCTGCTTCATCTCCTCAGTGATGGTCTGAGGAATGAGTACAAACTCCTGACCACCGAAAAGGACTGCCAGGTAAACCTTCTCCACCCCGAAAACAGTGGCTTCGTGGACAAGCTGAGAAAGGTCAGCAGCAGGCATAAGTCCAGCTTCAACGTCAAACTTGTTGCGTGTGCCTGCGTTGTAGTTCTTAGCTTCCACCAGAAATGCTTGACCATCATTACCCCTTCCAACAAAGTCAAAGTGTGATTTGAGCCAAGGCTCTGTCTTGTGCGTGTAGGACTGCTCTATCTTCTGTAGCTCCACGCCCAGCTTCTGCTGTGCCAGTTGCCCTATAACGGGTTCCATGACATGCCCCATCTGCACGGCCTCTATGCCGGACAGGTCTGGGCGTTCCATCTTGCCCTGCTTGACCAGGATGGCTTCGTTAGCCCTGCCTTGGGCGGCTAGGCGGCTGTCGCCTGACCACCAGGCACTGTTACGGGTTTCGGGTGAGAAATCAGACATGGGCAGCCTCCTGCTCTTCGTAGTGGATACCGTCCACGCCGCACTTGTGGTCGCCAGACATACGGGCGACAGAGCAAAAGGACATGGTGTCCCGTTGGTGGATGCCTGTTACTAGGGAGATGGGTTGGTTGCGAGAGCATCTCGCGTAGAGATGGTTGGGGTCATCTTTCGCTGGGGAAAAATGCTTGCAGTTGATGCAGAATTTCATGGTGAAAACTTTCATTAAGGTTAGCGGGGAACATCCCGCGAGAGAATTATAGCACTATCTGATTAGGCGTACGAGGCCTGCGTACTGCTGGTTCTTCCTTTCTTTTGTTGAGTGCTTCCCTCCAGTACTTACGCTGGAGTTCGGATAGCGGTATCCCTGCTGCTTCTTTGTCCTGGAGCTTGTAAGCCCACTCTTTGTAGCCTTTATGCTGCACGTTTTACTCCTCTAGTTACTAGGCATGGGTTCCCCAAGGGTGATAAGCCGATACTTATCGTCCCTCGCCCATGTGGGCGCACTTATTATTAGCGTCCACACTAGCGCACCCATAAGGCTGCTATTCATTCGGTAGGGGTCTTGTCTCACCATGTCCCCCTACCTTACCCAGTGCCTAGCAGACAGCCTGGGCGCACGCGCGGGGTGATGCACACATGCGGTCTTTCTTGGGTTCAGCCGATACAAGCTAAAGCTAACGCGCCCTGACGGCTGCGTAAAAAGTACATGAAAAAAGCCGTTACAACTGCCCTCGGTAGGAACCCATCGGTAAAGACCAAGGGCGAAGGCATGTGTAACGGCTCTCATCTGTCGCTTCCTACGGCAACGGGGCGAACTCTAGCATAGCTTGCTTGGGCGTGTCAACACCCCATTGGGTAGCCATAGCGTCTGCTATCCCTTGGAAGGTCGCGCTCCGCTTTTTCCACCTATCAGGGCTAGGCGGGAGGTTGTACCACTTGGGCAAACTCTTGCCGGACTTGGTAATGTGCCTCTCCCCCTTGCCCACTATGCGCGTGGGGGTTAGGTGGGGTAAACCCTTAATCCACAGGCAAGTGGTCTTGGTCGCCTCTTCCCCGAACATCCACGGCTGGACTATCTGGTCTGGCTTGCGTATGCGCGAGGAAATCACGGACACGGGGTTTTCCAAACAGATGCGCGGAATAGGTGCGTCCAGGAGCGCACGGACAAACTCCAACGCCTCCGCTTGTTCTACGGCCTTACGCGCAAAGTGTTTGGCTCCGCTCACCGCGAGGTGCGTACACGGGGGATGGGCAATCATCAAGTCCCAATCATGGTCGAGGATGTCTAGGACGCTGCATTGGTAGTGGTCACCTAGCGGGGAGTCACTAGGCAACAAGTCACAACTCGCTGCATAGTGTCCCGCCCGTAGGAATGCGTCCCTGACTGTCCCGCTGTATTCACAGGCGACAAGGACTCTCATCTAATGCCCCAGCCAAGTCAAAACCAGGGTTAACCCTATCATCACAATGCCCAAGATAGTGATTACAAAATCCCAATCGTCCCCATGCGAGTCATGCTCCCGCCACTCAGGGTTGCGCGGGAATGCCTCTTGCAAGGTGCGCGGGTGTCTGCGCGTGGTGTGGTTGTGGTCGGTCATGCTGTCTTCTCCTGATTTGCCAAAAATGCACGCATAAGGGCGAGAACGGGCGTGCGTCCATATCGTTCTTCATGGGGGTTTGCCCTGTGATACGCCTCCCACAATTCAATATCGTCATGCGGGGGAATTAGGACAAAATCTTGCATAGTGTCATTCATGGGTTTTCTCCTTTTGGTCTATCGCTTGCCACTCTCTCTCTTGCCGTCCACTGTAGGACTGCACCGTCTCGCCCGTTAGCCCCACCAAACCAAGGCGGCGCATCTCCGGCAACCTACGGGCGACCTGAGAGGGGTCTAGCCCCGCGAGAGCAGCTATCCTGTCCTTTCCGGCAGGCCCGTACAGGGTAAGGGCATCATGGATAGCCTTGTAGTGGCTATCTACTGTGGTCACTTGGGCCGCCGCTAGGTGGGACGTTACAGGGTCGCTATTACGGGCGCGGGGGAAGATATAGCCGTTATCAACCATGTTGCATCTCCCGATAAACAGACACGGCCTCACCGAACGGGAGGAGGTTTAGCACCTTGTCTGCGTTGAGTTTCTGTTGTAGGTCGGGGCGTGATAGCCACTTCTGCAAACTGGCTGCGTTCATGCCCACAGTCTCCAACATGTCCCGCCCACGCACAAACAGGATGCGTTTCTGCATGGCTTTCTTGAGGTCGCGGGCATACAGCCACGCAGTCACTAGGTCATCAATCAGCCCATCCGCTGTCTGATTGAAAGAATGCCCCTTGTACTCTGTAGGCGGCAAGGTGTCTGCATAGGCTTGCAGCTTTTGGCACAGCGTGTTCGGGAAGATGCTAGTGGATGCGCCATAGCCGTTGTTGCTTGCCTCCCCTGCTTTCTTCCCATCAATGTAGATTGTGGCTTCGAAACAGTTTGTCTCATGTGAAGCAAACTCGCTGTGCTTGACGTTCTTGAGTTCGATGTTCATGCTTGGTTCTCCTCAATGTAGGCCGCCACCATATGCTCGGCTAATTCGCGCCAATTGACATCGGACAGAAACGCCATTGCGTAATCACGGGCAAAGCCCTCTTGGCTAGAGCATTCAATGTAATACTCCGCCATTTCTTGCATACCTTGGGCAATCTGATAAGTGTCAGGTTTTTCATCATCCACGCTCACAAAGTCTTGGGCGGGGATGTTGTCGAAAATCTCCAACTGCACACGCCATGTGGCGTAGTTAGTCCATCCGTTGTATGTTGTATCGGTCATAGTTACTAACTCCTTAAAGGTTATGGCTTGCGGTAGTGCAAACCCCACAGCCCTACACGTAAGGCTGTAAGAGTGCATTACTGTGCTTTGGCTATGCGGTTGAATGCCGCTAGGTATTCCCGTGCTGCGCGGTAGGTGTCACAGCGAATCTTATCCATCACCTCGCCTCTAGTGCTGTACAGCATCACTAGGTACATGCCGCTAGGGAATAGGCGCTCGAATGTGGTGTATGCGCCGTTCTTTTGTTCTGTGATTTTGGTCATGGTCTGCTCCTTAATAAACATTGGAGGGTGTGGGATAAGTGTCAAAGCACAGCCAAGCCCTGTAGAGGTCTTGCAGGTAATCGAAACGCCAGTTGTCCATCTTGCCCTCTGTAGGCAAAGAAGCAGCAGCACTAAACATGTGTCCATGTTTGTTTAGTCCTTTGGAATACAAAGACTGTGCAAAACGTGACCATTCTGCTTTCTCATGAGTGTTAGGTGTAATCATGGAAACTTTCCTCTTAAAGTGTTGCCTACTGGTTAGTAGGTGACTAGATTATAAGACTAGAATCACAGTCTGCAACACAATCAATTTGAACAATTGACACTAGGGTTTACCCTGGATAAACACCCGTTCTTAGTCTAGTGGACTAGTAACCTAGATAGATGTATACTAGTAATTCAATTAGGGGTTTAGGTACTTAGTTACTAGGACACCTGGTAGCGTAGTCGCAAGGGTTTGCGGTAGGTCGCCACATCCCGTCCCCCTCTAGTCAATTGTCCCCCTGTCTGCCTGCTAGTTGCATCACTCTGCATCTAGTCTGCTTGCCTGCCTGCTAGTCTGCATTGGACTATGGTCGCCATGCCCTGCCAGCCTAGTCTCACCCTGCCGCGTGGCCCTTGCGATGGGTCTTAAACTCCGTGTGGGTGTGCACCCAACTCTCCGTCCCCCCCAGAAAAAAATAGGTTTCTCTCCGCTGATGGAACTATGCTAGTATTAGGTTATAGACACAGTGGAGATGTTGATATGCAAGCGATAGAGAGAGAAAGCGGTATTGCTATGCCGAAGCCCAGGGTGGTGTATGCCTACCCTTATGAGGACATGGAGATAGGGGATTCCTTCACCGTGCCTGTGGAGGCTAGGGCGAAGGTGCTGAATGCCAACTACAGGGCTGGTAAGCGGCTACAGCGTGTGTTTGTAGCTAGGACAGAAGGTGACTTAATCAGAGTATGGAGGATGGCATGACTCACAAGATACTTCTCAAGTTTGAACAAAACACTGCTGCTGATGAAGTGCTAGACCAGATTGTGCGGGCTAGGTTGAAGCAGATACAGGAAGGTCTTGCGGACTGGGACAGTGACCGCGAAATACAAGAGGCTTGCCTAGCCTTGTTGGATTGGATGGGAAAACCAAATGCCGAAGACTAAGAAGATAACCCTCAACATCCCTATTAGCATAGACCTCACAGAGAGCTTCATGCAGGGTATGGATGACTTTGTGGCCCAGTACCTACAGGACATGTTGGACAACGTGCTGGAGGAGGGTCACACCGACAAGGAGATAGCAGCCTGCAAGGTACTGCTGGACTACATCCGTGACTGACATGTCAGACAGAGTACAGCTAGAGATGGCAGAGGCTAGGGTGTTGCTGCACTCTTACTTTGCTGCCAAGCGTACCTACGGGAAGCCGCAGGCAGACAAGTTTCTAGCCGCCCAGTTAACCAAGCTAGAGAAGCTATACGGTAAACAATCGGATGTACGTATCAAGCAGTACATGCGCCGTGTGAAAGACACAGAGACGTTCTATGAGGAGTAAGCATGAAGTACCGCAAAAAGCCCGTGGTCATTGATGCCGTGCAGTGGTTCAACATAGGCGACCATCCAGAGGTGGTTGAGTACAAAATGAACGGTATGCATATTTATTGGATTGAAACTCTTGAGGGTGGTCATATCGTCACCCCTGGCGACTACATCATCACTGGCGTAAAGGGCGAACACTATCCCTGCAAGCCTGACATCTTTGAGATGACCTACGAACCTGTAAAGGAGTAAGCATGAGAGTAGCAGTTGTCACCCCTTATTGGAAAGAACCTATAGCCGTGTTGGAGCGTTGCTGGCGTAGTGTCCGGAAGCAGACCCACTGCGACATTGTTCACTACATGGTGGCAGACGGTCATCCTGTACAGACTTTTGAGAAGGGTGCGGATGTTGTCCACATCTCTCTGCCCAACTGCAATGACTCTGGCAACACGCCCAGGATAGTAGGTCTGTCGGTAGCTAGTGTGCAGGGTGCTGACGCTATCTGCTTGCTGGATGCTGACTGCTGGTTTGAGCCTGACCACATAGCTACTATGGTGGAGGTCATGCAACAGTCGCAGGCGAAGGTGGTAACCTGTCCTCGCGTTCTGTGGAGGATGGACGGGACACAGATGGGCGTGGATACTGAGAGCAATGGTGTCCACTGGAATGACACCAACTGTTTCTTGCTTTCACGTGAAACATTCTCGCTGTGCAAGGAGTGGGGTTTTCGGCCCCGAGAGTACGGGTACATAGGGGACAGATACTTCTGGAAAGCCGTGCAGGACTCAGGGGTCAAGATAGCGCGGTCTATGAAAGCTACTGTCAACTACCCTACCACCCTGGCCTTTCATTACCAGCAGGCGGGGGAAGTTCCTCCTGATGACAGCAAGGTGGTTTTACTCAAGAACGGTGTGCCGCAAATTAAGAAGTACGCAGAACTGAAAGCAACAGCATGAACATAGAGATACACACCCTTGCCTGGCCCAACACCAACGTAAAAATGGTGGAGGCACACACCAATACATGTAAGCACTTAGGGCTGAATGTGGCGTACCACATGACACAGACCCCGCACGGCAAGTGGATGGACATTGTTATGGACAACAGCACTGCGGACGTTGTTGGCTTTCTAGACATCGACTGTGTTCCTACCAACCCAGGCGTTGTTAACCAAGCGGCAGCGTGGGCTGCCCAGAATGAATCGTTTGTGGGCATAGCGCAGGCAAGTAACCACATCTGGCCCAAGTCCCATATCTTTGCTGCGCCTGCTTTCTTCTTTATGTGGCGTGATGCGTGGCTAGAACTGCGGAAGCCCACCTTTTCGGAGACAGAACAGAGTGATGTGGCAGAGAACGTGTGCTACGCCGCAGAGATGGCTGGGCTACGTTACAAGACCTTGTTTCCTACCCACTGGACAGCAGAGCCGGAGGAAGGCGCGTGGCGGCTGCATACCTACGGGTTGTACGGCATAGGCACGCACTTTGAGGAAGGTGTGTACCACCTGTACCAGGGTCGTATGGATAAGAACGTCCAGATGTTTGTGAACACCTGTGACAGCATTGTCAAGGACAACCTGTCTACAGAATTCCTGATTCCCACCAAAGCACCGTACCACGGACGTATCGTCCCCTAACAAGGAAATGACATGGCTACCTCTGAAGAGATGATGAACCTTATTGAGCAACAGCGTTATCAAAAGATGCGCGAGGATTTGCTCAAACGTAATGCAGCGTATGCAAAGCCTGATTGGCAAAAACAAATGACCCAACTGCCGCCAGAAAAAGAGAAGGCGTTTATGGATTGGGTCAAGGCTAACAAGGTTCCGTTTAACGCACAGGATAAATATCCTGACTACGACATGCGTGGCTACTACCAGTCGTTGCAGAAGGGTGATGCCCCCAAAGCCGCTATGAACACCACAACCAAGTCCTTGCACTACCCAGACACTTACAAGACTCCGTACCATGAATCGTTTAGTGCAGAGTCTCAGTGGGCTGCGTCTGGTGCGCCAACCTGGAAAGGCAACAAGCTGGTAGCGCCCAGCGGAGATGTTGTCTTTGAAGACAAGCCGCGCAAATGAACCAAGAAAAAGAACCCAAGGTTGTTGGTTTGCGCCCTGTTGACAACGTGCCTGCTGGACGGCCTTACGTTGTTGCTTGGTTTGATGAAGAAGACTCCATGCACTGGGTTTCTGACAAAGCTACCAATTACCACATAGCGTATTTTGGTGCGCGGTTGATTGCGGTAGCAACAAGGTTAGAAGATGAAATTTGACCTACAGAAGTTCTACAAGTTTTGCTCAGAACTGAAGATTGAGACCAAGGAGGAAGGTCTCAAGAAGATGGGCAAGCTGCTGGGGACGCAGACGTATGTCATGGAAGAAATACAGAAAGGGTTAGCGCAAGATGTCCACTTCTTTGTCATCCTCAAGGGCCGTCAGTTGGGCATTACCACTGTCAGCTTGGCACTTGACCTTTACTGGCAGTTCACACACCCTGGGTGGCAAGGCACTCTGGTTGCAGATACAGAAGAGAACAGAGACATGTTCCGCTCTACTCTCGCTATGTATATGGAAGGGTTACCCAAAGAATACAAGATTCCGTTGGTTGCCCACAATAGGAACCAGATGGTTCTTAAGAACCGAAGCCGAATCTTCTACCAAATTGCGGGAAACAAGTCTCGATTGGGGCAGGGTAAAGCTATCACTTATCTACACGGCACAGAGACAGCCTCTTGGGGCAACGAAGAAGGTCTGGCTTCCCTGATAGCCTCGCTGGCAGAAAAGAACCCAGAGCGTCTCTACATGTTTGAGAGTACCGCCCAGGGCTTCAACATGTTCCACGACATGTACAAGACCGCCAAGTCTGCCAAGACCCAGCGTGCCATCTTCTGCGGATGGTGGCGTAATGAATACTATTCTGTTCCTGCGGACAGCAACATCTATAAGGTCTACTGGGATGGCAAGTTAAGCCCAGAAGAACGTGAGTGGACGAAGGACATCAAGAAGATGTACGGAATTGAAATCAATTCCAGACAGATGGCCTGGTGGCGGTGGAAGATGCTGGAAGGTATCAAGGATGAATCCCTGATGTACCAAGAGTTTCCGCCTACAGAGGACTACGCTTTTGTGATGACAGGCACTAGTTTCTTCTCCAGCAGCCGCTGCACAGACGCTGCCAAGGAAGCCAAGAAGAATCTGCCTGACTGCTACCGCTACATTTTTGGGCAGAACTTTCAAGACACGGAAGTTATGCGCTCTACAGAGCGGCTGGGTACACTGCGTATCTGGGAAGAGCCTAACGATGCCGCCTACTACGTCATCGGTGCTGACCCTGCCTACGGCTCCTCTGATTGGGCAGACCGCTTCTGCATCCAGGTCTTTAGGGTGTATGCCAACGGGTTAGACCAGGTGGCAGAGTTTGCTACCAGCGAAATGAACACCTACCAGTTTGCTTGGGTGATTGCCCACCTTGCCGGAGCCTACAAGAACTCTACCCTTAACCTAGAGGTCAACGGCCCTGGGCAGGCGGTCATCAACGAAATCAGGACGCTGCGCCGGACAGCAGCCAGCATGGGCAACGTCATGGGCAAAGACTTGATGGACGTACTGGGCAACATGCAGAACTACCTCTGGCGCAGGAATGACAACCTTGGCGGCCCTGGCAACAGCATGGGGTACTTGACCACCAGCAGCACCAAAGAGCGTATGCTGGCGTACTATAAGGACTACTTTGAGCGCGGGATGATGAACGTGTTCAGCATGGACTTGCTGGAAGAGATGAAGACCATCGTGCGTGAGAACGGATTCATAGGCGCACCTGGCAGAGCCAAGGATGATAGGGTGATTGCTGCCGCGCTGGCCTGCGTAGCCTTTGCAGAGCAAGTCCAGCCCCGCCTAATAGCTGCCAAGCTCACCCGTGAGATTAGTGCTATGAAAGAAATGCGGTCAGCAGAAGAGTTATCCACAGCCACTAACGTCAGCAACTACCTTAAGAAGATAGGAATGTACGGGTCGTGAAGGCTTTAACCAAACAAGAATTGTTCCGGCAGATGAAGCGGTTTGTAAAAGACCAGGATAGAGGCATCTCTATAGCCTTGTTTTGCGAACTTGCGGGCATAAGTAAGCAACAGTTCTATGATGTATTTGTCCACAGGATTTATCCACAGACCGAAATGATGCAGTTGCGGGTTAGCAAAGCCTATCAGCAGTGGAAAGAGGGCAACGTGAAGGTCATGCGCCGCAAAGACAACACCCGCTTTGTGGAGTACAGGCGGGAGTCACAGCCCGCCATGATGCCTGGAATGGGGCTAAAAGTTACGCCAGACGGCATAAAAATCAAGGTTGGAATGGTCAACCGCCATGATTACAGTGAAATTGACCTACAGGAAGCACTTAGAGGGTAACTATGGCTATATTGAGAGACTACTACTGCGAATCACACGGTGTATTTGAAGCATGGGAGCCTGATTGCCCCATGAAGCATTGCAAGGCCACCATTTCCATCATCCACCTCAAACCAGTGGGGGTGAAGTCCGCAAAAACCGCCAAGACGGACAAAACGCTGGAAGGTTTGGCAAAAGACTTCCAAATGACGGACATCAAGTCCACCAAGGAAGGCGAACACCAAACTGGCTACCTCAAGCGGAACAATAAGCTCACTGACAAGGAATATGCAGAGGCTACAGCCGCCAGTGAACACTTTGAGAGCCAGAATGAGAGCCAAAAGCAGAAAGAAGGACGGGCTGGTGATGCCGCCATCTGGGGTAACGGGGGCAACATCAACATGAAGTCAGTTCTTGGCGGGCAGTTTAAGTCGGTAGCAGGGGAGTCTGTGGGCATCAACCCCCGTGAAGCGGGCAATTTGACAGGGCCAAAGCCAGCAAGTTATTATGCTGACCACGAAAACCTAACGGTTCCTAAACCATGAGAATCCCAAAAGAGCCAGTACAGAGGGAATTGTTCTACCTTGACTTGATACAGAAGTGTCTTGTCTCTCGGGAAGAGCGCCGCCCTGACTACGCTTCTCTGCGTAGCTACTACCTCTTTGGGAATGCGCCCAGCGAATCGCCCGCAATTTTCAACAAAATCTATCCGCACATTGACCAGCTAACCTCGTTCCTGTATTCAGCAGAGACAACCCGCTTCTCTATCAACCTCGGTGCGGCGGTCAATGAGCTAGAGCACCGCAAGATTCCTGTGCTGACCCGCGCACTCAATGATGAGTGGCTCAACAGCAATGCTGACCAGGTGTTCTCGCAGGCAGTCTCTTGGTCTTTGTGTTACTCCTCCACCTTTGTCAAACTCATCATCAACAACGGCATTCACCCGTACATGGTGGAACCTGGAAGCATGGGTGTGTTGCGAGAAGATACCCCGTACACCGACAGGCAAGAGGCCATCGTCCAAAGTTACTACATCACCAAGTCTGAGCTATACGCTCGGCTGTACAACCACCCACAGCGCGAGGCAATCGTTAAGCGCGTGAGTGCCACACAGCATGAGCGCACAGAGATTGCCAATGGGGTAGAGCGCATCATCTTGTCTGCGTCCAACCCAACCATGTACGGCAACGTCAACCTCGACCTTGCTGGCAGCAACAAGTACAAAGCCACGGTGTCAGAAGAGACTGTGGAAATGATTGAGTTGTGGGTGTGGAATGATGATATTGCCGACTACCAAGTAGTCACCCGTGCTGACCCTGACATCATCATCTATGACCGCCCAGGTGAGCAAGTATTTTTGAAAGGCGAATTGCCATTCATTCAAATCTGCCCCAACCCTCTGTATGACTATTACTGGGGTCAGTCAGAAGTAGCGCGTTTGATTTACCTACAGCAACTGCGGACAAAGCGTCTTGCTGAAATCCTTGACCTGTTAAGCAAACAAGTCTCGCCGCCCACGGCGTTGATTGGATTTACGGGCATCTTGGATGAGAAGAATTTTGCACTCAACCGCGCTGGTGGTTTGCTGGCAACTGACATGCCTAACGCCAAGGTCGAAAAGTTGGCTCCTACCATCCCGCCAGACTTGTTCAAAGAACTAGGTCAGATAGACCAAATGTTTGAGGAAGTGTCCGGCATTGGCAACGTGCTGCAAGGCAAGGGTGAAGCGGGTGTCCGCTCTTCTGGTCACGCCAGCCAGCTTGCCAGAATGGGAAGCAGCCGCGCCAAAAAACGTGCGTTAGTGATTGAAGACAGCCTAGAGAAGTTGGCTACGCTGTATCTCAAGTGTATGCAGTCATACGACAACACGCACTTCAAAGATGTAGAAGGTCTGCCGTTTATTTCCGAACAGTTCACCAAAGACTTTGTGGTCAAAGTGGATGCACACAGCAACAGTCCTATCTTCACAGAAGACTTGCGGCAACTGGCGTTCAACTTGTTTAAGGCGCAGGCAATCGACAAGGAATCTTTGCTTGACTTGCTAGAGCCTCCTATGAAACAATTACTCAAGGACAGGCTCAAGAAGATGGAGAAGACGCAGGCTGAAAAAGCCGCTGCTGCTCCACCCAAGCCCCCAGGCCCACCACCCAAGGAGCAATGATGGCAGCTACACCAGGTTCATCCGGCGCAGGCGTTACCCAGCCCAAGGCAGACCAACCCCGCGTAAATACATCTTCTTTGCAAAGAAAAGCAGCGGCTCCCTCCTTGACATACCGTCAGGACGGGGTTAAAAACTACACAGGGCGCAGTCAGCGTGACTATGCCCGTCGTTGACCACAAGGAGTTTTTTATGTACAAAATGGCAAAGCGCGGTCGTAAGACTCGTCGGTAAGAATTGCCCGCAAGGGCGATAAAAGGGTATGGCTGCTTCCCCTGTAAAGTAAGTGGCCGCCTTGATGAAGGAGCGCATTATGCGTAAAGGTCGTAAAGGACGTAAGTCTCGCAAGTAATCAGAGGGGAACCTCTGGTTGCCTAGAGCAGCACATCATTTGGCGGTTGGATGCTAAATAACCGCCACTATTGACAAACCGTTTGTATATGGTACAAACGCGACCAAAGGAGTTAGTTATGAGTGTGCCAGAAGAGAAGTTGAGAGAGCTAATGCGAGGCAGTCGTTCTGCTGGCGCTGCTATGCCAATGCCTCCTGGTGCAGACGCTCCCCTTCCTGGTGCAATGTCGGATGCGGAAACCCCGCCTATGTCTGCGCCTATGTCTACCCCCGAACCGAAGATGGGTAGCAGAGAAGGTGCATTGATTAACATTGGCATGGCAATGGACTTGCTAGAACAGTCATTGCCCGCTTTTGGGTCAGAATCTCCAGAAGGCCAAAAAGCATTGGCTGCTATTCGGCAACTGTCCGGCTTAATAGGGCCGCGCAAAAATAAGACCAACGAATTGCAGCAGTCTGAAATTTTGCAAATGCTTCAAACACTTCCTCAGGCTGGTGGCGCATCACCTGAGGCTAAAGCTATGTCTGCTGCGCCAATTCCAGGTATCCCGTCCGCTGGCGGCGGTATGCCACCTCCTCCCCCACCAATGTAAGGAAATATCATGGACTTGTTCAAACCCCGTGGCGCAGCGGCTCCCCGCAAACCCACTGACAACAATCAACAAAATGGCGTTGTAACCAACACCCCCCGTTTTGCTCAACTCGGCGGTCTATCTAACCCGTCCAAGCTGGGTGGGAAAATGGGCATGGCTGTACAAAAGCCTGGTGACGGTAAGCGCGTAATCTAAGACATTAAGAGGGTAACACTATGTCGCTTGAAAACATTTCTCTTGAGGCTCGTGATGAGTTAGCCGCTCTGTCCCAGATGCTGGCTGAAAATCCCGAGACTCGCAAAGACTTTCTCCGCATGACCAAGAAGGTCAAGCCGGACTTGCCAATTCCAGAACTCGACATGGAAGACTACACCCGCAATGCTGTGGGCAAGTCTGAACAGCGCGTTCAACAGTTGGAAGCAAAGCTGCGGGAACGTGACGCTGTGGAAGAACTTCAAAAGCGGCGCAATAGTCTGATGAAGAAAGGACTGATTCAGTCCGAAGGCGAAATCGAAGAAGTGGAAAAAATCATGCTTGATAAAAAAATCCATGACCATGAGACTGCGGCGCAGTACCATGCGTGGATGAAGCAGGCAGCAATTCCTACTTCTTCCGGCTACAACGCTTCACCCGTAAAGCAATTTGACTTAAACCGTTACTGGAAAAATCCAGTTGGTGCTGCACGGACTGAAGCTATGAATGCGTTGAACGATTTGCGTAGACCAAATCGTCCGATAGGTTTGTAAAAGAGGGTATTCTTTTGTTTATCTGTTCGTAAGGAGGCCTTATGGCTATTGGCGGCGGCATCCTACCAGCTACAGGGTCATCTCAGTTTACTGAACTGACTTACGTAACTCGTAGAGCCTTTATCCCGAAGCTGGTTGTCCAGCTTT
>Ga0209296_1000516_pt1 | contig 33718 bp, 6 predicted proteins | sample S_130206_EF_Meta_FD_187319 | JGI IMG/M metagenome (GOLD analysis project Ga0209296, IMG submission 187319) | Freshwater microbial communities from Lake Simoncouche, Canada to study carbon cycling - S_130206_EF_MetaG (SPAdes) (version 2) | ecosystem: Environmental > Aquatic > Freshwater > Lake ... | reverse complement strand
CAGGTGCTCAAGGTGACACGGGTTATGCAGGCAGTCAAGGAGACACAGGACACATAGGACCTGCAGGCAGCGAAGGAGATACAGGCAGCCAAGGAGATACTGGTGCCCAAGGGGACACTGGTGCACAAGGAGATACTGGCAGCCAAGGAGATACTGGGGCTCAAGGAGATACAGGAGCTCAAGGAGACACAGGAGCTCAAGGAGACACTGGGGCTCAGGGAGACACAGGAGCTCAAGGAGACACAGGAGCTCAAGGAGATACTGGTGCCCAGGGAGACACTGGGGCTCAGGGTGACACTGGGGCTCAGGGAGATACAGGAGCTCAGGGTGATACAGGAGCTCAGGGTGACACAGGAGCTCAAGGAGACACTGGTGCCCAGGGGGACACGGGTGCTCAAGGAGACACTGGCGCTCAAGGTGACACAGGAGCACAAGGAGACACTGGCGCTCAAGGTGACACAGGAGCACAAGGTGACACAGGAGCTCAAGGAGACACGGGGGCTCAGGGTGATACAGGAGCCCAAGGTGACACAGGAGCCCAAGGAGATACTGGTTCTCAGGGTGATACGGGCAGCCAAGGAGACACAGGAGCTCAAGGAGATACTGGTTATGCAGGCAGTCAAGGAGACACAGGAGCTGCAGGCAGCCAAGGTGACACAGGGGCTCAGGGTGATACAGGTGCTCAAGGTGACACGGGTTATGCAGGCAGTCAAGGAGACACAGGAGACATAGGACCTGCAGGCAGCGAAGGAGATACAGGCAGCCAAGGAGATACGGGTATGAGCGGTACATATTTTTTCGGCGATACAGGTGCGCCCGACACGAATTCTCCTGCTGAGAGCCGCATCGGCGACTTTTACATTGATTATGCTACAGGTATGCTGTATGTGAAATCGTAATAGAGTGCTGTAGTGCAAATATAAAAGATATGCAGTACGATGCTTATCTTTTAGCTTTGATACATTTGATATATGTGCACATGTATAGGGTTCGATACGTCTGTGTTATTTATATAGTAAGATAATTAGAAATATGAGCGGGACGTGGAATCCGGTCCTATCGCTAATTGGCCCTACCGGCCCGACGGGGCCACAGGGCGATACTGGCGCTGGCGCCCAAGGTGACACGGGTGATACTGGACCTACAGGCAGCCAAGGAGATACGGGCAGCCAAGGCAGTCAAGGAGATACAGGAAGTCAAGGCGATACAGGCCAAGGAGACACTGGAATGCAGGGCAGTCAAGGTGACACTGGGGCGCAGGGTGACATTGGGGCTCAAGGTGACACGGGTACTCAGGGTCTTCCAGGTTCTGCTACAGAAACGGGTGCTCAGGGTGAGACTGGCGCTCAAGGGAGTCAAGGAGACACAGGCACCCAGGGTCTTCCAGGTTCAGCCACTGAAACGGGTGCTCAAGGTGAAACAGGTTCTCAAGGTGACACGGGGGCTCAAGGCGATACGGGCGCCCAGGGTCTTCCAGGTTCTGCTACAGAAACGGGTGCTCAAGGCGAGACAGGTTCTCAAGGTGACACGGGTGCTCAAGGCGACACGGGCGCCCAGGGTCTTCCAGGTTCAGCCACTGAAACGGGTGCTCAGGGTGAGACTGGCAGTCAAGGCAGTCAAGGAGACACGGGTACTCAAGGTCTTCCAGGCTCAGCCACCGAAACGGGTGCACAAGGCGACACTGGAAGTCAAGGTGACACTGGCAGTCAAGGTGACAGTGGCGATACTGGTCCTACTGGCAGTCAAGGTGATACTGGGCAAGGCAGTCAAGGTGACAGTGGCGATACTGGTCCTACTGGCAGTCAAGGTGATACTGGGCAAGGCAGTCAAGGCGATTCAGGAGCTCAAGGAGATACTGGCGATACTGGTCCTACTGGCGCTCAAGGTGACATGGGTGATACAGGCAGTCAAGGTGATACAGGGGCCCAGGGTGACACTGGAGCTCAAGGTGATACGGGTGCTGAGGGGAAGTTTATCGCAAACCTCGTCTATCGAAATTTCTGCGTCGGCTCTGGCATTGATGTATCAGGTAATGGATTTATGGCATACAGCAGCAATGGCCTTACATGGACAAAGGTATCAACCCAGCCGTTCGCAAATTCTGCCTTGGGACCTGGATCTTCCATATGGATTGAGGGAACAATTTCAGCAGACAGTCCTGGTGCTCTAGGATTACAATACGGAATAACGAAAACCGGTATAAATAGTCCACCCAGTACGGTTGCTCGTTCTGCCCTTCCAACTGCAATCATTGCCTATAATAATGTCATATGGCTTGCTGGATCGATCGGCGGTGATTCATCTGCAGTATTAGCTTACAGCACCAATGGCACTACCTGGAATACAGCAACAACTGGGCTTCCTTCAGCACCAGCCATATGTTCTCATATTGTATGGGGCAATGGACTCTGGCTAACTCTCATTAATGGTCTACTGTTTTCAAGCACAGATGGTCAGGCGTGGACGTCAGTAACAGGTCCAGGTGCCTCAGCCACCAGCATTGCCTATGGCAGTGGTTACTTCTATATTGGAACCTCATCTGACCTCTACCTGTCAGCTGATACTATCACATGGACAAATCCAACGAATATTAGTTCTCTAATATCGGGTCAGACCATAGTGTCAATCTCCTTTAATGGAAAAATGTGGATGGTAGGAAGTAAAGCAAATGCCCCATACCCCATCTGTTACAGTTATGATGGAATCACTTGGTACGGATCTGTTAGTTCACAGACGCTGCAACCAGTATATAGTGTTAGATTTGGAAATGGAAATGCTTTCTTTGCATTTATGCCGACGAATTATATATTTTGTTCGAATGGTCTTATATGGTTAGCAGGAACGTCTTCTGGCCACGGCATATTATATAGTAAGGACGGTGTAAACTGGCAGCCTACTACAAATTCTGATAGCTATATCACAAGCACATGTATATCTATTACATACAACGGCCTATACTTTATAGCATCTGGATATACGCTAACATATAGTAGTAATGATCTTGGATTTTTTGTTAATACATATAATGCCTCGACGTACAATGTAATATATAGTTACGACGGATTAGTATGGAATCTAATAACCAATAATACTCTCTTTAGTACAGGTCCTTCAATTCTTGTATCACAAACATCATTGGCCATAAATACTTCTGGACCGAAAGGAGATACAGGCAATCAGGGCGATACAGGCAGTCAAGGCGACACAGGTGCTCAAGGCAGTCAAGGTGAGACCGGCAGTCAAGGCAGTCAAGGCAGTCAAGGCAGTCAAGGCAGTCAAGGCAGTCAAGGCAGTCAAGGCAGTCAAGGCAGTCAAGGCAGTCAAGGCAGTCAAGGCAGTCAAGGCAGTGAAGGCGCTCAAGGAAGTCAAGGCAGTCAAGGCAGTCAAGGTAATACAGGCAGTCAAGGTGACACAGGCGCTGGTGCCCAAGGTGACACAGGCGCTGGTGCACAAGGTGACACAGGGGATACTGGACCTACAGGCAGTGAAGGTCAAGGATTCCAATATACAGGCCCAACAGGCTCGATCTTATTCTACGATGGGACCACCGTTACAGGCAACACTGGATTTGTATATGGCCCCAGTGGCTTATCTATCAACAATAATATTGAGCCTCAAAAAGACAGTACATTCTCGCTAGGATCGACGGGGCGGCGATGGAAGGATATTTCCATGGGCCCTGGAACTCTGAATATTGCTGGGACTGGGGGTATCAATGCAACAGTAGGAACTGACCAAAATGGAATTGTTTATGCAAAATCTGGCTTTGCTACGCCCTTTATTAATATTGGTCCATCGATCAATGCTCTTGATCCTGGTGCCATTGGAGGGTGGGTCATTGGGCCCACGGGCACATATGGTACTTCAAACTACGATCTTATTTTGCAACAGAAGTCGCTTGGTGCGGCTGTGCCTGCGGGCTTAGAGGGTCCTGTATATTCACTGACGAATCCGCCGAGTTCCATCAGCTATATGCTGGGCAATTCTCCCTATGCTACTTCATCGAATATGCTAACAACGACGATAGGAACGGCCCAGACTGCTATCTATGAGCTGGGCCCTACCACGACTACGGCGACAACGAAATTGCTTGTTATGGCGAATGCATCCTATTATGGTAAAAAGCACGGGGTACAACTCACCGTGGGTCGTGCCAGCAGTTCAGGCGCCAGTGCCTCTTCTTCCACAAATATTGTAACAGGGACGACGCCTGTCACCTTACCATCGGCGGGAACAACGGCATTTTATATGGCAGCATTTCCTGCTGCGGGCTCTGCAGACGATCACTTGAATATACAGGGGTTCGCTCTCGATAGTCCAGGTGCTGGAACATTCTATTATACTGTTTGGCTCTGCTCCTCAGTATCAGAAAACTATTCTAATATAATCGCTGCTCTAACCGTTCTTAAAATCCAGGCCTAAACTAAGAGGCGGCCAAAGAGAAAGATGCCTATGCAGAAGCAGAAAATTCTTCAGACGGATGCGAGTCTCTGGAAGGAGAAGAAAACTCTCTGCTTCTCGCCTTCTTCGAAACACTACGATACGGTGTGGACAGGGCCTACCGATGGCGCATGGCCGACATATCTTATTACAGATGAGCCACCGGTCTGCGACAGTAGTCTAATATTGACGACCCACAAAAGCCAAGGCCCCAATATTTTGCACCTACCCATGGGTAACCGTTTGCACCTACCCATGGGTAACCGTTTGCACCTACCCATGGGTAACCGTTTGCACTTACCTACCATTCACGAAACATTTGCCCATTTACCCAAATGGGATGGAACGACCCAGCATGCAGTTACCCTGTTAGCAGAACTCTTGGGTTACAGGGTTGTTTCGGGTCCAGAAGCCAGACCTCTCTGGCTCATTACGCAGACGAACCAGACGCAGGAGGCCCAGGAATGCCTAGAGAGAAACGCTGAGAATCCTCTGATCGACAAGATAATTCTCTTACAAGAAACGGGTATGCTACCCACGAGGAAACGTGTAGCTATAAGTAAAAAGGTAGAAGAAAGAAGTATCGGCCAGCGACTCACGTATGCAGAGGTTATGCGGACGATCCTAACCTTCCCACCAGATGTCCTTGTAGTATTTGCGAACCCTACTATCTTCTTGGATCTGGGATGGAAAGATCTCTGGACGCTGAATTTGGAGAATGTGTGCCTGGCACTGCGAAGGTATGAGCTACCTGCATCAGGAAATATGGATAATCCGGAGCTGGTTTCTTCAGCTTCCCCTTCTGCTTCGCCGTCCGCTTCGCTGGCCGGTTCCCAGGATTGCTGGGTCATTCGTGCCGAGGATGTGCAGCGGCATCCTAATCCAGCTGCTGACCTCGACTTCCCCCTGGGAACCCCTGCCTGCAGCGTATTTGCTCTTCGTATGTTACAGAAGAAGTTTGTTGTGGTGAACCCCGCCCGATCTCTTATTACATGGCATATGGGGTCCAAGGCAGTGAGTGAAACTGCAAGCCCCATCCACCACCACGTCCACCCCACAGGCTTGAATGAGAGACTTCCTGTTCTCAGAATTAACTCTAAGAAAGAAATTCTCTCCTCCTGCGTCCAAGGACCTGATGCTGCAGGCTGGCTGCACAGACTCTCGAAGAAGGGAATCTCCAGAAAGCTCGGCACAACCCCTGTAACACAGGATGTCCCAGAAGTATTTGTCGTAAACAATTGTTTCGAGACTATGACGGGCCTTGCCTTTGATTCGTCAAAGATGTATATTGGTTCTTCCCCTGGAGCTCAAGAAAGATGGTCGGCAGATTCTCTCTACCCTCTGCTCCCCACTGAGGAGTATGAAGTAGGGTTGGTTGCACCGCTCCCTGTCGAGGGGGGACTCGGATTCTTACCCTATTTTGCAAAACTTCTCTTACTCAAGGCATTCGCTCAAGAAGGAGAGGCGGTCAAATACCTCTGCCCCGCCGAAGCCAAGGGTCTCGCAGCACTCTTCGGACTTACAAATACCATCGACACTGGCGACAAATACATCGTCTACAAGAAAGCATACTGCCTCCCTGTTGCACCAACCTCGAAGGCGGGAATAGCTGCTCTACGTGCGGCGTTGGGCTGGGTACCCGAAGTACGTCTATTCAACGGCTATCGGTCCATTGTTCTTATGGAATCGAATGCACCCTTAGAGGCCGCTCTGCGTCGCGGATATGATGTGAAAGTGGTGGACGACGTGCCTATTGAAAAGATGATCGCCTTTCTCTCAGGGGCGTGGGCGGTTATCTTGACCAAATCCTCAGCCTGGGTCTGGCTTTTACCAAAGGGTGCCCATGTACTGGAAGTTAGTTCCTCCTCGACCTTAGCACACGATATGTCGATGGTATCAGATCTCAACCACCATTTTACATCCCCTCATACGCTGCTAGATACCCTGTCCGGCCTTGAATAAGAGTATACTTAATTTAGTATTTCACGGTAGATATGTCATTTGCACATCTAGGCTTTGAGCTTGGAATGGCGGTTAGCGAATACAATAGCGGAACAACAACCAACTACGATGATATTATTAAATATACATTCTTATATTTGGAGGAAGTGAAAAAGGGGGTTGCTGATGGAACCATACACGGTGACGATGTCGCAGACTATTACATACTTGTTGGGCAGACATGGGCTTCGATTCAAGCAAAGTAGAGGACCCCTTATTCAAAATGTAGGTGTACTACACTTATATTTAGAATACGCTAGGGAAAATCCCAGTCAAAAACGTACAATCTATTGTAGATAATGTCGAGACGGATATACGACACGGATGTTATTACACTAAGGAAAATTTTTGCACTAGATACCAATAGTGCAAATTTACCTGCTAATAACATCCTGATTACCGATGGAAAAGGGGGCACCTATTGGGCTCCAGGATTTACGGGTATGACCGGTATGGTGGGTGTCACGGGTCCGTCAGGTGCAACTGGATACCGTGGTCCAACCGGTAATACTGGTGATCCGGGTCCCGTGGGTCTAGCCTCGACAATCACGGGTCCGACAGGACCTACGGGCTATACTGGTGTATATGGTCCGCAAGGTCCACAGTCAACGGTGACCGGTCCTACGGGACCCACTGGCTACTATGGTCCAACAGGTCTTCAGTCAACGGTAACAGGTCCGACGGGACCCACAGGGTATACGGGATACACAGGTCAAACAGGGCCCACCGGCTATGCCTCACAGGTTACAGGCCCGACAGGTCCGACAGGCCTGACGGGTCGAACGGGTCAAACAGGTGCAACGGGTCCCACGGGACCTACGTCAACCGTCACGGGAGCTACGGGTCCCACAGGTTTTACAGGATATACGGGATCTACGGGATATACGGGTGCTACGGGCTTGACGGGTATGACAGGCCCCACAGGTCAAAGAGGTTCCACAGGTCCTACAGGGGATACAGGTGACAGAGGACAAACAGGTTCTACAGGTAACACAGGTTCTACAGGTTCTACGGGTAACACGGGTCCTACTGGACAAACAGGCCCTACTGGCTCTACGGGCTTTACAGGTCTTACTGGTCCGACAGGCCCTACAGGTAATACAGGTAATACGGGACAAACGGGGCCTACGGGTAGAACAGGCTTTACAGGTCCTACGGGGCCCACAGGAAATACAGGTATGATGGGAATGACGGGTATGACGGGTATGACAGGATCTACTGGAATTCAGGGGTATATTGGACCGAGAGGAAATACGGGTGTAATAGGTCCTACGGGTCCTACGGGTATGACGGGTATGACGGGTCCTACGGGTATGACGGGTCCTACGGGTATGACCGGTATGACCGGTATGACAGGTATGACGGGTATGACGGGTCCTACGGGTACGACGGGTCCTACGGGTATGACAGGAGAAACGGGGCCACTTGGAAATACGGGACGTATTGGAAGAACAGGTCCCCAGGGCGATACGGGGCCCACAGGCCCTACAGGTCGTACGGGAAACACGGGCGTTACGGGATCTACGGGAGCTACAGGCCCTACAGGTCGCACGGGACCCACGGGCATGACGGGACCTACGGGTTATACAGGAGCTACAGGCCGCACGGGACCCACGGGTATGACAGGGCGGACGGGCCCTACGGGAGATCCTGGTCCTTCGGGTGCTGTGTGGATTGGACCCACCGGTCCTGCAGGTTTTGCCACTCAGACAGGTGCTACAGGAAACACGGGACCTACGGGTGATATAGGGTATACGGGTCCGACGGGTAATACAGGGTACACGGGGCCGACCGGTATGACAGGGCCGACGGGTCTACAGGGCAATCCAGGAACAGCATCGATGACGGGTGCAACAGGCTACACAGGTTGGACGGGTCCCACGGGAATGCAAGGCATTCCAGGTACAGCTACGATGACGGGTGCTACAGGAAACACGGGGTATACCGGTATGACAGGTCCGACGGGTATGCAAGGCGATCCAGGCATAGCGTCGATGACCGGTGCCACAGGGTATACAGGGTGGACAGGTCCAACGGGCATGCAAGGTGACCCGGGTATAGCATCCATGACGGGTGCTACAGGTAATACCGGTACGACGGGTCCTACTGGGGCTATAGGGATGACAGGTGCAAGGGGAATGGTGGGTCAGACGGGGGCAACGGGGCCGACAGGTAGGACGGGCCCTACAGGTATCATGGGCCCTGCAGGCACGGCGTCGATGACGGGTGCTACGGGCTATACGGGTTGGACGGGTCCCACTGGATTTACGGGTCCTGCTGGCAATGCGAGCATGACGGGTGCTACGGGTTATACGGGTTGGACAGGATCTACGGGCCAGACAGGTGTAACAGGTTCAACAGGGTACACTGGTTGGACAGGTCACACGGGCCTTCAGGGTCCTGCAGGCACGGCGTCGATGACAGGTGCGACAGGATATACGGGTTGGACGGGTCCCACGGGCATGCAAGGCGACCCAGGTATAGCATCGATGACGGGTGCTACGGGAAACACGGGGCAGACCGGTATGACAGGGCCCACGGGCGTGCAAGGCGATCCAGGAACAGCATCCATGACAGGTGCGACAGGATATACGGGTATGACGGGTCCGACAGGCATGCAGGGTGTTGCAGGTACTGCGACCATGACAGGTGCCACTGGTTATACGGGTCCAACGGGTGAAACAGGGCCGACGGGTGAAACGGGGCCGACGGGCGAGACGGGTCCTACGGGATTGCGAGGTTATACAGGTCGCCAGGGTCTTGCTGGTGTGGCCACGATGACAGGTGCAACAGGAAACACGGGGCCTACGGGGATGACAGGACCAACGGGTATTGAGGGCCCTGCTGGTACGGCATCGATGACGGGTGCTACAGGTAGGACGGGTGCCACGGGCCCTACAGGATATACGGGACCTGCTGGTAATGCGAGTATGACGGGTGCTACGGGATATACGGGCTGGACGGGCCCCACCGGTATGCAAGGTGATCCAGGTACAGCATCGATGACGGGTGCAACAGGTCGGACAGGCCCCACCGGTCCTACAGGTGTAACAGGGCCTATGGGCTATACAGGCCAAAGGGGCGACTACGGTGATATTGGAGAGACGGGTCCGACGGGTGACACGGGTGACGTGGGCGAGATGGGTCCGATGGGTGACACGGGCGATACAGGCCCTACGGGCATGACAGGTGCAAAGGGAGCGGTAGGACTAACGGGAGCAACGGGGCCTACAGGTAGGACGGGGCCGACGGGTATGATAGGCCCTGCAGGCACGGCCACCATGACGGGTGCCACGGGCTATACGGGTTGGACGGGTCCCACCGGATTTACGGGTCCTCCTGGATTTTCTACTCTGACAGGTGCGACGGGATATACGGGCATGACAGGCCCCACAGGCATGACGGGCTGGACGGGTATGACGGGGCCTACGGGTACGACAGGGCCGACAGGCGTGCAAGGTAACCCAGGAACAGCTTCCATGACAGGTGCGACGGGATATACGGGTTGGACGGGTCCCACGGGCATGCAAGGCATTCCAGGTACGGCGACGATGACCGGTGCTACAGGAAACACAGGGCCCACAGGCATGACAGGGCCGACAGGCGTGCAAGGTAATCCGGGCACAGCGACTATGACAGGTGCGACGGGATATACGGGTATGACGGGTCCGACAGGCATGCAGGGTGTTGCAGGTACTGCGACCATGACAGGTGCCACTGGTTATACGGGTCCAACGGGTGAAACAGGGCCGACGGGTGAAACGGGGCCCACGGGCGAGACGGGTCCTACGGGATTAAGGGGGTATACGGGTCGCCAGGGTCTTGCTGGCACGGCGACGATGACGGGTGCAACAGGAAACACGGGGCCCACAGGCGAAACGGGTCCAACTGGTGTCCAGGGCCCTGCTGGTACGGCGTCGATGACGGGTGCTACAGGTAGGACGGGTGCCACGGGCCCCACTGGATTTACCGGTCCTGCTGGTAATGCGAGTATGACGGGTGCTACGGGATATACGGGCTGGACGGGCCCCACCGGTATGCAAGGCAACCCGGGTACAGCTACCATGACAGGTGCGACAGGTCGGACAGGCCCCACGGGTCCTACGGGTGAAACAGGGCCGATAGGCTATACTGGCGAAAGGGGCGACTACGGTGATATTGGAGAGACGGGTCCGACGGGTGACACGGGTGATACGGGTGCGACGGGCGATACGGGCCCCACGGGCGAAACAGGTCCAACAGGTTTGCAGGGGCCTGCTGGTACGGCGTCGATGACGGGTGCCACGGGCTATACTGGTTGGACGGGTCCCACAGGTATGACCGGTCCTGGTGGCAATGCGAGCATGACAGGTGCCACTGGGTATACAGGTCTGACGGGGCCGACAGGTATAACAGGTCCTGCTGGGTTTTCCACTCAGACAGGTGCAACCGGCAATACTGGACCGACAGGGCCGACAGGCCAGACAGGCCCAACAGGTGTAACAGGTTATACGGGTAACAGTGGTCCTACTGGTTGGACAGGTCCTATGGGTGCATCTCTGCCGATTCTCCCCCTTCCAACACAGACATGGTTTATTGACGCTGCGAATACCGGCGATATCACGGTCGCCCCCTCGTCGTCGATAAATATCCCCTTTGACACGCTGGACGGGACGAATACATTTGGCATTGCGGACTTTTCTTACGATGATTCCATTGGCTACTTGACGAACCAGACGGAGAATACGCTCACCGTCTTAATCTCAGGCCAGGTACAAACGAATAATACTACCGTGAATTTCAATTTGCAACAGCCGACAATTAAAATCATGAAAAATAACATACCCCTTTTAACATCCTCTGACGTTAACTTCTATGGAAGCACGTTCAGTGCAACGATTGTTGTTGCACCAGGTGATACTGTGGGTATTCAGTATACAAATACATTCGCGACTCCTATTAACGTTATAAGCGGTCAATATAAAACCAGTGTGACCTTTACACAACTTAATAATGTGCAGGGTCCCACGGGCTTTACAGGTTACACGGGTGTTACAGGTCCAAGAAGTACAGTGACAGGTCCCACAGGTCCTACGCCGGTCGCTCTGCCCCTGGGTTCTCAATCGTATTACTTGTCGAGCCCCATTGCGGTCAGTGGTCCTGGTTCGGCACAAATAATATATGATCAGTATGATACGGCAAATTCGAACGGGGCTAGCGGCCTTGTATACTCGGCAGGAATTCTTAGAAATCCAACGTCCAATTCTATAAATGCCCTTATTACAGGACAGGTTTTCACGGACAATCTAATCTTCGATGTAACGTCTCCTCAGCCGCAGATTATTGTGAAGAAGGGGGTCAATAATATGCTGATATCATCGGTAATTAACTTCCAGGGAAGTTCGTTTGCTACTGCAGTTCTCATTGCACCTGGCGAGCAGGTCACTCTTGAATATGTAAATTCCTTTTCTACTGGCATTAATATTCTAGCTGGACAATTTCGCACTCGTTTCACCTTCACCCAGCTGGATAATATGATGGGGGCGACAGGATACACGGGGCTGACTGGGATGACCGGGCCGACGGGTATGACGGGTCCTGCTGGTATAGCGGCGAATACGGGTGCCACGGGCTATACGGGATTGACGGGACCTACAGGCATGACGGGTATGACAGGGCCGACTGGTCATGCGGATCGGTATTCAACGATCACGACAAGTACGTTCAGTCTGTTCGGCGGCGGTATTTCTGTGGCTGCTTTACCCAGCACAACTTTCACGGTGGGGACAAATCTGGCATACTTCCAAGGAAATTCCGTGCTGGTTATATCGGTGGATCAAGCGGCCAGATTCGAGGCCTATGTTGCAAGCTACAATCGTTTCTCGGGGGCGATTACATTTACGAATATTCAAAATGTAGTTGGCAGCTGTACATCGCAGCTATTGCTTGTGAACTTGGATGGCATTGATGGACCTACTGGCTGGACAGGTATGACAGGACCGACAGGCATGACGGGACCTACGGGCATCACAGGGCCGACTGGCTGGACAGGTATGACAGGACCGACAGGCATGACGGGGCCGACAGGCATGACGGGGCCGACTGGCTGGACGGGTATGACAGGACCGACAGGCATGACGGGGCCGACAGGCATGACGGGACCCACGGGCGAGACAGGGCCGACGGGTATGACGGGACCGACAGGTATGACGGGGCCGACAGGCATGACGGGGCCGACAGGGATGACGGGACCGACAGGTATGACGGGTATGACAGGGCCCACGGGCATGACGGGTATGACAGGGCCCACGGGCATGACAGGGCCGACGGGCATGACGGGGCCTACGGGTATGACGGGTATGACAGGTCCCACGGGCATGACGGGGCCCACGGGCATGACGGGGCCTACGGGTATGACAGGGCCCACGGGCATGACAGGGCCGACAGGGATGACAGGACCTACAGGTATGACAGGGATGACAGGTCCTACCGGTGCAACAAGTACGGTGACGGGTCCCACAGGTATCACAGGTCCGACTGGTCCTATGCCGATTACTCGAGCACTGCCCTCCCAATCCTATTACCTATCTGGCCCTATAGCAGTCGCAGGCCCTGGCTCAGTATATATAGTGTACAATCAGCTTGATTCAGCAAATTCAAATGGGACGAGTGATCTCGTCTACTCGGCAGGAGTTCTGACAAATCCGACACCGAATGATATAAATACGCTTATTGTGGGACAACTTCTTACGGATAATCTAAGCTTTGACGTAACAGTTCCTCAGCCACAGATTATCGTGAAGAAGGGCAGCAACAACTTTTTAACATCCTCCGCAATTAACTTCCAGGGAAGTTCGTTTGCACTGACACTTATTATAAAAGCAGGCGAGCAAGTAAAGGTTCAGTATGTCAATTCCTTTGCGACAGGCATCAATATTATCGATGGTCAGTTCAATACGCGTATCACCTTTACCCAGCTCGATAGTTTAATGGGCCCTACAGGATATCAGGGCTATGACGGGTTTACGGGTCCTACCGGTATAACTGGTCCTGCTGGTACGACCACTCAGACAGGTGCCACAGGAAATACCGGACAGACTGGTCCCACGGGTATAACCGGTCCTGCTGGTACGACCACTCAGACAGGTGCCACAGGAAATACCGGACAGACTGGTCCCACGGGCATGACGGGCTGGACGGGTATGACGGGGCCGACGGGTGCGACAAGTACGGTCACGGGTCCTACGGGCATGACGGGCTGGACGGGTATAACAGGGCCGACGGGTATGACAGGTCCTACGGGCATGACGGGGCCGACTGGCTGGACGGGCTGGACGGGTATGACGGGGCCGACGGGTATGACGGGTCCTACGGGCATGACGGGGCCGACTGGCTGGACGGGTATGACAGGCATGACGGGGCCGACAGGCATGACAGGCCCACAGGGCCCCCAAGGTCAGAGCAGCTCGTACTTCCAATACAGAGCTAGTGCAGCAATAAGCGGCGACCCTGGCCAAGGAAATATCCGCTGGAACTCGGCTAACCAGCTCACCGCCACCACCATCAGTGCAAATCATGTTACCCAGCTCGGCATTGATATCGACGTTTTCCTAGCTCTGATCCAGCAAAAGGACACGATTATTGTGCAAGACGCCAATAATTCAACCATCTACCAGACGTGGACAGTGAGTGCACCCATTACCGTGTATCCTAATTCCTGGGTCGACATCCCTGTAACCTATGTCGGCGGGGGTGCCACCTTCGCTGCCTCGCATCAAATCATTCTGATTATCAAGTCGGCGGGTGCCCTGGGTCTCACAGGCCCCACAGGTCCTGTCGGCGTGCAGCGTCCTCTGCAGTCGGTCTCATACTATCTTACAACACCTATCGCCGTATCAACGGGAACACCTACCAAGATCACCTATGACACTCTGGACGCCGCAAATTCGTATGGCACGGTGGGCTTCTCGTATGTCAACGGTAGTTTAACCGCATCATCGAATCTGACGATCCTCATCTCGGGCCAAGTGACAACGGACAATCGCAGCTTTGACGTTACGGTCGCCCAGCCGACGATCATTGTATCGAAGGGGTCGAATGCGATGCTCACGTCGTCAGTGATTAACTTCCAGGGCAGCTCGTTCAGCACGACGATCGTGCTAGGAAATGCGGATACGGTCTCGGTCTTCTACGCCCACTCCTTCTCCTCGACGGTGAATGTGCTGGCGGGGCAGTACGTCACGAGAGTCACCTTCACGCAACTGGACGCGGTGCAGGCCTTTGCCGTGGCCCCGTCGATGAGTATTGTGCCGGCGAATGGCAATACGAGCACCCAGCTGATTTCGCCGATCAATAGAGGCTCGACATTCCTTCTAACAGCCTCCTCGAACAGCTTGCACGGACTCTCGTCGTCCCTGGGAGTCCAGGATTCGAACTTGTACGTTTACGTGAAGAATGCCTCGGCCTTTACCATTACAATGTGTAATGTGACGGCAACGAACCCGACTCTGGCAGCCTCTGCTCCGCAGGCCATTGTCTACTGGACAGGAACGGCGTTTACGATGTATGTGTAGGGTTAGAATACCTTTTGTATAAATAAACATCTGCAGATTGCAAATGTTTATTTATGATTTACTCCTTATAATCATAATCCAACTAATCCACGGACCACGACGTGCCATCATACGATAGCACGGAGGTTGGGGGATTCATAGAAACAGCATCTTGCGGAACCGCCAGATACCCCACATTGGACGGCGTCGAGTACTGGTTGCGAGGATTGTACCCTGTTACAGGGGTTGAGAGGTATGGGTGGCCTGCAGGTAAGGAGCTTTGCAGTGACCATTTCGTTGCCAGGTATCCTTCGATCAGCTGTCTCTGCGTTGTAGTCAGGACGGAGTTGTAGATCATGATTTCTTGGATGGTACCGTTCATAGCATACGGAGTGGTGTTCCGTATTTGTGCACCGATAGTTATGTTTGTATCTACTGGAAGTGTACGTACTGAACTTGCAGTTGTGCCAAGTGTTCCATTCGTGTACAGAGTTCCCGAAGTACTGCCAGACACCCCTGTTACTGTATATTCAAGAAGTACATATGCATTTGAAGTAAATGTAATTGCGGTAGACACGACACTAGTGATTCCAGCATTCCCAATGCTAAAAGTTCCCGCAGTATCATTTATCCATACCGTTCTTGCATCAGTAGGTACACCTGCAAAAATAGCCATTCTATTTGCTGTACTACTTGCTACTGTCGCAAAGGATGCAACTATAAACCCAGTCTCTGTCCAGTGAGTTCCAGGGTAACTTAACGTATAATAGGGTGCCCCATTGAATACAATCCCATTCGACCACGTCGGCACCCCTGTGGCAGTCCCGTTATATCCATTGCCAGACTTGTCGTACCAGACGGGCACGCTAGACCCTGTTGCAGGTGCGGAGCCGGTTCCTAGCGGGTCTTGGCCATCGAGCCAGATGGCGAGGCCAGGTACGTTAGAGTAGTTGATGTTCCACTTATTCATCAGGTAGGATTCCACGGATTGACGGTCATTTGATGAGAGGACGCTGTTGTAGATGAGGACTTCACTTACGGTGCCATTCAAACAAAACTGACCAACAGCACTTCCATATGTACCTATATATAGGGTAGTATCTGCTGGTAATTGATTTATAGATGAACCCGATGATGCAAATATTCCGTTGATATATATATTTCCTGTAGTATTACCACTCACACTTGTTACTGTATATTCAAGGAGTACGTTTATATTTGATGTAAATGTAATGGGTGTAGTTGCAATAGTACCAACTCCTTGGTTTGTAATTTTAACTGTTCCAGCGTCATCATTTATTAGAAACGCTCTTGAATATGAAGGTCCTCCTGTAATCATACTCATACGATTAGCTGTAGAACTGGCAACGGTTGAAAAGCTAGCAACGATAAACCCAGTCTCTGTTAAGTGAGAGCCAGCGTAGGGAATGGTATAATATTGTGTACTATTGGAATTCAGCACAATCCCGTTCGACCATGTGGGAGATGCTATGCCCGCCGCATTATACCCATTCCCTGACTTGTCGAACCAGGTAGGGATGGTTGTACCGTTGGCAGGCACGACGCCGCACGCGTAAGGATCAGACCCGTCGAGCCAGATTTGGAGATTGGAGAAGACTGACAGGCCGGTCAAATTCACGGGGATGGACTGGATGAGCGATTGGTTTGGCGAAGGTACGGATATAATATTCCACTTATTCATTAAGTACTGTTCGACTGACTGTCTCTGCGTCGTCGAGAGCACGTTGCTGTACAGGATGACTTCACACATGGTTCCTGCCATAGGAGAATTTCCATTTAAAGATCCGATAAATGTTGCCGTGTCAGATGCAGGGACCATTCCCGTAGTAGTAACACCCCCAACTATCCCATTTACATATACATATCCAGCTGTACTACTATATGAATACCCAAACAGTGTTGTGGTAGATGCTCGAACGGGAGCATTATTTGTACCCGCATTATTCTCCGTTATATATTTATTTATAAATAGCTCATTAATATAGGTGCCAAAGCCCCTTGTAGCATTTGTACTACCACCAAGTAAATAATTCGTCGCTGTACCAGGACTTGTAATATTCGCAACAATAAAGCAAGTCTCTGCTGGATGGAGTCCTGAATATGGTACACTGTAATACTGAGCCCCATTTAACACGATTCCATTCGCCCACGTAGGCGTTCCTGTACCTGCAGTTGATCCATTCAGTCCATTCCCAGACTTGTCGAACCACGTGGGTACAGCTGTACCGACCGCAGGAGGTGAGCCTGTTTTTAGCGGATCGGCACCGTCTAACCAAAGGGCAAGGCCAGAAGTAAGGGACCCTGAAATGTTCTTTGCCGGTCCTTGTGGAATCGCCCATTTGTTCATTAGGTACTGTTCTACTCCCTGTCTCTGGGCACTAGTGAGGACAGTGTTGTAAACCAGTACTTCATAAAAGGTTTGTATAGCATATAATCCGCCATCTGCACGTCCACCAATAACCAATGTGCTGCCGCTATCAGAGGGGGTCCAGGTGGGTGTATTTGTATTAATTAATGTGACAGGTGTTCCATTTGTAAATATTGTAACTGAGGAGGATGCTTGGGTAGCCTGATTTATATTTATGTTGAAGAGTGACCGTGTTGCATTCGATAAGTTATAGTTTTTAAGTGCCCAAGCAGATCCACCACCCGGTCCAACATATGCCATACTGGTAGCACCATCTTGTAGATCAAGTGGATTTCCATAATTGTTATCACCACGCGTTATTACTGTACCACCACTAGGACCACTCGGCCCAACAGTTTGGTACACAACGAAGGCATTCAATGCACCAAGAAATGTTCCCGCAGGAATCGATACCCTTATTCCAGGGCCATTGGAATTAAATACTCCATTTACATATTTTACATTTGCTGCACTACAGGTTACAGTACGTCCATTGCCAGACTTATCGACCCATGTTGTCATTGGAGAATTGAGTGCAGGAGGTGAACCTGTGTTCAACGGATCGGCTCCGTCTAACCAAAGGGCAAGATCAGGGGCAATCGACTCTACAATGGACCTCGTGGGTACTTGCTGGATGCCCCATTTGTTCATCAAGTACTGTTCGACTGACTGTCTTTGCGTCGTGGAGAGGACGGTCTTATATAGTAGAACTTCGTAAAAAGTTTTTGCAGTATAACTTGAGCTTCCGCTTATCTGCGTATTTGCGGTTGCTGATATTGAAGTTACAATACTAGTTGTTGTTGAGGCAATTCCATTTACATATCCTGTAATCGATGTGGGCGTCAGAGTAAATATAATTAGCATTGGTTTATTTACTTCAGGAGTTACTGGAAGGGTGTAGTAGACCGTATTATCTCCCCGTGAATACGTTATTTTTTTCGGCGTAACAGAAAAATCAAGCATCAGCTTTCTTCCATCTGTAGCTCCACTATCAATAATTGATCCGGACGAAGTTATATCAGCAAATGATACTACTATAACAATTGTTTCCGTATTTGCAGTGACACGGTAATTCATATCATATGTGTTGGCAGTCACGGTTGGGATGAATATCCCATTCGCCCACTTGAGTGTCCCTGTTAATATACCATTGTCGCCATTCCCAGATTTGTCGAACCATCTGGGAATGGTTGTACCGATCCTAGGTACGACGCCGGTTCCGTACGGGTCGGCGCCGTCGAGCCAGAGGGCGGGGGTAGGAAAGGCGATGTTCCACTTGTTCATCAAGTAGGCCTCCACGGACTGTCTCTGGGTATCGTTCAGTGCATTACTGTAGATGATAACTTCAGAGATGGTTCCTGGTTGATAGCTTCCAATGAGTGTATTGCCAGTGACAAAGGTATATGTGCTGTTTGAGGTGGTTCCCTGTACTCCATTTATATACGATGTTATTGTTGTAGGAGTGATGGCTCCTGTAAGTAGAACCATCGTATTTATTTGAATATTAACAGCAGACTTATATAAAGCGGTACCGCTTTTATTTATTTCTATATCCAAATTAAATTTACTGATCTGTCTATTACCAGCAGACGCACCACCTAGCGTAGTAAACGCATTAAATGCATTTCCAGCTGGGTATGAAAAAACGACAAAGGATGTCTCCGTATTTCCAGTAATGCTGTATGTTGATGTATAATAGTTGGCAGTTGATACACTCACTCCGCTCGTCGACCACGACGGCGTGCCTGTGGCTGCCGCATTGTAGCCGTTGCCCGATTTGTCGAACCAGGTAGAAAGGGTTCCTGCTGACGGTGTAGTTCCAGCAAGAGGGTCTTTTCCGTCGAGCCAGAGTCTCATGCCAGGGACTGTAAGTCCGCCTGTCCAAGGCTGGGCACCTCCATTGACAGGTAGATTCCCCAGCTGCTTTCTCCCGTAGCTGTACGTCTTCATATTAATGGCTGCCTTCATGTAGTTGTAGTAGCCTGCATAGGTTATGAGGGGGTTGATGTTGATAACGTTGAGCAAGGGTAGGTAGGTAAAGCCGGCAGTGAAGGGGCTTATCACGGCACCAGATACGGCTAGAGGCTGTATGGGGCACACTGTTATCGACTGGGTAGTCGCTGAAATCGAGGTCGTATATAAATTCGACATGGACACTCCAGAATTGGATGCGGTTAACGGAGACGCCGTAAAAGCACCCGTTTGGTACGCACGATTAGAAAAGGCGGGAGGAGTTCCGCCAGGAAGAGTGAGATTCCATTTGCGAGCGAGGTAGAGCTCGACCGTCTGTCTCTGTGTCGTCGATAGGACCGTGTTGTAGATGAGGATTTCTTGGATGGTGCCGTTCAAAGCATACGGAGTGGCGTTCCATATTTGTGCACCGATAGTTATGTTTGTATCTACTGGAAGTGTACGTACTGAACTTGCAGTTGCACCAAGTGTTCCATTCGTGTACAGAGTTCCCGAAGTACTGCCAGACGCCCCTGTTACTGTATATTCAAGAAGTACATATGCATTTGAAGTAAATGTAATTGCGGTAGACACGACACCAGCGATTCCAGCATTAGCAACGCTAACAGTTCCCGCAACATCATTTATCCATACCACTCTTGTATCAGTAGGTACACCTGCAAAAATAGCCATTCTATTTGCTGTACTACTTGCTACTGTCGCAAAGGAAGCAACTATAAACCCGGTCTCTGTCCAGTGAGTTCCAGGGTAACTTAACGTATAATAGGGTGATCCATTAAAAACGATTCCGTTTGACCACGTGGGGGAACCAGAGCCAGTAGCTGTCGCATTCCGCCCAAGGCCTGATTTGTCGACCCAGGTCGGCACAACAGCACCGATGGCAGGAGGAACGCCTGTGCCGAGCGGGTCCGCCCCGTCGAGCCAGATTTGGGGGCAGGGCGTGGTGTATCCAATGTTCCACTTGTTCATGAGGTAGGCTTCGACTTTCTGTCTGTCAGGCGTGCTTAGGACGTTGCTGTATATAATGACTTCACGGATAATGCCATTCATGGCCTTGCCACCTGAATGATATAAAGATGCCCCAATAGAAATGCTGGTCTCGGATGCAAAATTCCCCGATGACCCTCCTCCGTCGTACGTCGTCTGTAAAATGCCATTTACATATATGTTGGCAGTAACAGTTCCCGCCGATAATGCAGTATATTCCAAAAGAACATCTGTATTCGATGAGTATATATTCGATTGTGTATACTGAATTCCAGCAACTGCCGTTTTCGATACATATAAGTCTGGTTGATCAAGTTGTTGGAAGGTTCTCGAAGATTGAGTATTTCCACTTATTAGATAAGTATCGGGAAAACTTTTATAGTTAACAACGATAAATGCTGTTTCTGTCAAGTGTGTCCCTGCATAGGGGATAGTATAATACGGCGACGCATTTAATACTACTCCATTCGCCCACGTGGGTGAATTTGACCCTGACGCATTGTATATAGCACCCGTGGATGCCTTATTGATCCACGTCGGTAAACTGGTGTTCATGCCAGGCTTCACGCCCGTGCCATTCGGATCCGCTCCATCGAGCCATATCGCAGCATTTGGAATGGGCTGGGTTGTTATGCCCCACTTATTCATCAGGTATAATTCCACAGATTTACGGTCAACATCAGGGAGGCTGTTGTTGTAGATAAGGACTTCGGCGATGGTACCATTGAATTCTAAGCCTGAAGTATAATATTTACCTATATAAAGCGATCCTTCCTCTCCAATTGGAGTCCCAGATGTAGAAGATGATAGAGGTCTTCCATTTATGTAGGGGGTTAATGTTAGCGTTGATGTAGGTGAAATAGTATATGCAATAAGAGCATACGAACTACCAAATGTATATGTATTACTGTTTGTACCACCGTTTATCTGTGATATACTAACACTCGTTGATGTTGTATTTACAAATCTTGTCGTTAAGTTACTTCCACTAATAATAACACCACCAGTTCCAACTTTCACAACAAGAAATCCATTCTCGGTCGAGTGAGTTCCTACATATGGAATCGTATAGTACTGAGGTCCGGTGAAGACGATACCATTTGACCATGTGGGCGACCCCCAACCTGTAGCATTGTACGTTGCGCCCGTGGATGCCTTATTGCTCCAGGTGCCTATGACAGTCCCATTAGAAGGAGTGACACCCGTATTCAACGGATCAGCTCCATCGAGCCAGATTTGCAGAGTGCTTATGCTATTTGTAATACCCCACTTGCTCATCAGGTATCTTTCGACCCACGTACGGTCAGCATTATAGAGGACGTTGCTGTACAGGATGACTTCGTTCATTGTGCCTTGTAGAAAGTAATTATTTACAGTTGCAGTAGTTCCTAGAAAAATACTAGTTTCTGCTCCAATTGTGCTTATGGTACCAGATCCTATGAATATTCCATTATTATAGAAAGATACGGTTGTACCTGATAATGTATACGTGAAAAGTACCATTATATTGGTAGGAACTGTCGTTGTTGCAGTATACGCTGACACACCTTTAGCATACATTTGTATACTCGCACTATTAAAGAGTACTTGCCTTGTGCTACCTGCATTGCCTTCAATCAACATCTTGTGTGCGGATTGGGCTGTATTTACAACGAAAAATCCCGTCTCTGTCGTGTGTGTTCCAGAATACGTGAGCGTATAATACTGGTTTATTCCGTTAAGTGCAGCTCCATTTGACCAGGTTGGCGCCCCCACCCCTGATGCATTGTACGTTGCACCCGTCGACGCCTTATTTACCCACGTATTCAGTGTGCTGCCGAAGCCAGGAGTGGCACCCGTATTCGACGGATCCGCCCCATCGAGCCAGATAACAGATCCATCTAGGGGGCTCGACGGAACAGGCGGAAGACTTCTTGACGGTTGCACTGTAAGATTGTTTGGAGAGTACTGGAGTAGGGGAGTACGAGCTACATTCTGGAAATTTATCCACTTGTTCATCAAATAGTACTCCACTTGCTGTCTCTGAGCGGTGGAGAGCACATTGCTGAATATCATGATTTCGTAAATAATGCCATCTAAATAATTACCACCAATATTTATATATGCTTCTGCTGCAATTGGAGTTGCATCACTTCCATTCGACAGGTTTATTCCATTTGCATAAACGGATCCCGCATAATTTGTACTCGACGTCACTGTATATTCCAAAAGAACAGTTGTGTTCGATGTAAATGGAACGGGGTACTGAATAAAGGCAACCTTCCCTGTAGAATTCATATATATGCCACCATTGTATAAATAGAAACTTCTTGAATTAGTTGTATTTCCAGATATGAAGTTCACCACGGTTGTCGATGTTGGTATATTTGCGAGGTTCACAACAAGAAAGCCAGTCTCCATCGAATGCGTACCAGGATAGGCAACCGTAAAATAAGAACCACCTGTACTTACAACTCCGTTCGACCAGCTGGGACTACTTAGACCTATAGCATTGCATCCGCCAGTCTTATTAACCCAGGTGTTTAACGTAGATCCATTCGACGGAGTGACACCCGTGCCATTCGGATCCGCACTGTCGAACCAGAGGGCGAGATTACTCGTTATAGGCGTGATAATGTTCCACTTGTTCATGAGGTACGTCTCGACTTGCTGTCTCTGGCCCACGGATAAGAGCGTATTGTAAATCAACACCTCTGACACAGTTCCTCCAAAGTATTGTGTGGTGCTGGGATACGTGCCTGCACCAATTGTAAAAGATGCCTCTGCTCCTATGACAGTTGGCTTAGAGGTAGAACCGAATATAGCTGTCTGTGAAAGACCATTTAGATATATATACCCCATTGTCTGATTAAATCCGTATTCGAGAAGAATATTTACACCCGTCGCAGTGGTAGTTCCTGTCGCCATATTATCATATCCTGTAATTGCAAGATATATACCTGTAGAATTTGTATATATCTGCCTTGAGTTCAGTGTATTTCCTGCGATGAATTGTTGTATGCCAGTAAGATTCGTAAAATTCAATACAATAAACCCCGTCTCTGTCAAATGTGTGCCTGCATACGGAACCGTATAGTATTGGGAACCGTTCAGAACCACACCATTCGACCAGGTTGGTGAATTCGACCCTGTAGCATTCGACCCGCCCGTCTTATTGACCCAGTTCGATAAAACCGACCCAATAGGAGGAGCCACGCCTGTCCCATTCGGATCCGCCCCGTCGAACCAGAACTGGAGCGACGGATTCACCGCAGGAAAGCTTTGGAGGCGTGGAATGGATCCAAGTGCCGACACTTTATACGGGTGACCCGTAGGCAGGCTGCTCTGCAGCGACCATTTGGTCGCGAGGTAGCCTTCCACCACCTGTCTCTGGGCAGTCGATAATACATTGCTGTAGATAATGACTTCTTTAATGTTACCATTCAACGCATATGGAGTCGCATTCCATATTTGTGCACCTATAGTAATAACTGTTTCTGACAGCATTGTTCGTGATGAATTGGATGTTGCACCAAATGTTCCATTGATATATAGATTTCCTGTAGTATTGCCAGTGGTACTTGTTATGGTATACTCGAGAAGTACATTTGTGTTTGATGTAAATGAATATGCGGTTTTTGCGACATCAGCAACTCCTACATTTGTAAGACTAATATTTCCTCCAAATTGATCTATCCAGAATCCTCTAGAATCAGTATTAGACCCTGAAAGAATAGCAGTTTGAGTTCCAAGACTAGCAAACGAAATAACAATAAATGCAGTCTCATTCGAATGCGTACCTCGGTAGGGGATCGTGTAATAGGGAGACCCGTTGAAGACGATACCGTTCGAATAGGTGGGGGAGCCAGTAGCTGTCCCGTGCAAGCCATTCCCTGACTTGTCCTTCCAAAGAGGTACGTTGCAGCCAACTGCAGGGGCAACTCCTGTGGCAAGAGGATCCGCACCGTCGAGCCAAATAGCCATCGATGCAACGTTGGGCAGGTCAACCGTGGAAAGTACGGTGCCTGAGACTGCAGTCGAAGACAAGTTCATAAGACTCGTCGAAGTACCCTGGCTGCCTTGAGCACCTGTGGAACCCGTAAGGCCCTGAGCCCCCGTCGAACCGGTAAAGCCTTGGGAACCCGTAACACCCGTAGCTCCCTGAGCCCCTGTAGACCCCGTAGACCCTGTAACGCCTTGAGCACCCGTAGACCCCGTAAGTCCCGTGGCCCCCTGAATACCTGTAGCACCTTGAGCCCCCGTCGCCCCTGTAAACCCCTGACTGCCTGCATAACCCGTTATACCCTGGGCTCCTTGAGCACCGGTCGCCCCTGTAGCACCTGTGGCACCCTGGGCTCCTGTAGCACCCTGGGCTCCCTGAGCCCCTGTTGCTCCTGTAGCACCCTGAGCCCCTGTAAAGCCTTGAGACCCTGTAGCCCCTGTAGCACCCGTGGCACCCGTGGCCCCTTGGGCCCCTATAGATCCCAGATTCCCCTGGTTAGGCACTATATCCCAATAGGCTACTGGGCTCCCGGGATAAAGATATCCACCATAGGGTCCATACCCAGCACCCACAATTCGAAGTGAGTAATAATATATATCACCATGTAATACATACACGTTCGGAGGATAACTGAGGCCCCCATTATATACACCTGAATAGCTAGGATTAAATCCAGTATTCCCCTGCGAACCCGTAGCCCCTTGAGAACCCGTAGCACCCGTATACCCCTGAGAACCCTGGGCCCCTGTAAACCCTTGAACTCCTGTGATACCCTGAGAACCCTGGGCACCCGTGTCCCCTTGAGAACCCGTCGCACCCGTATATCCCTGAGAACCCTGGGCCCCTGTAAAACCTTGAGCCCCCGTGGCACCTGTTGAGCCCTCATCACCGCCGAAACCCTTAGGACCATTGAAACCCGTAAAGCCTTGAGCTCCTGTAGCCCCTGTAAAACCTTGAGCACCCGTCACACCCTGGGCCCCTGTAGAACCCTGGCTGCCTGTAATGCCGGTATATCCCTGCGCACCGGTTGATCCGGTAAGACCCTGAGCACCAGTGGTACCCGTAAGGCCTTGCGAACCCGTAAGGCCTTGAGCACCGGTGCTCCCCGTAAAGCCTTGAGCCCCTGTAAATCCTGTAGCTCCCTTAGCCCCTAGCCAACCCTGAGAGCCGGTTAAGCCTTGAGTCCCTGTTGAGCCTATTTGGCCGGTCGTTCCTGTAGAACCCGTGATACCCTGTGCCCCCCCTGCTCCCTGAGAGCCTGTGAACCCTCCTTGGCCTGGTGTAAACCCTGCATAGTCAATCGAGTTATAATTCGATCCCGTGCCAATCTTCACATAGCCTGTATCGGTTTCTATAGAGAACTCGCCCGGGTTTAGCACCAGATTCGCATTCGAAAACCCTACGGAGGTGCCCCGTAGGTTCTGAATCTTGATAACATTTGACATATCTACCGTGATATAGTAAAATTAAGTGTGAGTTACTAACGTGTAATGCATAGTCCTTCCTGCATAATGCTTCTTGTCTTTTGCATGATGCATAGTCCTTCCTGTCTTTTGCATCATGCATAATCCTTCCTGTCTTTTGCATCATGCATAACCCCCCTTGCTTATTTTTCATCGTATGTGTGCTATGTTATATTTCCTATGTACTATGCGACAATTGATTCGCATTTCTTTTAGTCTTACATACTAGAATGTCGAATATTTCGATCCAAATGAATCGACAGACTAATGCTGTATGGAATGGCTCAAATGTCCTATCACCCGGTGAAATCGGCATTAATCTTTCAGATGGTACATATCGTATAAATCTAGCTACCTCGAATGTGCCCTTTTCTTCCGCCACTACGGTCCAAGTTCCTCCTGCTACGATCGCTCAGATTGTGGGTGGTGCGGGTGCTACGGGTCCTACGGGTTCGACGGGTCCCGCCGGTTATCAAGGCAGTCAGGGTCAAACGGGCCCTACAGGTCTGACGGGCCCTACGGGTCCCACGGGAGTCACGGGTGCTGAGGGATTCACGGGCCCCACAGGCTCGACGGGATTCACAGGTCCCACCGGCTTTATAGGCCAGACGGGGTCGACGGGTTTCACGGGCTCTACAGGGGCCCAGGGAACCACCGGTCCCACGGGCTCTACGGGCTCGACAGGTAGCCAAGGATCCACAGGCTTTACGGGAATGACAGGGTTCCAAGGGGCCCAAGGTGCAACTGGTCCCCAAGGGGTCCAAGGCTTCACGGGTCCTTCAGGCAGCACAGGTGCCTCGGGCTCGACTGGTAAAACGGGACCGACAGGCGTTACCGGATTTGGGTTCAACCCTATTACAACAGCCCTAATCAACCTGGTCCCTGGAACGCAGTTCAACGGTATTTCTACGGACGGTTCTGATTTTTACATGACTTCTGCGTCGAATTACGTCGTCTACAAAGTCTCCCTTGTCGGGTCAAATTACTCTTCCGTTATAATTGCGGGCTCGAACGGCGTCTCTGGTGCTACTGTGAATAATGCCCAGGGATCCGATATCCGATTCCCGAGTCCTACAACATGCCGAGTGAACTCTGCTGGAAATACACTATATATCTCACAAACTCCAGGTTATATTTGTAGACTATCGTTGCCTGATTATACTGTAAGGAGAACTGCAGCTATTCAAGCATCATATTTTGATTTTTGTATTCACCCTACTACAGGGAATATATACATAGTAAGTCCAAATAACACTCAGATACGTATATATGAGACAAATTTTTATTCACTCGGTGCTATTGGTATTTATGGCACCGCTGACTCAAATGATGGTCTAGACATAAGCATGTCTGCCCCAATTGCCATTACAATTGATTTGGCTGGGTCAAATCTATATGTCATTGATCAGTATAGAATTTTAAAGGTATCTCTTTCCGATAACTACTATACAACCATTGGAGGATCCTTTTCTACAGCGGGACTCGTGGATGGACCAAAGGGGATAAGCAGATTTAACAGTCCATCGAAGATTGGCTATACCTCAAATGCCCTGTATATAACGGACGGACCTTTTCTTCGTGCTCTTTCTCTCGCCGATGATTCCTACCAGGTGCGGACCCTGAGCTCAAATGCATCTGGCCAAGATATATTGGCAACGACCTCGATCTACATCGCATGCTCCAATGGATTCACGATAACTCCTACTAGCAACCCCTTCGCCTTACTTGGTTCAATAGGGCCCACAGGCGTCCAAGGTGTGCAAGGCTTTACGGGAGCTAGTGGCTTCACGGGTGCCCAAGGAGCCCAAGGATCCACAGGCCCCACAGGCTTCACAGGCACCGTGGGTGCCCAAGGGGCCACGGGTCCTACGGGTTCGACGGGTACTACAGGTCCGCAAGGAGTCCAAGGGCCCACGGGTCCGACAGGTTTCACGGGCTTCACTGGTCAAACGGGAGCCACGGGTCCCCAAGGAGCCCAGGGATTTACGGGGCCCACGGGCTTCACAGGCCCTCAAGGGGCACAAGGCTTTACGGGTCCTCAAGGACCCACGGGGTTTACGGGTACTCAAGGAGCCCAAGGAACCACAGGCCCCACAGGGTTTACGGGTCCTACAGGCCAAACGGGTTCCACGGGTTCCCAAGGAGCCCAAGGAGCCACAGGCCCCACAGGCTTCACAGGACCCACGGGCTCCACAGGCTTCACGGGACCGACGGGAGCCACGGGACGCACGGGTCCTACAGGCTTCACGGGTACTCAAGGCCCAACAGGCAGTACAGGCCCCACGGGATTCACGGGCCCCACGGGCCAAACAGGGGCCCAGGGATTCCAAGGCATCTCCCTGGTCCAGCTCGCCCCCATCTCCTCCGCGGTTCAGGGCAATCTTCTCTATCATTCGAACGGCATCCAGACCTCTGCCGCCACAATCTACGGATCCACGCTCTCTGCTCAGAACATCACCGTCAACAATACTTATATTACACCCAATGTTACAGCCCCCTCTGTGCCACCCGTCCTTTCCAATGGCAATTACGGAGCCACCTACGTCCTTACAGACAAAACAACCTTCACGGCCCCCTCGAACCTGGCGTACCCTTTCTACGTGAATGTGAAAGCCGGCTCAAATGCCCCCATACCCGTGAATGTGAGCGTCATCCCTTTTACACCTGTCTACCTCTATTCCTCAAACTACGCTGCTACTTCGATAGCAGTCTATGGTTCGAATGCATATATCACATCCGCTACGAATTTTATAATTTACACGATAAATATCTATACGGGAGCCTTTACAATTATTGCTGGTTCGAATGGTTTGAGTGGAAACCCGGCAAATGCTACTGTTGGAAATGCAATACGCTTCTACGGTCCTAGATCTTGTATTATAGATCCAACAGGTACCACCTTATACCTGTGTGATGATGGTAATTATACCTTTGCAAGCTTAAATACAATAACAAATACACTTACTGTTATAGCGACATCTGTTTTGGGAACTGTCCAACCTTACAATTTCTGTATTGATCCAACCTTTACCTATGTCTATGCAGCTGAAACGGGTCCTACGTTTAAGAATCACGTAGTATCCCGCACAACAATCGCCGGTACGGGTAGGACTGTAATAGCAGGAGTATTAAGTACGAGTGGTTCTACTGATGGAATTGGAGCGGCGGCAAGGTTCAATAATCCTACTTATATAACCATGGATACATCCAATCTATATGTATGCGATATGTCGAATTATACAATTCGCCAAATTAATCTAGCAAATTCAAATGTAACAACAATTGGTGGAATTCTAAATACACGTACACAGCTCGACGGTCCCCTGAAAACCAGTACCTTCTCAAATCCACAGCCGATCATTTACTCTGCAGCGAAAAATGTCCTCTATATTGGTGACGTAGGACGTATATGCGAACTTGATCTATCGACCTCGAATTACACGGTAAGAACAGTTGTGAGCTCGAGCCAATTTACAACGATTAATGGGTTTACGATTCAAAGCAATCTCCTTTATTACACAACATCAAGCAATATCATCGGTTACTACACGATGCATACCCAGGCGGCCGGTCCGACGAACGGCACGATCCTTGGCTCTAATGCGGTTGTCCAGGTGTTTTCGAATGCGGCCTTCACGAATATAAATATATGGTATACTGCTATTTATGGAACCACCCTATATTTTCCAACAGGATCAAGCAATTCCGTACATGCACTGAACATTTTAACAGGGAATATTATAAAGATTGCTGATTATACGTTCCCAACACAATGTGCTATAAATTCGAATGGGACAGTTTTGTATGTAATGGAATATGGGAGACAATATATATCATCATTGACCTTATCAAATTATACGAAGGCAGATGTGTATTTTGCAGGATATACCTATGGATTATGCATAGATCATGTAAATCAATTAATATATTATACTACCTACACAGCTCAAACTGTATCAAAAGTTACATTTTCAGGAACCAGTCCCACAACGATTGCAGGTATTGTAAATACTTCAGGATATAACGATGCGACAGGAACGTCTGCAAGCTTTAATGGCCCTACAGCTATAACGTTTAATCCTAATACAAATACGATCTATGTGATCGACTCTGCAAATAGTACTATACGTGCAGTAACTACGGCCGGCGTTGTTACAACTGTCGCTGGTGTAGCAGGTTCTCATTCGAATATTGACGGTCCTTATCTAACAAGTAGACTCACTACAAACCTTTCTGCAAGTGGAGTTGGAATTGTATACAGTGCCGCCAATAATATGATATATTTCGCAGACAATAATGCAATCAAACAGCTTGAACTGATAACTAGTCAATATGTGGTAACCACTCTTCTTACCCTATCGACGTATACATATGGAGTAAACATTCTTTCCAATACTCTCTATTACTCGGTTGGGGCAACAGGTCTTATTAGATCCCTCTCCCTCACACAGCCCATCCCCCAACGCAATCCTACTGCCATTTTATACGCGTCGAATGCCCAGAGCTGGACTCTGTATTAGATAAACCCTTAGTAGAATGTCAGTTCGGCTAAGATTCCGCACGGGCACGACTGCTAGTCTGAGCAACGTCCTGCCCGGCGAACTTGTTATTCTGACTGATCAAAATTCAATCGGAATAAATACAACTACGACAGTGGCATCTGCTTCCAACGTGACGCCGTTTGTTCCGCGCCTCGCGGGCTCGCAAGGGGCCACCGGTGCCACAGGCTCTACCGGTACACAGGGTATACAAGGTCCAACAGGTGCCCAGGGATTCACAGGGGCCCAGGGAGCTCAGGGTGCACAAGGAGTTACGGGATCCCAGGGCGTCCAAGGATTTACAGGGTCGCAAGGCAGCCAAGGTACTATAGGGAATACTGGCAATCAAGGAGTTACGGGTCAAGCGGGATTCCAAGGAGCTCAAGGATCCCAAGGATTTACGGGGACTCAGGGTGCTACGGCGATGCAAGGTGCTCAAGGCTTCACCGGTTCTATAGGTTCAACCGGTGCTCAAGGCTTCACAGGGTTTGGGGGGAATCAAGGAGCTCAAGGAAATGATGGATTCACTGGAGTCCAAGGCAGCCAAGGCAGCCAAGGTGCCCAAGGCTTCACGGGCCAAAGAGGTGCCACCGGTGCTGAGGGAGCCACTGGAGTCCAAGGCAACCAAGGCAGCCAAGGTGCTATGGGTCCGATGGGCCAAACAGGGGCACAAGGCTTTACGGGAGCCACTGGATCTCAGGGTTTCACGGGTGCTCAAGGCTTGACAGGTATTACTGGTGCTCAAGGAGTCACAGGTGCTGTAGGTAAAATGGGTGCCACTGGCTCGACCGGTCTGCAGGGCTTTACAGGGGCCACGGGAGTACAGGGAGCCACGGGAACTCAGGGAGCTACTGGTGCTCAAGGATTTCAAGGAGCTCAAGGATCCCAAGGCTCGACAGGATTCACGGGAGTTCAGGGTTCAACAGGGGTTCAAGGCTCGACGGGTTCTACAGGGGTCGCAGGTGCCCAAGGATTTACAGGGGCTCAAGGTTCTCAAGCGGCAACGGGTTCTCAAGGGGCCACAGGGGCACAGGGATTTACGGGAAGTCAAGGCAGTCAAGGCACTCAAGGACAAACAGGTGCTCAAGGTCTAACGGGTTTTCAAGGGGCTCAAGGAGCTCAAGGAGCTCAAGGAGCTCAAGGAGCCACGGGCCAAACAGGAGCTCAAGGAGCCACAGGAGCCACAGGATCCCAGGGCACGAATTCCATTTACGCACCCCAGCCCGTCACGGCCTTCACGACAACGAGTTATCTGGCCGCGACGAATTCCTTCTCCTCCTATAACTCCAACTTCCCTGTGACGGCGACAAGTCTGACGGCACCGAATATCGTAGCGACAAACTTCACCACTAATACGCTGATTCCGTCCCCGTACTCCACCTGTAACATCAACTACAATACGGGCACAGTGTCCGTGACTGGCAATACGATGTATATCGTCAAGGCCCCGACCACGACAGCCCCTGTTACAGCATTCTATCCTTCCACCTCCAACTGGGCGTCTTCTCTTATTTTTAGTCAAGGTATTGTCCATCCATCTGGGTTTGCATATATGTATTCGGACAGCAATGCAGTCCGTGCGACTGCGTGCAATTATCTATACTCCTACAAATTAAATGGAAACATTACCACAAATCTTTCCAATACGTCGACGAACCCTTGCTTCGACGCAAATGGCATCCAGCACGTCATGCAGGATCCGGTTGGATATATGTATATTTCCTATTCAACGAACTCGAATATTATCAAGTGCTCTGTGAATACGCAGACGGGTGCTCTGTCTCCTGCTCTCTGGGCTATCACGGCTCCCTATGCGAATTCCCGTATCTTTCCAACCACCAACTCCGTCTACGTCTATGCATCTGGTACGACCAGCAACATATATCGCTACTCCGCCAACAAGACATCGATCCAATACACCTCGGCAATCTATTCGAACGACGGATCCCTCCGATTCTTATCAGCCACGCCGAACGATGCCTTTCTCTTTGCCACTACATCGACCTCCAACGTATATTCCTACAATGTGCAGACACGTGTCGCCACCAGAATCGCATCCAACCTCGCAGCCACGGCCCATACTCCCTGCTATGATGCGTACACGAACAACCTCTATTGCTCCCTTTCCACGGCGAATTCCATCATGAGAATTCCCCTCGATGGTACGGCACCGGCAACCTTTACTCTGACCTCGGGCCTTTGGAGTAATATTTATGGATCCAATCCTCAGACACTTACCTTATCAAGGGCGTATAATAATACGCTTAACCTATATGTCATGCTCAATTCAAACACGGATAGCCGAATGTTCGGTATTTACTTCTCATCCAGTACAATTACAAATTATACCGTCTCAACCTACGGCGGGACATTAAATACATACCCATCCCTCGGCAATGGAACAACCGCAGTTTCCAGAACGAATGAAACGACATATACACCAAATTGTATAGCGAGTGCTGCGGGTAATATGTATATGTTTGCATATACCCCTAGTCCTGATAGTTGTCTATTATATTCTGTGAATACATCGGGTGTTGCTACAGGTATTTCTGGTGTCGCAGCAGGAGGATATGCAACGAACCCATATCCAGGCCCTACTGCTGTAACTAGCTACCATTTTGGTACTATACGCACAATGGCAATTGATCCCACTTCTACCTTTATATATTCAGTAGATACTGTGGCGTCTAATGTTAGTTTTAAAATCATTCAAAAGACAAATATAAGTACGGGTGCTGTTAACGGCTTTGTTGGCAGTGTGAGCGCTATAGATGGTTCCGCCTTTGTCGCAGGAACAGGATCCAATATAGTATTTAATAGCATACGAGGGATGGTCATTGATCCGACGGGAACATTTATGTATGTGTGCGATGTAGGGGCACATATTATCGTCAAAATTTCTCTATCGACATCGAATGCGACTGTATTCGCAGGTATATCTGGCACCTCAGGAAGTGCGGATGCTGTGGGTACGTCAGCTAGTTTCTGGGCTCCCTTTGGAATAGCGATTGATTATACAGGCACATATTTATATGTAACAGAGGTTGGGAATTCAATAATACGTAGAATAACAATTGCCACCTCAAATGTTATAACCATTGCTGGCACGAAGGGTACGACGGGAACGGCAAATTCTTCCATAGGAACGACTGCTACTTTATGGCATTGCACTGGAATTGTACACGATGCTCAGAGAAACTGCCTATACTTTGGCGATACTACAATAAGTTTCCCAAATTCGGTCGGTCCCCGTATACGTATGGTAGAATTGAACTCGGGCAACAATGCGGTGACGACCTTGGCAGGATCTACCACGGTAAATGGATCTGCTAACGGGGTTGGAACAAATGCTACATTCAATACAGGAGGTCCGT
>Ga0209296_1000514_pt1 | contig 33794 bp, 42 predicted proteins | sample S_130206_EF_Meta_FD_187319 | JGI IMG/M metagenome (GOLD analysis project Ga0209296, IMG submission 187319) | Freshwater microbial communities from Lake Simoncouche, Canada to study carbon cycling - S_130206_EF_MetaG (SPAdes) (version 2) | ecosystem: Environmental > Aquatic > Freshwater > Lake ... | reverse complement strand
TACTTCCATCATCACTACTTGGTTCTGATATTGCTGTTGTTTGAACTGATGTTGCTGGGTTAGCACCATAAGTTGTTGGTGTAGCTGTTGCAAAAAAACTAGGTACATCATTAAAATAACCTGCATAAGTTGTCTTAAACAAACCAGCGGTATAGGTAATATCTGGTGTCATACTAATACCAGACCGAATTGTTATACCTGAACCGATTATCATTTTGTTCTGAGTATTTCTGCTATTGTCATATCAACTGGAATCTCTGAAGAAATAATATCATGTCCTTTAATGCCTTTAACTTTTTCAGGCATGCAACTTAAAAATAACAAATATGTTTTGAGTGCCGAATAATCATCCTTTGACATCTGAAAAAACAACAATTTTGTTGCTACTTCAGGACCAAAAACATTATACAGAACCACCAAATGATTTAACACCAATTGTTCTCTCAGTTCACCTAGTTTACGATAGCGCTTAAACAACCTTTTAAGGTAATTAAATCGCTTCATATCCTCTTTGAACTCACTCATTATACAATTAGGTTTATCATACGCCTTCATTGCAAAAATCATTATGTTATCATTCGTCAAATTTTCAAAAGACATTATTCTATTTCTTCGTTGTCTTCCTCGCCTTCAGTCATTAATTCATCCATTCTTGCATCATCTCCTACTTCAGCAAAAAACTCATAATGACCTTCATCGGTGAGATAGTATAAAATATAAATGTTGGTTGCTAGGTTATCCTGACCAAATTGCTCTATCTCAAAAGCAATTTCATCTCCTTCGGGATCAGCATCGTAAAGTGCTGGCATGTCAAAACCATACCTGTGTAGCACTTTACGAATTGACTGTATACCACCTTCAGGAGAGAGGAATGGACCATACAACTCATTTGTTAACCGATAGTTTATCTCCATACGAATTCTTGGGTTTGTAATCTGTGAAGATCCTTCGCCCGTAGGTTCGTGAGCTTTCTCTGCTTGTCCATCTTCTACACCAGACAGGTCAAGCTCTTGAAGATATTCTTTAAATCGCATTAGTAAACAGCGCCACCATCGCCAGTCATGGAACCCATGGCTACGAGAGTTTCAGTTTGAACACGATTTGCACGACCACCCATTGTAATTGTGAACGCAGCATTGGACATCGCATTGATAACTGGCGTATTAGCATATAATCCACCATTTGTAACATCAACAGCAATGATATAGTTTGCGGTGTTTACACGAACAACTACTGTTCCTGGTGAGCTGCCTGTTGTAGCACCTTTACCATTACCGCCAGTAATTGTCATGGTTGCATTGACACCAACAGCACCAGAGTTAGCGGTGATTGATGTAATTGGGCCCATGCCAACTTTACGCAGAACCCAACCGGCGTGTAGCGGAATACCTTCTAAAACTGTAGTGTTTGCTTGTTCAGCAGCATCCACACCAAAAATACCAATTGCATTTTTATCAATAAAAGCATTGATTGCTGTGTTTGAATAATAGACCTGACCATTCGCAGTTACTTGTGGTGTATTACCACCATAACCAGTTGTGTCGGTCTGTTTTGGCGCATTGTTACTTGCGTCTAAGTTTCCCCATAAAGACATTTTTCTCTCCTAAGAATTAAATTGATATGGTATTTATGCCTTCAGTCAAATACCTTTGGCTAATGTAGTGGTTAGTTCTGGATCCTTCTGAAAGGCATCTTCAGATTTATCTTTTTTCTTTTTCATAATCTCTTTAACAATTTCTGCTTTACGAGATTCTTCTAAAGATTCTTTTACTGGCTTCATTTTTTCCATCTGTTTCTTCATTGCCATACGAGCAATATCACGAGCACGGGACATTGGACCATGTTTTGCACCAGATTTGTCAGTTACAACTTTTTTAATTGTTGTGTATGGCTTATCAAATGGTGGATCTGTTGCTTCGCTGACTGATTTCCAACTACCACCCATGGCCTTGTATTTCTTTGCAGCCCAACCATTGGCATAGGCAGATGGGTAAACATCAAACTTGGCTTTGGCCTGTGATTTTGCTTGAGCCCATTTTTCTGGTGATGTTGGCACATTCTTCTCATCAATCTGCTCAACTTCTTCGTTGCGAGCTTTAGCAAGGTTTTCTTTAGCAGAAATGGAATCTTTGCGTGGTGCTTTAACATCACTCATAGTTAAAGGCTTTTCACCTTTTTGTTTACGCAAATAAGCAGGAACATCAGCTTTACTTACTTCTTCTTTGACGGGATGATAGTCCTGTTGTTTTAATTGTTTTGCTTTTTCAGGACTAACAACCAATTCTTTACCAGAAGTTTTGTGTTTTACTGTAACTGTCTTTACTTCTTCACTCATTTCAGCTGTTAAATAATTAGCAACTGTTGAGATATAATCTTCGGCTAAAGTAATCTTGTTCTGACACCACTCTGGTAAGTTATCTGCATCATCAATCATGTCATGTAATTCTTTTGCGTTTGCCATGATTGAACGCAAGTCAGATTTAGCCATATCACCTTCTTGGTCATATTCGCCTTCATCATACTTGTCCTTCTTTTCCTCAACCATTAATTTGAGTTCTTTAAATTTTTTCATATTAGTCCTTCATGGCTTGCTTGGTTGCTGTGGCATACATTACTTCTTTTGCACGGTCACCGTAACGGTCTTTGAAACCCTTCATACCTTTTTTCATTGACTTAACGATTTCTTCTTTCTTTTCCATTTCATCGTCAGACATCTTACGCTCTTCTAAATCAATTTCTCTTTTTTGAATGTTGTATGGATCAGACATGTCAATTACTTCAATTTTTGTATGAGTTTGTTCACTCTTAACGGCCTGAACAGAAGCTTTTGCTACTTCAGCTTTGTCTTTGCCTTGTGATTTAGCTTTTGCTTTTTCAATTTCTTTGTCATATTCTTCTTGTGATGCCTGTTCAGTAGCAAACATCTCAGAGATGCCTTTTAAACCATTCTCTTTATATGAAGCTAAGATAGAGGTAAAAGATTCATTGACACGAGTAGAACGAACAAAGTTTTGACGAGCACCATATTTTTTTGGTTTTTTGGTTTTTAAATTCTTTTTAGCCAACTCGTTTTCTTTATCAAAGTCAGTATAACCTGCTTCAAGGGACTTCTCAGTACCATAGGTGCCTTTGTTCTTGTAAACTCCGCCAGTAGATTTGTATTCAGCAATCTGTTCAGCCGATTCTCTCATTTTTTTATCAGAGGCGGCTTTTTTCATCATGTTTTTTTGTTTCTGTTCAATTCTGTCTGCTGCAATCTCGTGTTTTATTTTCTTATCAGAAGCAGCTTTTTCCATTGATTCTTTTGAAGGCGCTTCATCTATTTCTTCAACTTCTTCTTTTTTAACTTCTGGTGCTTTTTTACCGGCACGGAGTTTTTTGAAGTCATCAGCAGTCAATTCATTTTTCTCTGGCTCATGCACATCCAATTTCTGTTGATTTGGATGCAATGCTTTTTCGTCCATCATAATTTTTAAAACGGCATCAGCAACTCCGCCTAGTTCTTTTTTTAAGTCCATTGTTTTTCTCCTAGTGTTTTAATTAATTTTTTTTAACAATTCCATTTGCGTAATGCTTTGTTAATACGGCTATCCGGATCATTGGCCGTTTTAGCAGAAGTTAATCGTTTCTTCATACCACCCATTCTAGCACAAAAGGACTTACGGCGATTGGCGGCCTTTGAGCCAGCTTTTAATTTAGATGGCTTTGTTGTAACTGCCATAGAAAGTTTTGAGCCAGGATTTTCACGGCGGTAAGATTCAATACCTTTGCGATTCAAACCGCCTTCAGGATTCTTACCTTCTTTGCGTTGCCAGGCTGCTACTTCATCTAATTCGTCAGATTCAGAAACAGGCACACAATTAGGTACCATTCTATTACCTTTTTTCTTCAAACCTCTAGCCGTGTATCCATCCCAACATTTCTCGTCAATGAATGCTTTAAATGATTTCATCCTATTGGTCTCTTTGCTTTAAAAGTTTTAATATTAATACCTTTTTGCTTCAGAACATTATCATTAAAATCACTCATTGATGTAGCATCTTCACCGCCAGCACCAATCATTTCTTCAAAAGGTTTTTTAATTTGTTTATTTTTAACAGTTGAACCTCTGGTCAAATTTTCACCACCCGTTGCCATTGATAAACCTGGTTCAATACCTTTATCAATGGACTCTTTTACTTTTGTTTTTTGTTTGGTGCGGATTTGGCCGAGTGTGATTTTTTGACGGGAACTACCGGTTTCTTGGGTTGAGATGTTGCTTGGACCGGTGATGCCTTCACCTCTGGCGTATTCTTGTCCGGTTGTGAGCTCGGCAATTCCTTCGTTGATTCTGTGGTTTTTGGTTTCAATTTCAGACAGTTGATTAGTGCTTTGAACATGGTTGTTCTCCTCTTTTAGTTTAATTGCATAGCCATTTTTATACGGCATAACTGTACCGTTAGTTGTGTGTGCTTCTTTTGCAGCTGCACGGCGTAACATAAAAATTCTTACTTTACCATTTTGGTCTTTGAATAGGTTAGCTTCTTTCTTTTCTTCTGACAATTTGCCCTTGCCGTAATTAGACACATTAATTGGTTCACCTTGGCGTTCTGGATTTGGATCATGTTTTCGCTTAGCACGAACAGCTGAGGCTCTTTCTTTTTTCGTAAGAGATTCACGCTTGGCTCTTGACATACATTTAGGTTTAGGTTCGCCTGGTTCTCTTGCACAAGGACCAATTGCTTCACCTTTGCTGTTGATTCTTTTCCAATCACCTGCGGGATCGGTCTTACTAAACCATTTACGCAAATCTTCAGTAAACACCTCTTCAAATTCTTCGTCAATTGAAACTTCTTCTTTGAACATCTTGTCAAAGTCAGAATCTTTATTCTTCTTCATTGAACTTCCAGACACAGGAACATCAGGCGTGTCTTGTTGATATTTTTGAACTTCAACCAATTTATCGTGTACCGAACGATGAGTAACTTTTCCGTTTTGGCCATAACGACCAAAACCATAATACTGTAATCCCATTTCTTTTGCTTCTTCAGCAGCACCAGATTCTGGATGTGGTGTCATCTCTGCACCATTCTTTGGCACAGGTAATCTATCGGCACTTTGCATTTCTTTTGCAATCCATTCTTCAGCTGCCGGTGATGATGGTTGCTGAGCAATAAACTCTTTAACTCCTTTATAGAGTTCTAGCATTTCATCTTTTTTAGCTTTAACAACTTCTGGTGCAGCCGTTCTTAAATCTTCAGAATTATCATATTCGCTGTATCTGTCACCAAATAGTTTTGCTAATTCTGGCCTGGCGTTTTGTACCGCTTCCCATTTTTGTTTGCGAACATTTTCTGGTACGGTTCTGCCACCACGCTGACCTCTTTCAATATTTCTTTGTGCTGATACTTCATCGTCTGTGTTGACCATTACCATTGAGGTGTCGTAACCTAGATTTTCTAAAGCAGCTTTAATACGCTTTACTTTTTCATGGTCATCGCCTGTGCCATTTACAATAAGACCATTGCGGCCTGTAAGTGCAAGGCGTTGTTTTAGTTCTGTAATATTTTTAGCTCTACCACGGACAAAATCTCTTGCTTCTTTTTCGCCCTCAGGCATTTGTTTATCAAGACCTTCTTTGTCCATCAAAAACTCTAATGCTTTGTCTGAATTAATTTCTGTTAAACCATGACCAGCTAAAGTATTGTCTAAAACATAATCTTTACCAGAGCCTGGACCGCCTGCTAAAAATACAGCTTTGAAAATACTTTTATCATTAACGCCTTCAGTAAGAAGTTCTTCAAAATCAAAATCAACATCCTCATCAATCTTCATGCCTTTACGGACATGGTCATACATTTCTTTTGCATGTTGGTCGGACATGGATGATGGAACACCAGAACGGAATTTTTTAAAATTGCCTTTTGATGCATGTTCACGCATTTTAGATGCTGACATGCCTTCTACACCTTCTGCATCAGGATCCCTATCGCCGGCAGAATGAACTTCAATTTTTTTAAAGTTAAAAGAACCATGTGGTCCTTTAACGCCATTGTATTTGTGGAGTAACTTATGGAATTCTCCAACACGGTCTTGGCCACCAACCATGTGAAGATGTGTAACGCCTTGTTTATGTAATTTTGCAGCCTGTGCTAAAAAGTTTGGTGCATCAGGACTGGATGCAGACACATTGACACCAGGAAAAGCACGCTTGGCATGTTTTATTTTTTGTGATGAAGTGAGGGGGTTTTTCTTTGAATCTTGTGAGTGGGAAACAACGATATGTGCGGAACCGCCAACTTTGTCAGCGATGTCTTTGACTTTATTGACAAGCTTTTCATGGCCAACAGTAATTGGGTTCATACGCCCAAAGGCCATTACAGCATGTTTTTCTTTCTGCTCTTGCAGAAAATCTCTAAATTTCATTTTTCTCCGCCTCTACAGCAGTTGATTATCTAATGTGGTATTTAGTTATTTAGTGCGTTCTAATGGTAAGAATACCATCTTCTGGAACATGGGTTTGAGTTGTACCGCCAGAACCTATTTCCATGGGTATTTTTTCTCCCACATTGCCTTTTTCAAAAACAATGATAGAATCATAGACCGACATACACTTAATATTCTTTGTGAAATAATCAGGTTGTTTTTGACCTTTGGCATGGTCAGCATTAATACTATCAATCATTTCTTTTGCTACATTATTAATAGATTCTGGTGCCGTAATACTACCACCATGAGAACTCCAATAGGCTGCATGAGTATCTTCAATAAAGTAAATACCATCATTGGCTAACTTTGAAAATAGAAACTGAAATGTTTTGTTTACATGATTAACATGGTGCGAACCATCATCAATAATCAAATCAAAATCACCAAATTCATCAATTAAACTCTGTAAGAACTTTTCATCGGTTTGGTCACCAATGCGAATATTAATGCCTTCTTTTTCATGTTGTTTACAGTTAGGATCAATGTCAATTCCTACGATAGTGGCTTCAGGAAAATAGTAACGCCACATTTCTAATGAACCGCCATTGAGAATACCAATCTCTAAAATTTTAATTGGTTTATTGCGTATAGGGCCAAAATGTTTTTCATAAACTGGAAAGTAATGTTTCCACTTGGTAATTTTTTTACCCGTATTATTTTGAAAATAGTTCCATAAGTCCATTAGTATCTCTCCGTTTCACCTGAGCCGGCTACAATGCCGGCACATTTTACTCTATCAAATTCAGCCACATATCTTTTATCTAGGCACAAATAATGCGAATGTTCCGTATCAATGCCGTGTGTAATGACATTATTTAATATTGGTTGTAATGTTTGTAAATAATTATCTATTAATGATGGACAAAACGAAAACATCCTTGTGATATAAAGATGGTCAGTAATGTTTATTTTTCGCTCTGGTGACATCCAAGACGGTATAGATTTTTTAAACACATACTTGCCATACAAATTGTCATATTCATTAATATCGAAATCGTTTTCTAGTGTTGTTCGTGCTGAATATTTAAAGATTCTTTTAATTTCATGTATTGATTTACTTTGTTTAATTTGAAGTAAAGTGTTAAACATCATAATGATTTCTGCTTCACTTTTACGGCCAGATGAAGCCATGGCATAAACATCTGGATGTGTATTGAACCAAATCGCCTGACAATATTCACTAATTGTTTTCTTTATACCTTCATCAATATTATGTGGCGAACCATCAACTAAAAGAACCATAGCATCAGGTACTTTTTCTTTTAGATTTTCTAGTGTGGTGATTGTTTGTTTTAATCTCTCAACAGCATCAACCACGCCAATGTTGGCTTGTAGTGCCGATGTGACGATAAACAGGTTCTTATCTGGTGTAAAATTCAAATCATATCTCCTAGGTTTTCATTATCTCTTTCTATGTTAATTGCAAGAGCCGTAGGATATGGATTAGAGTTCGCATAATCATTTATAATTATTCTTTTACTATGATGAACATTCATAACAAGTTGACAATCACCAAAGCCAAGGCCATCTAAAGTGTCCTGTGTCAATTTACGATACTTCTCGTGGCGTGCTGTGATAAAGACCAGTTTACAACCATTTTCTTTTTTGTTAAGTAAGGCCTTCACATTGTCCCAAATAGGTTCAACTTCATCATAGTAGTCCCACTTTGATTTAAGAATAGTACCATCAATGTCGCAAAAATATGTTGGTTTATTATTGTAATCAAACCAATCTTCGGCAGTACCAACATCAATAAAGTTTTCTACTTCGCTTTCAAAAAACAAATTGCCTTGAGATATGGTAAAATCTACAATATTAGATACGAATATTTCATTATCTTTATTGGACAATTGTTCAAAACTATTGACGAAGCTTTTTGCTGTTTCAAATTGGTAACCACCAACGCAGAAATGGTCACTTACAATTTTCTTTTCAACAACTGAATTGATAATGCCTTGGTCATTTGTAAGTGTGTAACTTTTGGCACCAGCGGTTCGTATGCGTGGATGTTTTGATAAACTGGCAACATAGATTACATTGCCTTCTTTTTCTTCTGTCTTATAGAACCCATCACAATCTTTAATTAGAATTGGTGATGATAAATCAATACGGCCTCGTTGAATGGCTTGATAAACGGTATCTGCTGGGCCTGTGGTTGGTTTATCTAGCACCACAATGTCAACTTTATTACCAAAGGCTTCTTCTATTTTCTTACGAGCCATGTATCTCTCGTCATGTTCTTTTAGAATTACAATAGTTACACGATGCTTGTCAATGTAATGTTCGGCTGCATTTTGTACCATAAATCTGCCAGCATAATCGGTCAGTAGATACTTTGGCCTCATGTTTGGAAATCGTGACGAGGCGCCTGCACAAGGAATAATTACTTCCATAATTTCTTTATCTCACTTTCAACAAAATACTTATCATCATTTACATAGGTGTAGGGTAGAACTCGCATTAACATTAAAATCAGTAGGTAATTGTTGTTAAAGTGTTCATAGTTTTTAAGAGTGTCGTTTAATACTTTTAACTTTGAATCGAAGTAAAGCTTTTCACCACGAATAAACCATTTACAAACAATATCTTGGCGTAGTTTAGCTAAATCAAACACATATGAATTATACTCGGTGGTCAATGGGTCAATTAAAATGAAATTGCCTTTTGTTTCATACAGTATATTCTCTAAAGTCAAATCACCATGATACTCCGAAGATGGTAGTGTTTTTGGTAACTTAGCATATAACTCGGCACCAGTAAATGGTAAGTTATATTTGTCCCATGGAAATACAGAAATCTTTTGCTCATAAACCTTTGTATAATCTTTTTCTATGGTTTCACTAGCAAAAGTATCAATTGTATTTTTAATAAACTTGGCTAAATCATTTACATCATGTGTCGTTAGATATGTTTTCATATCCTCATGTTGAATGTAATCCATATCATACGAATCACCATACACTTCTAACAATTTAGGAATAGGCAATTGAAGGCGAGATAGAGCATCATATCGTTCCAAATTACGGCCTACGCCACCGGATTTACGAACAAAAACATGGTTGTCTTGTTGTATCAGTTCAACTTTACTCATTGAATGGCCTTTTAGGAGCTTTATTACTTTTGCCAAGATTCAAAATCTTCTCTCAACAAACTATGCCATGTGCCATTATGTGGGCCTGGTGGAAATGGATGATTAGGATTAAAGTAAACAAGATTTTCACCTGTTAGACCTTTTTCTTTCCAATTTGCAGACATCATTTCTTCACCAACCATTGTGGTGCCAAGGTCATAAAACTTATCAATTTGATTAAAACAATCTGCGTATTTGTCCATGTTTTCTGATGACGAGAAAGCAAATTGGTCATTACCAAAATCTCTGTGTGGTGACATACGACAATTTGGAATATACATCTTCGTATTGTCCAATTCTTCAAAAGGTATTGCCACATTTAAAGCAAAGTCATAACGAGAACGGATTACCCAATCATATTTTGTTTGAGTTTCTTCTTCGTAAACTTTTCTTATTTCGTTGGCTTTCATTAAAGAGTATGTTAGATTCCACACCGATTTGGCTGGATCTTTTACTTTCCAATTTGGTTGTGGTGGTGGAACTCTAGTGTATTTTGACAAGTCATTTGTTGGAGGCTTCTCAATCATCAATGTAACAGGCTTGTAGGCAGCAATATGTTCTGCACCAGCTGTATCCCAAACATGGCAAAACACATCTACATCATAATGGTCTAGTAGATTCTTTTTATAATACTCATAGCCTTCTTTGACACACCGAGGTTGTCCAGACAAACACAATGCAATTTTAACCATATTTTGCCTCAATTATTTGTTTCCACTCTGGTACCCTATCATATTGATGAACAATTGTAAAGGGATTTCCTGTTGATGTAACAACTTCGCCGTTTTCAAATTTTGGAGTTGGCTCTACTAAAAGTGGTGCAAACTGTTCAATCTTAGATGGGTCAGCAGTTGTACCTAGTTGACATGCCCATGCTTCTTCAGACCTCAAATACATTCCTGCTTTTTGAAACCAAACACTTTGAATCATAAAATTAAATGTTGATTGGTCACAAATAGGAATTGGTCGGCCTATGGCAGCGGCAAAAATATTCATAAACAAATCTCTTATAGCATCACCACGGCCAGCAAGAACACCCACATTATAGATTTCATTTTTCTTATAGAGGTCGTGAATGTAATTACCATAAGTTTCAAATAGGTTTTGATTGCCCCATGGTTCATCAATGTATCGCAAAGATTCCGAAGCAAAAATTAAATCTTTATCTTCGTGTAGATTCTTTTCAATGTATTCAATTGGGTTGCGTTGAAAGACCACATCTTTTACATCGGTTGTTACGATGTAGCGGTAATCTCTTGTTGTGAGGAAATTGTGCATGAACAAAAAGCGTTCAACATGGACAGGAATAGCCGATTGATGAACTAAATTGCCTTCAGAATCTTTTTGACCTGCAACAACAATAAAACCGGCATCAATAACTTTTTTGACAGTTTCTTTATCGCAGTTTAGGAGAACCAGGACTTTATCGCCTTCAAAGCCTGATGCGTTGATTGAGTTAACCCAATACTTTAGTTTTGACCAATCATAGTTGGTACTTGTGCCAATTATCAAATCTTTCATAATAAACCTCAGTTGTTGTAATATTACTTATGCTTCGTATAATCTTTAAATCGCTTTACCTTTTGGCCTGGAGTGGCATCTTGGTAATTTTGCCTTAGTATATTAGTTCCTTCTTGCCCACCACCTGAAACAGGTAGAATATCTGGTTTCATAGCCTCGCTAACACTCTTATGTAACTTTGTACCGGTAACATCTTGGACATGTTTCCATGCGTTTTTGGTGTCTTTGTTCTTTATGTATTGCTGTAGTTTTTTCTTCTGGTCAGCAGTTGCCTTCTGATGAAAACGGAACATTTCCATGGCACCAATGTTACCCACATAGGCCGCCTCGTCTATTTTACTTTTAAACATTTACCCTCTGGTCAATGTAAGAATTTTTTGAATTTGTTTTTCAATAATTGGCCCACGATTTGGCCAATGAATGTATGGCTGTGCCTGTGTTTTTAACAGGTTGGTCAAAAAAGGCATAATAATCTTTTCAACTTGTTTTAACCTTGCCATATATTCTTCAACTGTTTCATCTTTTTCAGCAATAACTGCCTGATATTCAGCTTCATCAACAGCGGTAAAACCAAAATCTTCTTCGCCATATTCTTCTAAAATTTTATTGATATCGTATGCCATTTATTTGAAATCCTTTGGTTTATTTTTTGTAAGTTTTCCGTCTTTTATGTATACCCACCAAAACCCTTCATGGCGATTTACTTCACCATCCAAAAGTTCTTCGTATATGGCAAGTAAAGTACCGGGATGAAAATGATTCACACCTGGCTCTTTAAGAAAATCAACATCAGTATTTTTTCTTGCTAATTCCAATATTTCTGGTGTTGGGTCATTTTCATAATCATCTCCACAAATAATACCAAATTTTTGATTCACTATTCGTTTAGCATTTACGATGTCTGATTTAACCGAATCATATTGATGGTTGCCATCAATGTAAATAAAATCAAATGTGTTACTATTGAAATTTTTCAAATAATCTTTTGAGCTGCCACGAATGATGGTAATATTTAAATCTTTCTTTGCTTCATATTTTCGGACAACATCAATAGTATTAATGAAAGCCTCGTGTGTCATTTTGTCCATTTTTTGATAATCAAAAGCTAAATCTTTTTTATCTTTAACAGAACAATATGGTTTCCAAAAATCAATTAATGTAATGCTTGATTTTTCGACCAAAGCGTCCAACCAAATTTTCGTTGAACCTTCACCATACCAAACACCAATTTCTAATGCATTAATTGGTCTTTTAAATTCTCCAATTACATTTTTCATACCCTCTAACCGCCAAGAAACAGCTTGGTTGATTGGAGGAGAAATTAAATTTGGAGTTGGAGTATAAAGCGCTTCAGCAAAACTTCTTGGTTGATATGTATTCATAATATTTTTGGTCTATCATTTACTCCAATTTTTTGCGGCCGTAAAGTTTGCTTGGCTAAATTCTAATCTATCTACAAGTTTCAGAGCACCACCTGTTGTTTTAGAAACTGCTACAAAACCTTCTGGTGCAGTAATTCTAAATCCGTCATCGGTTCTAATGAAAGTGCCAATAGATTTAATCGTTTCTAATTTACGAATAATCATTAACTTAGCATCAACCAATAAATTCTGTAAGTCGAAGATTGTTTTTAAACTCATTGCAGAACTACGGAAGAACCTCATAACTTCTGTTTTCTCGGCTGCTTTTTTTCGTTTTGTATCTTCTCGTTTCACACTAGATATTTCTTTATTTAGTTTTGCTTCCACGAAGCGAACCAATTCTAATGTATGAGCTCTTGTGTCAGTAATCTTTTTACCTTCACGCACTTTGGTATTATTAAAGGTCTTAATGTATTCTAAGATTGTATCGCTAGAAGCAATACGATTTAATGTTAAGGCAGGAATGGTTTGAAATGTTCGACCTGCTAGTGCTAGAATGGTTGTAATTTGTTTTGTTTCTTCTTCTGTAAATGTTGCAGAGCCTGAAGCATCGGTAAAAGAAGCATCACGAAACCAAACATCTTTGGTTGTAGCCAAGCGACCAATGTCAATGTTAAAAGAAGCCTTCATATCTTCCATTTTTTGGCCAGTATATGATGTATGAAACACAATACCAACTTGTGCAGCCATCATCATCTGTGCTAACTTAGAATTTGTTGGTACAGCATATACAATGGTGTTTGGTTGAAAGGTGATATAACTTTCACCATCAATCGTTTCTTTTTTCAAATCACCTTTTGTAAACATCATATCACCTTGTAATATGCCTTTGATGCCTAGTTTTGGTAAATAACGCAAGGCCATTTTTAACTTTGCGTTGAGGCCTTCAGATGGATGATTTCTGTCAATATCAGCATCAGTATAATTTAGCTTTGCGTTTTTAGCAAATATACCTTTTGTACCAACAAAGAACTTACCATTTTCTGGATTGGTGCCAGCAAATACGGCAGGTGCACCATCCCATTTTGTGGTGATATTCATTTTAGTATCAGCGTGACCTGCCAACATGTTACGAAGCGATTGTAGAAAGTTGATAGCTTCCCGAGCACCAGCAACACCACGATTGAGAACTTGGTCCTCAATGTGTTCTAGGTGAAGGTTCTTTCCTTCTTTACTTTCTGTTAAATATTCTGTGAAGTTCATTTTTTTTATTCTTTAGTTGCATTATTTTTAGTGCCATAATTTACTTTATAATTTAAATAACATTGGTCCGGCTTCAATAAGATTTCTAATATAAGGACTATAAGCTTTTCCAGATTTTAAATTTCTAGATTCTGCTGCAATTTTTGGTCGAATTTGTAATATTAAATTTGCTTTGATTGGAGTGCCAGCAAAAATTTGAACTACGGGGTCACCTGTTGGACGATACACCGCTTTAAGGCCACTATTTTGTAATTTTTGTGAAAACATTTTTTCAAAATCTTTGCCAAATGAAAGTTGTTTGTATGTTTTATTTTCTAATTTAACCAATTCGATTGATAAATTTCCTTTGGTTGCACCTTCAATAATCAATCTTGTTAAATTTATAAAAAATGTTTTATTTTTAGTAGATATTTGATTTTGTATTTGTTTTGTGGCATGTTTATAAGCAATTGCGGTGGCTTCTTTTAACATTTTTTTAAAAGCCTCAACTTTAACATCTTCTCTAGAAGAAAATACTTCAGAACTATCATAGTTCTTTAGTGCATTATTATAACTATTTTCTATTTTAGAAATATCTAAGTTTAACACATTTTCCCATAATACTTTTTGTTTTGAAAAATCGTGGCCAGTAATTTGAGCAAATTGGTCTCCGCCTTTAACTTTTAATGATATTTGTCTTGAATATGGTTTATCATTAATTTTTATTTTAATATCAGCTTTAGTCCCTTTTTGGTCACCAACTCCATCGGAACTAATATCAACTTTGTCTACCACGCCATTTAAAGCAAAAGAAAGAACTTCTTCTTTCCATGTAGTTTCTATATAGTCGATGGCCGAATCATATAAATCATCAACTACTATTCTATCTTGAGGATTACTTAATAAATTAAAAGCAGGTAAAGGCAAATACATTGAAAAATTAATTTTATCTACGGCAACTTTACCTTTCTTCATCATAATATCTTTTGGTTTATAGGTGATAATTTTTGCCGATTTAAAGAATTTATTTAAAACATCATTAATCATTTTTTTTGTCAAAGGAATATTGTTCTTTTTAAATGATTCGGGCCTATTGATGAATTTGGCCGTAAGTGCGGCACCAAGTATACCTTCAGCTACATCTCCGCGATTATATTTTACACCGTCTTTGGCCATTTAATACTCCGTTTTTAGTTTATCGGAGTATTTATGTTAACATAATTAACGAATAATGTCTATCTCTTTGTCACCAGTCCAAACTTCCATCTCTATCCGTAATCGTTTCTCGGCCTGAAGTGTTGTATATCTACTACAAGCCTTTTTTCTCCACCATTCTACTAGATTCACCAGGTGAAATTTATCATAGTTCTCTTTATCTTTAATCAACTTATCTGTTTTACCAAGAACCACATCTTTAAAGTTGGAGAATCCATAGTTAGAATAGTAATAACGCTTTTGCTCAGTCAAACCTTTAGCCTTCTCAATTGTATTCATAAATGAGTCATAATCACTCTTATGATTCTTTAATGATGCTTTAGTCATCGCAATAATTGTGGTGCTTATCTTTAGTTTACGAGAACTAGCATCGGCAGGCACAAACTGACCTACAATACCTTCAACATAGTTTTTTAAATCTTCATATGGTTTACCATGCATCATAGGCAGGAAATTAGATTCTGTTACACCACCAAAGCGTAGATAAGGTTTCATGCCATCATATTGCGATATAGCTTTTGTAGTACCATATAAACTTGTGGTTTCAAACAAGCAGGTGTTCATCTTGTATTTTTTGTCTAATATCTCTCGCACTTCATGTGAACAACAGATAGCTGCCAACAATTTACCACCAAGATAATTAAAACCAAATGGTTGTGCTGGTACAATGACAAATCCCATGGCAGTAGCACGATTAAATGACTGTGCGGTTTCTAGTTCGTTGGTCATCACACAACCAAGAAGTTGATTTCTTGGCTTCATCATAATTGTAGGAGAACCAAGGCGAATAAACCCAACCCACTTTTGAGTTTTCTTTTCTAATACAGCCAAACGAACATTACGACCAGGTGAAGATAGATTATTATGTGATGAGATGATATCTAAGTATAATTGCCATCTCGGTGATTCTAATTCAACGACCTCAAATTCCATATCTTGTGGGTTCATTGTAAAATCACTAAACAAATCTTCTTCAGGACCACAACCTGGCAAAGAAAAAGGCATTTCTGCTAAGGCATTGAGCTTCTGCTCTCGCATATACTCATCAATACGATTGAAGTTACCAAAGTAATCTTCAAATACTTTAGCACAATGTTGGGCTTGTTGAAGGTTTAAACTCATACTTTAAGGTCGTTAAATTTATTGTTAAATCTTTTCTCACGATTACCAAAAGTGTTTAATGGTACATCAGGAATGTTTTGAACTTGGCCAGAATCAGAGATGCCTTGCTGTGCCGATGGTTCAGCATCATACAATCTCATCTTAGACCTGTCAACACCAATGACAAATCGTTTGTATAAATTTGGATCACCATAACGATTCTTTAATTGTTTGACCAACATCTGATTGAGAGATTCTAGTTCTTCATTTGAGATTAAAGCAAACATGAAATCGGCAGTAGCAGGCAGACCAAATGATTCACTTGTATCTTCTAGGCCAACATCGGAGTTGGAGAAGCCGCTACGAGTTGTTTGTGTGGCAGAAACAATTGGTAAATTATGTTCTACTGCCAGACCACGGAGTTCTTCAGCAATACTTTTAATGTAAGTATAACTGTTAACATTTCCGCCTGGTTTGATACGAGCCGAAGCACAGATGTTTAGATAGTCAATAAAGATGATGTCAGGCTTAAATGTTTTCTTTAGAGCTAATTCATTCAATAGGGCACGGAAGTGTAGCACAGAAGCACAGGCAGTTGGATATTCTTTGATAATTAATTTGCCTTGCGTTTTGTTTTTAAGAACCGAAAACTTTCTTTCATAATCAGTTTTATTAATGGTACGCAATTCATCCATCGTCAAGTTCAATTGATTGGCGTCAATACGCTCAGCAATTCGTTCTTCGGCCATCTCTAATGTAATGTATAGAACATTGAGGCCTTGACTGATACAAGAAGCTGCACAATGGCACATGAACAATGATTTACCAACGCCTGTGCCTGCAAGAGCAATATTCAATGTCTTAACTGGCAAACCGCCTTTGGTAATTTTGTTAAAGATATCTAAATCAAATTTAACCCTAGATTCTACACGATGGTAGTAATCATATCGTTCATCAGAATCTTGTATGTAATCGTGGCCAACATTACTGTCAAAGGAAACACCTAGAGCATCACTTAATAGTTTTGGTATTTCACCTTTACTTTTCTTGGACTGTTTATCATCTAAGATACCAACTGATTCCATAATGGCATTATAGATGGCTTTGTCTTGGCAAAACTTCTCAGTTTGCTCAGAAAGCCAAGCCAGTTCTACTGTGTCATCTTTTGTTTCTTTGATAGTGTTGAGAAGTTCAATCGCTGACCTTACTTGTGGTTCGGCCAACGATTTAGTTTCGGTGAAATTAATTACAAGTGCTTCGTGTGTAGGTAAGTTTTTGTATTTGTTTACGAAATCAAATACTTCTTTGAATACATTTTTCTCTGCATCATCAGAAAAATAATCAGAACGAATAAAAGGTAAAACTTTTCTTGTATAGACCTCGTTATAAATTAAATTCTTCAGAATCGTCTGTTCTAATCTGCTCATCTGCTTTCGCTTTTTCTGTTAATATATGTGTTAAGATGTCACCCATGATTGTAACAAAATCCTCATCATCTTTCAAGAGGTCAATGTCATGTTTACCTGGATGGACAATGGTGAAACCAAACTTTAACCTAGCCATCTCGCCTTCTTCAACCACTTTTGCTTGATGATAATGATAAACTACACCTTCATAATCACCAGCAATGATTTGAATACCTGTAATATCGGTATTCTTAAAGTCAATAAAGGCGAAATCTATGCCTTCTTTAAGCATCTTCGGTTTCTTCCAAAACATCATCTTCTCGCATAATGCTTCCATAAGAGATAGCGTATTTCTGATTAATATATTCTTTAAACTTGGCATTTTTTAGTAGGTCTCCCCAAAAATCTTTATGATGTGTGTCAGCTTCACGATACTTCTGGCCTAACTCACCGGTTGATTGGTCAACTTTTGAGTACCAACCATTGGAGGGTTTCTGTATGAAGCCGCCTTCTAGAGCAACCTCTAATAGGCCTGAATATTTTTGAATACCGCCCTCAAATGAAACTGTTACAGGAATCTTTGACTTCTCACGGACAAAACGAGATTTCTCCACATTAATGATGAAGTTATAACCTGAAACTTCACCTGCGGTTTTATCTTGTTGACGACCAAGAATCCAAATCGTATCGGCTGAATAATAAGAACCTGTGCCACCACCAACAATTTCTCGTGGGAACATACCAATTTCTTTATAGGTGTGATTTACTACAATCATTGGAATATCTTTAATTGTAAGATGTGGTGTAATCATACGGAATAAAGATTTGATTTGTTTAGCACGGGTCATATCTGCAACTGACCTGCCTTCAATAGAATCATCAATTTCTTTTTTAGATGCTAGATTACCAATTGAATCTAAAATGATAATTAGTTTATCGTCTTTACCTAGTTCTTGTAATTGCACCATGATGTCATGCTTTAGTTGCTCAACATCGGTGATAGGTGTATGAAGAACTCTTTCTTTATCAATGTTGAAAGTTTCAAAATACTTTTGCGGAGTTCCAAACTCTGAATCATAGAATAGTATTACCGCATCTTTATACTTTTTGGTATAAGATGAAGCCATCAACAAAGCAAAGGCGGTCTTAAAGTGTTTTGATGGTCCCGCCAGCATTGTAAGGCCAGGCACCAAACCACCATCTAGTGAGCCTGAAAGTGCCACATTAACCATCGGCACATCGGTTGGTATTACATCTTTGTCGGTAAAGAATTTTGATTTGGAAAGAATTGCACTATCTTTAATCGTTGTATTCTTCTTTAGTTTGTCAAGTAAACTCATGTTAAAAGGAACCTCCATCTAATCGGGTAATTTTGTCTTTAGGAATTATTTCACTATTGCTGTCTGTATAAAAGGATTCTATACTAATATGTGGTGTGTTGTCAACTACTTTTTTCTTTTTTGCCTTTTTGATAGGTCTCAGTTCTTCTATGGGACTGTTTTGAATGTTTTTATAGGTCTGATTGGCGGCAATCAGTAACAGAACGGCAAGAGGATCAAATACAACAATGATAATCATAATGACCGCTCTTACTGCTTTGTCAATAAAGCCAGGGTCATCTTTTGAATAGAACAACTCGGCAATATATTTAATTGGCCCTATCTCTGCTGATAGTTTGTTTTCTTCGGCCATCAACGGCAACTTCTCTGTTGAAATTCGTTTTAATTCTGTTTGTGTATCTTGTATCTGCTTGTCAATTTTATTGCTTGCTGTTGCTGGGTCGCCTGCTCTCTGTAATAGATATGTCAACCTATCTTTTGCAATCTTCTCTTGTGTTTCTAATGTTTTTAATTGAACTGTATTTGCGCCAAGAATTACATTAGAATCTAGGTGTGCCTTTGAAAGATAACCAAAAATACCCATTGAAGTAATTACCATGAGTAACACGATGGCCAATAGAAAATAGTACCGCATCACTCGTATAGTATTATTCCAATTGTTATATAGCCAAGATACTGTTACTAATTTAGCAACTTCTAATATAGAACCCATTAAGATAATTGGCCAAAAAGAACCAGGAAATATCTGTGCAAGGCCAATTACTGAATAATAGGCGGCAATGCCTGAGAGAGCAATTGCTGTCGAGAAAGGTAGCCAAACTTGTATCATGGATTTTTTGGGTCGTGAGGTACATCAATCACAAATGTAATGCGTGTTTCATCACCAATGTTTTCGGTGCCATGTGGTAACTTATTATTAAACCACAGGAATGTGCCAGGTTCTACAATCACAGATTCATCTCCTACACTATATCTATAACGGCCTTGGATGGAAAGATGATATCGGTCTTTCGTAAGGTAATAAGTGCCTTCATCTATGTGCTTGCCTACTATTTTACCTACAGGCAAAGATAAGAAGGCACAACGAGCAAAACGACCAAATGTTTTCCATGCCCAACGGAGTATTTCGGTGTGATGACCGCAAGCAGGAGTTGGAATACAAAGCTCTGAATTTCTGGCATCTTCATTTGCATTTCGCACCGCACCTACAACCAATTGTAAAACTTTGGCACTTACTAGATTAATAGTAGGGTCTAGCATCTCAGCATGAGCCATGTCCGTCTGAATACCCCAATCTTGCGGAAATAATTCTAGCTCATTTTTAATTTTACTTACATCTAAGCCAGTTTGTATGACACGAATATTATCCAAAGAAACTCTCCAAGGTATTCTGCTTCTCTGTTTTCCAACCCATACAATCTAACACAATACGAATTGGATCAACAAAGGCTTTGTCAAACTGTGTATCATAATCAATGAACTGCTGTATATCAAACTCTTTTGGTAATCTCTGTGGAAAACTAATGACTGTATCTTTAATGGGATTAGGCATTTTAAGATAGATGAATTTCAGTTTCTCACCTTCTTGTATAAGTGGATATTGTTTTTCTAAGCCAAGTTTTTTCAAATGAAAGTTATAAAGTATAGCACCTTTGACATGAATTGGTGTGCCTTTCTTATACAAGGTAACCGAATCGGAGTATTGAGAAATGCCATTACAACCTCTAGGTGAGGATATTTCTTCAACAGGCAAATTCATAAATTCTATTTTGAAATCTTCAATAAATTTATAAACATCTTCTTCGGTGCCAGTCATCATTAATTTCAAAACTTCTCGCATCTTCACACGAATCACACTAGGCGTAGATGACTTTACCATTTCTAGACCCATCACTTTAAGTTTTGGTTCTTTGTATGCAACGCCTTCGTTATTATATACATTTATTGCGTAACGCTTTTTGGCAGTCCACAAACCTTTGTCTGCCAACGCTTCACGCTTCATAATCATTTTTTGAGCATGAGCCCTAACATAGTTCGCCAAATCCAAATACGCTCTGTCAATGAACGGTTGAATCTTAGCCTCACAGACCTTGTCCATGAAGGCGATGATTTTTTGATTATCTCTACCCTCTTTCTCATACACCGAATCGACCAACTCTCCAAGACGAAGATAAATGGAGTCAGTATCACTCGCAATAACATAATCGTTTCCTTCTGTTTTTAAAATATTGTTCATGTATTCATTCAGTTTGTTTTCAATCCAACGAATACTTAATTGACCGGCTTGTGTGACTGCCAATGCCTGTCGTAAATCATAGAAACGGAAGTATTGCGAACCTAAAGCACCGTAAGCGGAGTTTAGAGAAACTTTTTTCGCAAGCTGTAGGTTATTATATCGTGCTACCAACTTTTCTAATTCATATTTCTTATCTTTGTCCGTTTCAAGTTGATACTCTTGTTGTGCCTTAATCATTAAATTCTTAAACTTTTTTCGGTCCTCATACATTTCTTCCATCATCTTAGGCAAAAAGCCTTGCCGTTCTGTGGTAAAAAACTGTCCGTTTGGCGTCAAAGTAACACCATTAAGTTTAGAAGTATCAATTTTCTGATACAACATTTTTTCAACTGTTACACCTTCAGAGATAATGTCACGCATCTCTTGTGTGTAGTTAGGTGGTTCAATAATTGTTTCTGGTGAAATATTATACTGAATCAACAAGTGTGGGTATAGGCTATTAAGGTCAAATGATGCAACCCAATCATGCTTGCCAACTTGTGGTTCTTTTACATATGCACCTTCAAATGCAGATTCTTTAATTCTGTTTTCTTTTGGCGGAACAATAATTTTTTTGTCCATCAAATAAGAATTGATTAGAGCATCCCACATTCTTGTTTGTGCAAATACATCTTCAAAGTTTGTTTTTGTATCGTATGCCAAAGTGGCAGCCAATTCAATCAACTTTAACTTTTCTTCTAGCTCAACGATAATTTCAACATCTCTAATGTTGTATTCAATGAACTTTTGATAATTGTGTTTGTAAAGCTGATGTAAACTATCATACTCAGAATAATCTATTTTGTTGGTGCCTAGCTCAACCGAACTGATATGGTCTAGTTTATAGGACTCTTGTGACTTACCGCCTGGTGCATACCAGCGATATAACTCAATGTAATCTAAACAAGAAACGCCAAAAATATCATAGGCAATTTGCTTTTGGCCTTTGATAATCTTCTCTCGTTCAACAACTGAATTCCAAGGCGAAAGCTTTTTAGTCATATCAGGACCAAGAATCTTTTGCATACGATTGTGTAGATATGGAATATCAAAGAACTTAACATTCCAACCAGAAACGATATCTGGTGTGTTTTTCTCCCAATCGGTTAGAAAGGACTTGAGTAGTGTATATTCATCTTTACACTCAATATAGTCAACATCATCACGAGTATTGTTAAATTTACCACATCCGTAAACGCTAAACCTCTTATTTAGTTTTTTTATAGCTATGGCGGTTACCGGTTCGCTGGCGGTGGCCGGGTCTGGGAAACCGTTTTCTGAACCCACCTCAATGTCAATGATAGCTATGTCTAGGTCATTGATGTCCCAATCAACAACACCTTTTTGATTGTCAGCTATGTAAGCATACTCCAGACGAGTGTTGCCAAACATCTTAAAGTTTTGAACTTCTTCGTATCGGCGAATAAACTCTTTTGCTTCTTTGATTGAACCAAACAACTTAGGTTCTAATACATCGCCTTGCAGAGAACGCCATTCTGTTTTTTTGTTCGTAGGAAAATACAAAATCGGAGAGTATTCAATCTTTTGCTTGACTCTCCGACCGTTATTAATGCCTCGGTAAAGAATGTAATTACCATAGCATAGAACATGTGTGTAGTATTTGTTATTCATTCATACATTATATCATACTTTTGGAATAAATGAGGCAATTTCAATATTACTGCCAAAAACCTTGTTATATTGATTTTCTAGCTCACGGCTCGGTGTAGTTACACATAGAATATCTGCTTTAGATATTTCAATGCCTGTGTTGAATTCTTCGGCATAATCTAAGAAAGGAGCAAAGCCCATCATTGGTCCCTCTTTCGTTGGTTGAACAATTACTTGAACTGGCTTTTTCAATGTAACTATCGTTGCTGATTTATCAGCCGTAGTTACGGGGCCGTCACGCCATTCATTGTCAACATCTGCCATAACAGTTTGGCTGGTTTTAAATGTAATTAATTTAATTGTCATAGGTTCACCTGTGTTTCTGTTGGCAACACACCAATTGTAACCCAGCGTTTTGGAAATAACATCTCACGGTCTTGGAAGTCCTTCATGTCGTGAGTTGGGTCTTGCATCCATCCCACCACTTCAACCATGTTATCAAAGTCCCGTAAAAACAAATCATATTTTTCTGCTCTTGGGAGTTTATGTTCTATTGCCAATTTCTTAGCGAGTTCACGAAAATTCATTCTTTTCTTTCCTTAAAATCGTAGAAGAAATCATTATTATTCCTTGCAGAATGTTTATTGTATTTCTCTACTGAATACAGCTTTGTTGCTATTTTAAAATCTGGCATTTTGAATTCAGGTACTGTCAGAGAAGCATCATAGAATAATGTTTTATTATTTGGTTGGGCAGCAAATTGTCCATTGTCCAACTTAATAAAATTATAACTCTTATGTTCTTCTACTGTTTCAGAAAATCCTGTATTCAAATAGCCAGGGTCGTTTTGGCAAAAATCCACGGTGAACATATACTCACCAAAATGCCACTTCCTATCTTTGTCTAAGAACTTGCATTTCAACATTCGCAAATTATCTTTTTCAATGACAGTAATATTATAACTCAAAGCGTCCCAAATTTGCAAGTAATCCAAAGGTAAGATTGCATCATTTAGTGATTCTTGCCTTGACACGAAAGCATGTAAAGGTAGTTTATCATACAAGGCACCATAATTAGGTAATAGTGCCTCAATACGAAACGCTTGGCCTTTAATACATTTGATTGTCATCCATATGCATGGTTCATATTCACCAAAACCTTTTTCAAAGTCATAGAGAAATTCTTTCTTAACAAAGCATTGGACTGGAGGTAAATTATGGACAAGAAACGCCATTAGTTTTGTTCTGCTTTATGTGCTTCTAGTGTTTTGCGGAACTTATTGGCGTGTGAGCGCTCTGCTTTGGCCAATGTTTCAAACCAATCAGCAATCTCATCAAAGCCTTCATCTCGTGCCGTTTTGGCCATACCAGGATACATATCGCTGTATTCGTGGGTTTCACCGTGAATAGCGGACTCTAATGCTTCAGCTACGGTTGCGGCTGATAGACCAGTGCCTGGATCTCCTGCACCACCAGTCAATAGATATTCCATGTGACCATGTGCGTGACCTGTTTCACCTTCAGCGGTGGAACGGAACACAGCGGCTACATCTGGTGCGCCTGCTACATCAGCCATGTTTGCGAAATACAAATAACGGCGATTAGCCTGTGATTCACCTGCAAATGCTTCTTTCAATGCTGCTTCGGTACGAGTACCTTTTACTGTTTTTGCCATACTATTTCTCCTTAGTTACTGAATAATATTCTTCTTTAAAACAACCACATTCTGGACACATAAACAAGTCCGATAATTCTTCAAACTTGCCTTCTGTTGCCTCATCGTGAACATGGCCACAAACGGTACAAATATACTGCAATTCCATATTATCTCCTTTAATAGTTAAAAACTAATAATAATATGTATTCATAGTTTAACTCAATTATGTGGTTTTGTCTAATGATATTTTTTTATCCTTGTGATTTGTTTTTTCAATACTCTAACCTAAAAACACCAAAGGTACTTCTGTTTTTTGTAGTGAGTTAGCAAAGACAAAAAACGGAACAAATCTTTCATTAAGAAAACCAGGATATCTCCAAGGCAATGGCTCAGAGGTTGTTCGTATTATTGGATATGCGTCTGAACAATGAACCCAAATATACTCCATGATTTGAAAATACTCTCTTACTAAATTTTGATACAGGTCTTTACGCATAATATAAACACCCTCATAACTAATTGTGTTGTGTCCAGGATTTGTAAACCAAGACATGTGTTTTTCATACAAAGGGTTTACCTGAACGATTGCTTGCTTAAATAAATTCCAATATTCTGGTGGTTGAGATTGTAGGTACTGTTCTTCAATTGAAGTGTTAATGGTTCTAACACGATTCATAATTACATCGGATGTTTCTAAGATTTTAAGAGCAGCTTCTTTTTGTTCATCTGATGTAAGGTACTTAACCGATTCTTCAGTTGCTGGCATTGTAATCTTTTCATTTGGATTGTCTATATCCAAAACAGATAGATAACGGCGATAAGAACCAACACCAACATATTGAGGCATTTCAAAGCTAAGGTTTGCTACATACAAATCTGTTACTTGTTGACCAATTGCACGGAGAAATTCTTCTTCGGTTGCTCTAAAATAGTAATGTTTATATTTTAATATTTCACTATCAAGTGTGACATTAATAAACGAACCCTTTTCTGAAGGCGGATGCCACTCATAAGCACCTGTGCCACCAGCATAACATGCCTTTACCCAAGACGATTCAAAATTAAAAGGAAAATCTCTATGAAAATGGGTATAAAAACGAATAGACATTATTCTACCTTTTGTATTTCTTTTTTGTTCTTTTCTGATTTAAATGGAATTGAAGCCGCAAGTTCGGCTTCAATCATAGAGTTTTTGAAATGACCTCGTCTAAGTGGGTCAATGATTGTGGCAATTTGTCTTTTGGACTCTTTGCTGAGTTTGAAATTTTTATCACGCTTTGCCATAATATATCTTTATAATGTTAGTTAATATTCATTAGGTTTTTTACCTATATTGTATTTTGCAATTAAATCCCACTCATCTTTTTCCTTAAAAGAAATAATCTTTATTTGATGTAGTGGAGCAATGTTATCTTCAATCAATTTGTAGTTTAATATTTTTACCAGACCCCATTCTTCTAGTAAATTCGCAATAGCATTCCTGCGCTGTATATCATTCTCAGAAATATTGGATGGTTTGCCATCTAATGCAAATAGTTCTTTAAAATGAACGATGTAATACCTGCCTTGTTTATGTAAGATGTGGCAAGATTGGTATAATACTTTTTCTTTGCGTGAAGAAACACCAATGCGGGTTAAGGTTTCACGCACCTTCAAAAAATCATCTTGTTCATTAAGGCTAACCTCAATGAACTGTGTCAAATCAACCATTTTACTTCCTTAATCCACCAATATCGGTTTGTTCTTTTAGTTTTTGGATTTGTTCTTTGCTTAATAAGCGGAGAGCCTCACGGGCTTTAGAATCTGAGAAACCATAGATTGTCTTTATACATTCTAAATCATCATTTTTTTCAGATTTTATCCACTTCGCAAAAGGTCGTTTCTGTGACCTTACCGTATTTAGTAAAAAGTCATTTTGAAGCTTCTTATCTAAGTGGTGACGGCGATTGACTTCATTAGCAAAAAACACACAGTCCTGATGGTAAGAAAGGCTGCGGTTTACGATAAAAGGTACATATTCTTTCTCGGTCAATTCATCGGTAATGAGTTGCTTTTTACCTTGTAGTATTTCTTTCACATAATCAAATGGGCTCATGTCATCATCCTAATCAGTCCGACTGTATCAATGGTGACGAGAAGCAAATAATTAGCAAGCATACCAAATGATTTACGAGTATAGGAAGCCCAACCATACATAGCGCAACCGGCAATCCAAATAGGGTATAAGATAAGAAGTGGGGGGTTGGGAACGGTGAGAGCCATAGTGATACTGCAACCAATGCTAATAGCCCAAGCAACGAGTTCAACCGCAAACCGTATTCTATTACTTTTCCAGTCATCTTTTATCCATTCAAATAGATTATAAAATAAATCATTCATTAATTGAATTCACAGTTGACCATAATTTCTGTGAGGCAAGCTACAGTATTTATTTCTTGGTCAGCAACAAAGGCTGCCTTATACTGATAGTCAGCAAGGATTACAACGGCCTGTGGAACGGATGAGGGTTTTAAAGTGTCGCTTAATGTATCATATAGTTTACGAAACAGCGAGGTATTGTCTATTTCATGTGATGATACCCACTTACGAATGGCACCAAAATCTTTAGCAACAATATGCTTAGACAATTCATCAATTGAAATGTCAGCGATTTGAACAAGGATGCCTGTATCAATCTTGCCAAACTGAGAGTAACGCTGAAGTTCATTTAATACACGGCGAAAATCTGGAAAATGTTTCTTAACTAATTCTGCCAAAACCTTCTCGTCAGCATCAATTTTTTCACTTTGCAAAATAGATTGAGTTCGCTTAAAGAACGCAGAGGCCATCTTAGCCTTCTCGCCATTCTTTAAACCAAAATCAATAACCGCACACCGTGAATGGAGTGGTTCAATGATACGATTCTTATAGTTACATGTAAAGATGAACGAGCAGTTGCTAGCGAATTCTTCAATCGCATTACGCAAGGCAGGTTGAGTTGAGTTTGGGTTTAGATAATCTGCTTCGTCAATGATGATGACCTTACGACCACCGGTAAGCGACATAGATGAAGCATAGTTTTTGATTTTGGTTCTAAAAGTATCAATACCACTTTCATCTGAACCATTGATGACCATAAAATCACAACCAATTTCATTACACATGGCTTTGGCAATGGTGGTCTTTCCCACACCAGCACCACCAGCCAAAAGTAAATTAGGAATTTGTTTTTGATTTACATATTCCTGAAATGGTTGTTTCAGGCGGTCAGGTAAAATACAATCGTCAACAGTTTGAGGCCTGTATTTCTCTGTCCATAAAAGGTGTTCCATAATATAATTCTTTCACAATATACTTCATAATAAAATACTTAGTCATGCTCATTCAAACGAGCAACTACTGTTAAGTAATCTTCTTTTACTTCCCAAGAGCCTACAGGACCAGCAAATAGAATAGTAACTTTCTTTTCTTTATTTCCTTCAGCAGTTGCTACTGTGGTAACTCTTTCATAAACATTAACAATATGGTCTGAATTAATTGCGATTGATTCATCAACATGTCCTTCAACCGCATTTGTAAACATTTTAAATGGCATATTAATTACCTTTTTCAAATTTAGAGCCTGCCTCAGTTGTAACCCAATATTGCAGCGGAACAGTTTTGTTTTTAAAGTGTGAAATACCTTTTGATGAGATAAAGACATCATAAGAACCCGGCATTATTTTCGTGATGTTCTCTGTTTTGAAAACCATTTTAAACTTATTGCCATTACCTTCTGAAATTTCTAGAGCATCGGTGTGTGCTGAATCATTTTGTAAATCAAGTGTAACAATACTTACTTTTTTACCATCAGATTCAATTGCAACTTGTGGTGAAGAAAGAACGCTGGCAGCTCGCATGACCCAATCAAAATCTTCAGCAGTGAGGTCAAACTTAATTTCTGCATCAGGCATTGTCAACTGTTTCTCAGGTGGAGTAACAATCATATTAGATGGAGTAAAGCGATATTTGATTTTGCTACGACCTTTGTTGCCAACGATTGTAACTTGTTTCTCATCAAACTCAAATGACGGATCATCTTTGTGTAGAGAGATGACCGACAGAAAGTTGTTTAGGTCATAGATGCCAAACTCAGCAGGAATATCTTCTTTGATAGATACTTCAGCTAGAATGTTTTTATGGCTAGACACCGTTTTAAGTGTTTTGCCTGGTTTGAAAAGAATACCTTGATTGATTGCACCAAAGTTCTTTAAGATTGCTACGGTTTCATTAGATAATTTCATACATCACTCCATAATTAAGATTTATCATCAACAGAATACATTATATCATGTTCATATAAGAATGTCAAGCAACATAGAGCATGAGCTAGATGATGTTTGCCAGATTCAGGATCAATTTGTTCACCTTCTTTCCATGCCCACAAATGCCTTTGAGCTGCATCAAAGTACCTGCGTTTGGAATCTGGTACATGTTTCCAATTATCAGGTTCATACTTCTGAGCACCAAAGGTTAATACATCAACAACAGCTTTAAGTGCAAGCGGTGGTAATAAACTATATTGTAGTTTACCACCATCAAACTTGCGACCACCAGTTGTGGCTGTTTGTGAATCTTTTACAACCTTACTTGTCATAGACGACCTGTGTATTGTGCTACAGCAGGCATATTGCCAGTAAATGCATAGGTACCGATGTGCTGAGTTTTCATCCAAGGACATAAATGAATTGTACCACCCATTTTACGCCACATCTGACAGAACATATAATCTTCACTTAGATAGCGGTCAGAACCACCATCAGTAATTGAACCTTTGCTATCAATTACAGTATCAAAGTATGCATGAATGTACCTAGAGCCATCAAAGTTTGCTTGACCTACATGGTCTGGCTTATAACGAATCATTGGATATTCTTTTTCCATTTTGTGGAAAACTTCACGCTTCACCATCATATAGCCTGTGCCAATTTCTAGCACTTCTAATGGGTCTGTAACCTGAAACTGTTTTGTTCCAGAAACCACATTAAAGACATATTCACCTACCAAGGCTTCAAGTTCTTTTGGTTCTAAATCAGGATGATTTCTTGCCGCTTGTGCCACATTACTCCAATTAATTGATTTCTTTGGATAGGGGCCACCAATAACATCTTTTTCTAAAGCCAACATCGCAATTACATCTTGTGGGTTGTAATGAATGTCACTATCAATAAACAATAGGTGAGTAAAATCGGAACGGAGAAACTCATCTACAAGATAATTACGAGCTCTTGTAATAAGAGATTCGTTAAATAAAAAAGAGAATTTAGTTTCAACACCATATTTGGACATGGTGGTTTGTAAATCTAGGCACGACTTAATATAGAGTCCGTGTGCCATGCCGCCATACATTGGCGTGGCCACAAACAATTTATTTTTTTTCAAATCTTCAAGTTTGACTTGGATTTCCATAATAACTCCATAAATAAAAAAGAGGAAGTAACACCTATATGTATAACTTCCTCTTTACTTTTCCTAAACTATTTTAGGCAAAAGCACGCTCACCTTGTGAACGGATAGCAGCAATACCTGCAGCTACCATACGCTTGGTTGGAGAACCAAGGCGATAGAAAGAAACTTTATCGCCATTTGCGTTGATGCGTGAGTTCAGGTAGATTGCATTACCTTCGTTACGCAACTCATTGATAGTAGCGGAAGGATTAGCAACACCGAAAACAGATTGCATTTTTTGTGGTGTGAGTGTGTTGTATTCGCTATCTTTGGACAAATAGGCGAGAACACGAGCTTTAGTTGATTTCATTACAAATAACTCCATAAATTGGTCGCAAATTAAAAAGCATTTGAGAGGCGACCGTTCTCTCAAATATGATACTAGTATATCAGATTATAAACCTGTTGTCAAGCGTTAGACAGGTACAAATGAAAAAAGACCCGACTTTCGCCGGGTCAAGTGCCGAACAACTAACTATTAGAAAGGTTGATTTTCTTCAGCCTCAGGATTTTCATTTACCGGAACTTCTGGTTCAGGTTGTGGTGCCAGAATTTCTTCGGCAGAAGCACCAGCGTCAACTTTGGTATATAAGTCAACAAAACTTGCCTTGGTATCATCATCAAAGCGATTCAAACACAAGGTAATTGCTTTCATTTTATCACCAAAGATACCATAGGTTTCTACAATATGGACTAAACGGCGAGTGGAAATCACTTCATCACAACCACCATCCATAAATGTTTTACGAATTACATCAGCCCATGTAACAAGCTTCTCGGCGAATTCACTATCAGCACGACCAACGGAAGATAATTCTTTATCAACAATCTTACGCTCAATCTTAACAGGAGGAAATTCCTGTTCCATTGTAGTGCGGAATCTTTCTAAGAAGGCTTCGTTAAGCACATTGGTAAACATATAACGACCATCATCAGAGCCTTTACCTTTAGTATTAGCAGTAGCAAACACCGTAAAACCAGGTGCAGGTACAATCATCTCGCCTTTTTTCTTCAGCATAAATGGTTTGCCTTCAAGCACACGCTGTAATGAGGAAAGATTTTGAGCACCGTAATCAATCTCATCAATACAAAGCACAGCACCTTGACGAGCAGCCGTAGTTACGGGGCCGTCACGCCATTCCATATTACCATCAATCAACACATAGTTACCAAGTAAATCACTTTCATCGGTTTCAGGTGTCATTGAAATACAAACGAATTTGCGTTTGGCTTTGGCACAGGCCTGTTCAATAGACATGGTCTTACCATTACCAGAATGGCCTGAAATGAAAACAGGAAAGAACCGCATTGAAGTTACAATTGAAAGCACATCGTCAAAATTGCCAAACGGCACATAATTTTTATATGATTTAGGAACCAAATCAGTAGTATCCAAATCGGTTTGGACATTTTGAATTTTGTTTTCAGATTTTTGAATTGGTTTTGCCATTGGAATCACTTGGGCTTGTAAAGCAATTGTCGTAACACCAGCAGTAGGCACTCGGTATTTACCACGACCAACACGATTAGCTTCATCTTTAGTAAAAAATTGAGTTGAAGCAATACCCAATTCACCAGCAATAGCTTTAATTTCTGTTTTACTTATGGTTTGTTTACCTGTAGCAACTAAAGCATCCATAAATTTTTGTTTGATTTCGGCACGACTTGTCATTGTATAATAACTCCATTCACAGTTTCAATACTACCATTTTAACATAACAAAGGCTCTTTGTCAAGAGCCCCTGTTGCCTAAAAACAACACCTTAGGCAGCAATGCCTTCAATGAACTTGGAAACCAGCACACGATTAACTGTTTTCTTTTTGTTCATTTTGGCAAAAGCTGACGCCAATTTTTTAGTGGTAAATTTACCTTCAATTTCAATTTCATCTTGTTCGGTTTTCAAATCATTTCCACCAGAAATAAGGAAGAATGAATTATAACCATCGTTTTTTGAAATCAAAAACTTTTCAGTTTTGAATTGTTTTACCAATTCTTTTTGTTTGTTGAACCATTGGTAATAATCTTTATTATGTAAATCAGCCAATGTTTGATTTTCGCCAATAGAATATCTATTATTAATTGCTTGACGAGTATGGCCTGGACTTTGATTTGAAATAATAAAGAAACCAAATATTTTAGAATTGGTTACTTTAGCAAACCATTTAAATATAGCGGTGTTAACCGACTGGCGATTGCCGTCAAGTTTCATTTGGAATTTATTCTCACGGTCAACAAGGTAAACATTTTTACCATTGAAGTCCATTCTTTCGCTAGTGTGTTTAGTTATTGTTTCACCATTTTGTTGTACCACATCATAAGTGGTATGAATTCTGTTAATCCAATCAGCATCACCATCATGGACAATAATCAAACTTGTTAAGTCAAGGTTGTTCTTTTGTTTAAACTGTTTCATCACTTCAGCTGTTGCAACTAAAGCTTGTGTCAACGGAGTATTTGAAAGGTACTCAGAGTCAGGCAATGGAACATATGAACGAGAAAGACGGCTTACTTCAAATGCTTTTTTCAGCAACAACATATTCTTTAACGCACCAGTAAATTCAGCATTTGACATTTGCGAATTAATATACTCACGCAAAAATACTGTACCTAATTCAACTGACCCAAGTTCTTTGGTAAATGAAGCACGACTTATTTTGACATACTCTCTCCGTTGCTCAGAGGTCATATTCAAATCACATATGCGAGCTTCTTCACTATCACCAAAACCATACACAGCAAAAGGAATATTCACTTTACGGCAGAACATGGCAAGTACCAAAATCTGTTCAATTGAACCAGACATATTGCTTGACATAGAACCAGATTTATCTAGCAACAAAATCAAACCATGGCTTTTGCCTTTTGGTGTCAACATCACTTTACGGAAAATGTTGTCATCAAATTTGTATGATGAAAGTTTATTGATATCAATATCACCAGTATCGGCAAGCTTTGATTTACTAAATGCTTTGGCTGCCTTACGCATTTCAAATTCTTTGGCAAGTAAACCAATATATCTTTCGTTTTTGCGTTTGAAATCGTTTACCAACTCCATAGCTAAACCAAGTTTAATATATTGCTTACTAGCACAATCACCATAAAACTTGGTTAGATTTGCTTGAACCGTTTTAGCAGGTGTAATAATGTTTTTCATAATTGGTTTTGACATATTCACATAGCAAAACTCTTTACACTTTTCATCCAATAACATAGTTTCATTACTACGGAAAGATTCATCCGTAGAACATGATGGAGAAAACTGGTCTTGCCATGAAGATTGTGATTCTTTCCAACGATTGTATGAATCGCCATTTTCATCGCTGTTGGTTTCTTCACCTGAATCATTTTCACCAGATTTTTGGCCTTTATTATCATCAGATTTGTTATCGGATTCTTTATCGGTCTTTTCACCGTTGCCATCACCTTCATTTTCTTCGTCTGATTCTTCACTTTGACCGTTTTGATTTTTTTGGCCTTCAGTAGTTTCAGCTGAATTTTCTTCATCATCATGTTCATCAAATTGGTAATCGCTGTCAATCTCATTGTTGAATTCATCACTTTCAATAGCTTCTAATTCTTCAAAGTATTGAAGCTTCATTTCCATTTGTTCATCTTTGGAATAAGCATACACTTCATCCGTAGCACGAACTACATCGTCCCAAGATTCACATGCTTGGACTTTTTTAACTAAGAGTTCCTCTTTAGCAGAGAATTCAATCTTGGTATTTGTCCATTGAGATTTACTGTAAAGGTTTAGGCGGTCAATGAAACTAAGCTCATTAACATCAGTACCTTTAATACCAAAAAAATCACGATTGATTAATTCTTGGTAACCATTACGAAAAGAATTATTAAGGCCAGGATATTTACGCTTGACCTTCTTTTCAATTCTAGCATCTTCAACAACATTAAGGAAGTTTTTATAGAATTTCCCTTTTGATTTGTCCGAGGCAGTATTATGCCAACCATCAGCGGGAGTATAGAGAGCATGGCCAACTTCG
>Ga0209296_1000512_pt1 | contig 33836 bp, 30 predicted proteins | sample S_130206_EF_Meta_FD_187319 | JGI IMG/M metagenome (GOLD analysis project Ga0209296, IMG submission 187319) | Freshwater microbial communities from Lake Simoncouche, Canada to study carbon cycling - S_130206_EF_MetaG (SPAdes) (version 2) | ecosystem: Environmental > Aquatic > Freshwater > Lake ... | reverse complement strand
CCAAGGGGCCACGAATCTTCCGGATCGAACACGCCGTTCGTGTCGTTGGTGGTGAAGTGAACTCCCACCAATGCCAACCGGCCGCGCAACACCGCAAAGCTGGGGCCACCACTGTCGCCACCAATCAGGTGACATTCGCCCGCGCCGGTGCCGGTTCCTTCCGTGGCGTGAAACCACCAGCGCAGGGTGCGTGTGCGGCCACCTTCAAAGTCATCGACCACCGCGCTAATCCTGCCCGTGCCCACGCGATCCGGCACGCCGTACGCCATGATGTGTAGGTCCATGTAGGAAGCATCCGCGCCGAGCATCAACACGGGATACGTTGCAACATGATGCGCCGGGTCAATCGGCGCGGTGAGTTTCCCAAGCCACAGGTCGGAAGACAGGCCGCCATACGTCGTGTCGTACGCATCAGCGGCCACCGTGTAGGCGTGCGTCACTCCGCCAAGATTGTTGTCCTCATGAAAGGTAATCGTGTCGCCTGCGCTTGGGTGGTAATGGTTGGCACTTACAAAGTGCGTCGGGGAGATCATGGTCACCCACGTCCCGTTTGATGAACGCCCAACGCCGGACCAATCAAGCCCCTCGCCAACAAATGCCTTGTCCACACCAGCGTAGAAGCGGTCATGCGTTGCACTCATGGCGTGGTCGCCGTTCACGCCTTGCAGGAACATGTCGGCGCACGCCACGCCAACCCCCGCGCAACAGAGCGCAGCGAACGCCAGAACTTGAGTGCGGAGGATGCCCATAGCGATGAGTACGAATCCCGAGACGTAATGTTCGACTTTAGGACGCATCCATGGCGTTGCAAGGAGAAGCGCGGGAAATCAGGGTAATCAGAGGCGGTAATGGGGCGGAGGCCACCCACGCTCCCCCGCGCGCAACACGAGGCATTTCAGGCGCTCTCGTTTCGCGAAAAACTGCTGCGGCTTGAAGAGATGGATGAGGTTGCCAAGCAACTGGCGGGGCAGGCGCCCTCACCAGTACAGCCACCGCCGCCCGGGCCACCGGGTCACAGTGGCAGCACTTGATATGCGGGGTGAGCGCAATTCTTCAGTGAAGGAAGAAGAAAGCAAAGAGGAAGAGGAAAGAGAGGAAAGGAAAGCAATCAGGGGTTCCGCGCGACGCGGAAACCGATGTTGTTGAGCGTGTTGCCGGGCGAGTTGATGGAGCGGTACGAGGAGCGCACGAAGTCCGTGCTGAAACGCCACGAGCCGCCGCGGAGCACCCGGTACGAACCAGACACCGGACCAAGCGGGTTCGTTGATGGACTCACCGAGTAGTAACCGCCGTCAAACCAATCATTCACCCACTCCCACACATTGCCTGACATGTCATGCAAGCCAAGTGCATTCGCCGCCTTGCCACCGACGGCGTGTGTCTGGTTGCCAGCGTTCGAAACGTACCACGCAATAGTGTCCACGGTGGAGTCATCACTGCTGCCGTTGTTGAACGCCGTGGTGGTGCCCGCACGACAGGCAAACTCCCACTCCGCTTCACTCGGTAACCGCATACCTGTTGAGCTCAGGTAGCCCTGAACAGTGGTCCAACTCACCTGCTCCACCGGGCGATTCGCAGAATCGGAATACCCCTGGAAAGAACTTGGGTTCGATGCCATCCTCAGCACCCACTGCAACTGCGTCACTTCATAACGACCCATGTAGAACGGCTGCGTCAAGGTCACCAAGTGCGTGGGGTTCTCATTGCTGACACACCCAAACGCATTCGACGCGGTGCAGCCCATCGTGAACGTCCCTGGGGGCACCAGCAACATCTCCATCTGAGTTGCCGTATCAAGCACACGCCATGCCATTCCGCTCGCAGAAATCGCTGCGCGCAGCGTGGAATCCGTTACCACCGCCGGGTCTGGCATCGCTTCCACCAGCGTCGCCCAACTTGGCACCGTTACCGCACATGGCCCCCATGCACCGAGCATGATGCCGAGGTCGGCTCCGTCCACAACACCGTTGCCATCAAGGTCACCAGGGCCCACTTGTTCCCACTGCCCGAGCAGGATTCCCAAATCCGAACCGTTCACGATGCGATCCCCGTTCAGGTCACCAACACACGACTGCGCCCGCGCCGTGGGGGTAACCGCCAGCGCCGCAGCGCACGCTGCGAGTGCGGAAAGCGCGGTCAGCGAGCGAAACGAACAGCGCGACTTGAAGCACTTGAAGTTCCTAAATTCGGAGAGTCGGCGCGTTGTCATGTGTGGAAGTTTTCCGAAAGATCGAAAGCCCCACCGAGCGTGGGCAGCAGACCTACACCGTACCCCGGGAATGCACACTTTCAATGCGATATCTGCCCGAAATCAGGGGCTTTGGGCAACAGAATGTGGGTTTTGGCCCTCGAAATGGCGGCTACCCGCCCTTCACCCCATGACCACGATCCGCGTCTAGCGGGTGCCGCTTTCAACCGCTACAGGCGCTGCAGGCGCCGCGTTGCTTGCTGCTTTGCCAGTCAATACAAGGCTTCGCTTTGATATGACCAAGATGAATGCGGTCACTGAAGATGCAGTCATCCGAGCATCCGAGCCATAGCCCGCATTGTCTCGGTTGGGCTGGTAATAGAAAGTTCCGTTGCTGCATTGGGCGAGTGCGAACCACCACCGATTTGCATCCATGAGTTTACGAAAGTTCGCTGGATCGACATGTGCACCGAGCGCGCTGTAGGCCATGCCCATCGCTGGCGATCCATGCGTGTCGGGGAAACTTTGCGGATGCAGACCGATGACCTTCGAGTGGAGCCGCGCTCGATCTCGGTATGAAATATCCGGATACGGGCTGAGTGAATTCGCAATCGCAGCGGCACCGGTGCGACCCATGTCCGCCCATCCGTCTGCGCCGCCACCGACGCTATCGCCGTACCACACATACCCGTTGGCACCACTGCCCTTCTTCAGAAACTCGTAGGCGGCGTCGTGATGAGTTCGGTCGATGGTGATGCCGCAGCGTGCCATCATTGAGTAAGCGAGAGCACCTTGAGCAGTGATCATGGCGATCGGCCCGTAGCCTTCGAAGCCTGGATTGTGCCCCCATCCGCCGTGTGAATCGCGCGGTCCCTTTGGAAATGCGTCCGGATGCGACTCCTTCGATGTTGGATTGATTTGTGCCATGTCCAGGTACTGGCCGGCTGCGATGAAATCATGAATCTCCTGCAGTTCCGGCAGCACCCACGCTGCTTGCGTGGCAAGGTAGTACTCGCTCAACACCATTGCAGCACCCATATACGTCCAGTTGGGGAGGGACAGTTTCGCGCTGTCATCTGACGCGTGTGTTGATGCACAGAGGTGCCGCACGCATCGCTCCACTGCGGGCATGTAGCGCGGATCGCCGCTACCAAGTAACGCCAGTGGTGCAAATGTGTCATGCACTGCATCGCCGAACGAGCCATCAGCGCGCTGATTCTTCACAAGATATTCGAGCAGTTGGGCGAGTATGCGATCGGACTTCGCGCAGCCTGCGGGGTAATCCGCAGCGAAGGCGCCGTACGCGGTGCCAACATCCAGGACAACCTGCACGGTCTTGCCCTCACGCAGGAGTGTGAGCGGGAGTTTGCCAGGAGTGGCAGCGCTCGACGTCTGTGCAACTTCGAGTGCTGCCGCAAATTCTTGGACGGGTCCAGTAGCACCGAAGGCTGCCTCGCCGTAGCCGTTGCGATGCGGATCTTTAAATAGCTGCGTACCGGCACCGATGACTTTGTCACCAACAAGAACAACGCCGCTCGCAGGCGTGTTTGCGAATACATAACGAATCAGCAGCGACTTCGGGGCGTCTGCCACAAGCTCTGCACGCATGCCGGTGATTCCAAGGTTGTAGAACCATCCGGGCACCTCCGCATCGGGCCCAGAATCCGCGCGCTGTTTCCATGGTTGACCATCATCGTGGTAGTGGACCTGCGCCTGCGCGGGCGCAGCGAGCGACAGCGCGAGCGCGGTGATGGCTGAGAGCGTGAGCAGTGTGGGACCTGTAGGGAGTGGCTGGTGCACTATTTTCCAACGGTAGCACAGCGCACAGCGCGCCCTCTGGACCTCCGAAATTGCTCCCGTTCCTCCCGGAACACCCGTTCCTGGGGGTTGCGTATTTCAAATTTTGTTGAAACAACGAAACCGAAGGCGGCTGACGCGCGAAGTCGGGGGACGGACTTCAATTCCGTCCACGCGCGCCGCGCGATCGGGTTCTCGGACTATTTCAGAGAAGGCTACCACCATGTTCTGCAAGATCTGCCTCGCAACCACCGTCCTCTCCCTCTCCACCGCGTTCGCCATTGCAGCCCCACAGGCTGACACCAAGGCCCCGCCGGCACCAGCCGCCAAGGCGCCAGCCAACATCGTGAAGACCGCGCAAGACGCTGGCAAGTTCAAGACCCTGGTCGAACTGCTCGTGATCGCCGACCTCGTTGACACCCTCAACGGCCCAGGTCCGTTCACCGTGTTCGCACCAACCGATGAGGCTTTCGCAAAGCTCCCACCGGAAACTGTTGCTGCCCTCAAGAAGGATCCAAAGGCACTCGCCAAGATTCTCACCTACCACGTTGCAGCAGGCAATGTTGGTGCAGCCGAAGTCATGAAGTTGAAGGAAGTAAAGACCGTTGAAGGTCAGCCAGTCAAGATCACCATCAAGGATGGCAAGGTCATGCTGAACGATTCCGCAACCGTCATTGCCGCCGATGTCAAGACAAGCAACGGCGTCATTCACATCATTGACACCGTTATCTTGCCACCAGCCAAGAAGTAATTGGCGGACAGGCTGAATCACTGTTGTGCAGCCCGTATTGAAGATTTAAACGCAGGGTCCAACCCCAGGGTTGGGCCCTGTGTCATTTCACCAACGCAAGCAAAGTCCCTCCATCGCGGAATCACCGTTGGAAAGTTCCCGGCCAACGGACTAACCTTCTCCATTCAACCGCGCCCCTGCCTGATAGAAAGAACACCATGACCACCGCCGCCCCAAGTAAGTGCCCCTTCATTGCAGCAAATACTCGCCCAGCCGACGACACCACCACCAACCGCGCGTGGTGGCCCAATCAACTTGACATCACGGTGCTGCAACGGAACTCCCCGATGGCTGACCCCATGGGCCCGGCCTTCGACTACGCCAAGGAGTTCAAGTCGCTTGATCTTCATGCACTGTGCGCGGACCTGCGCGCGCTGATGACTGACTCGCAGCCCTGGTGGCCCGCCGACTACGGCCACTACGGTCCCTTCTTCATTCGTATGGCGTGGCACAGCGCGGGCACGTACCGCATCCGTGACGGACGCGGCGGCGGCGGTGCAGGCATGCAGCGGTTCGCGCCACTCAACAGTTGGCCCGACAACGTCAACCTGGACAAAGCCCGTCGCCTGCTCTGGCCGATCAAGCAGAAGTACGGCAAGAGCATCTCATGGGCGGATCTCTTCCTCCTCACTGGCAACGTTGCGCTGGAGTCGATGGGATTCAAGACCTTCGGCTTCGGCGGCGGCCGCGCTGATGTGTGGGAGCCGGACACCACCTACTGGGGCGGTGAACGCAAGTGGCTTGCCGACGAGCGCTACACCGGCGACCGCGAACTCGATAACCCACTCGCCGCCGTGCAGATGGGTCTCATCTACGTGAACCCCGAAGGCCCGAACGGCAAACCCGATCCACTCGCCTCCGCGCGTGACATCCGCGAAACCTTCGCACGCATGGCCATGAACGATGAGGAAACCGTTGCGCTGATCGCCGGCGGTCACACCTTCGGCAAGACGCACGGTGCCGCTGATCCAAGCAAGTTTGTTGGTCCAGAGCCAGAAGCAGCACCGCTGCAACAGATGGGCCTTGGCTGGAAGAACAGCTTTGGAACCGGCAATGCCGGCGACACCATCTCCAGCGGCCTTGAAGGCGCGTGGACGGCAACGCCCACCACGTGGGACAACAGCTACTTTGAAACCCTGTTCGGCTACGAATGGAAACTCACCAAGAGTCCTGCCGGAGCGCATCAGTGGATCCCCACCGATGAATCGGCAGCCACCACCGTACCGGATGCGCACCACGCTACGAAGCGCCACGCGCCCGTGATGCTCACCACGGATCTTGCGCTGCGCATGGATCCAAACTACGAGCCGATTTCGCGTCGGTTCCTGAAGAACCCCGAGCAATTCGCGGATGCATTTGCGCGCGCATGGTTCAAGTTGACGCACCGTGACATGGGTCCAGTGGCTCGTTACCTTGGGCCGCTCGTTCCAAAGGAAGTGCTCATCTGGCAAGACCCGGTGCCGGCCGTCACGCACGCGTTGGTGAATACGCAGGATGTTGCAGCGCTCAAGGCGAAGGTGCTTGGTGCCGGTCTCTCCGTTGCGCAGTTGGTATCCACCGCGTGGGCCTCTGCGTCCACCTTCCGCGGCACCGACAAGCGTGGCGGCGCCAACGGCGCACGCATTCGTCTTTCACCGCAGAAGGATTGGACGGTCAACAATCCTGCTGAACTCGCGAAAGTTCTGAAGTCGCTTGAAGCGATTCGCAGTGAATTCAACACCGCACATGCCGCAAGCAAGAAGCAGATTTCGATCGCCGATCTGATTGTGCTTGCAGGATGCGCCGCTATTGAGCATGCCGCGAAGGCTGCCGGCGTTGAAGTGACGGTTCCGTTTGTTGCAGGCCGCACTGATGCTTCGCAAGATCAAACCGACGCGCATTCGTTTGCAGTGCTTGAACCAACCGCGGACGGCTTCCGCAATTATGTTGGTGCAGGAAATGCGGCACCAGCTGAGTATCTGCTGGTGGACAAGGCGTCCCTGCTGACGCTCACCCCACCTGAGATGACCGTGCTCATCGGCGGCCTGCGCGTCTTGGGCACTAACTTCGACCACTCCAAGCATGGCGTATTCACCGCACGCCCTGGAACGTTGACGAATGATTACTTCGTCAATCTCCTCGACATGCGAACAACGTGGACGCCAACATCTGCGGCCGAGGAAGCCTTTGAAGGCCGCGATCGCAGCACTGGCAAGGTCGAATGGACCGCCACCCGCGTCGATCTGGTCTTCGGATCAAACTCACAACTCCGCGCGCTCGCTGAGGTGTACGCCAGCGCCGACGCCAAAGAGAAGTTCGTCCACGACTTCGTCGCTGCTTGGACGAAGGTGATGAACCTGGATCGATTTGATATTCACTGAGTTGCAAAGGGGTAGAACACCGTTCTATCCTCTCGAAAAATGCGATATTTGACTTCTGCTTTATAGAGGTTATACTTCCACATCTCGCGGGCGCGATTTGCACCTACTAAAGAGCCTTGAGCCTGACTACGGAATCCAGTGGGTCCTGCGGATGCCGGACCCACATCACCGTATCCGCCCATCACTCAAGAGCATTGTCGAGGAGCTTGGACATGAAGACCTTGCTTACTACATCTGAGACGCGCATCCGCACGTCGCTACTCGAAGTACTCCACGCGCAGTGGCGCGAGTTTGGAGTGCCGTTTCATTCCGCCCATTTGACGAGCCAACTTGAGGTCATTGATCCCGAGGCGCTGCTGTGGTGCTCACTTGAATTCACCCCCACAGAGCCACGGTTTGCGGAGGGCGTTCATGCATGGGTGTCCGCTAATCGCACACGACTCAACCGCCAGCGACTCAACAAACTCGCGAAAAACGCGCCACAAGATCCACGCGCCAAGCGTTGGCTTGTACTGGATGCAAACGCTCCCGCGAGCGCATCGCCGCCACGCAAGAAACCCACTCACACAACGAAACCACTCGGAAATCGTGCGGACGGTCCATCTACCCTGCTCCTCCGCTCACGTGACACGCTCGGCAATGACTGCCGCTCATTCTTGATCGTGCAACTCATCGGCCACCCCCGCGGCGTGCGCCTGCGTGATGTGGCGAATACCACCGGCTATTCGTACCGCAGCATCTCTGAGGCCGCCACTGGGTGGGAGCGCGCCGGCATCGTGCGCATTCAGCATGGCCACTGCGTGCTAGTGAAGCCTGCGCCGTGGTCACAGTTACTTCGCTGCGATGCCCCGCAGGTTGTCACCGTCGACTGGCAGGCCGCCTATGGAGCGGTGATAGAACTCCTTCGCACCCTTGGCAAGGCCAGCACCAATCGCTTCGCAGCCGACCATCCACTTGTGATCTCCGCAATCCACACTACTGATGATGAGTTGGATATCGCTGCATCGGGCGCGGCGCGATCTCACGCGCCAGCGCTCGACCTACTGCGAAGCGCCTGCGAAACAGCAGGAAACCAAACACGCAGTGACCGCGCTTGATCATCCTTGCAATTTAACATTTGAGTTCTAATCTGCAAACATTGGCGCCTGATCATCAGTGATCACGACGATCGCGAAGACCGGTTCCTTGCGTGCTTAGGGACCACCCCGCCTACTTGCGCGGGGTGTTTGCGTTTTCAAGCTCTTGCCGCGTTGCGATCGGTACGTAGCCAATCTCGAAACCCTTCGGCGGCTGCACTATCTGCGCCGGATCAAGCTTGGCAAGCGCGCCCACCGTTGGCGGCGCGAGGTACTCGCGATCCTTGGTCCACTCACGGTGCATCTTCTCTACCAGCACCTGAATGCGCTCACGCTCTTCCTTGGTGATGTCCGCATGCTGCATCGCAGGCTGATCGGCAAAGCGATACCAGTAGTACGTCACCACGCTGCCATCGCCAAGATGCGCTTGGAACGGACCCGCTGCAGGGCCAGGTACTTTCCAAGCGCTCTGCGCATCTTCCGGCGTGTCGTACGGCGCCTCTTCATCCTCACGCGGGCGATCAAACTTGACGCGCGCCAGCCCGGTTGAACTCGGTACATCCTTCGCAGCCGCAGCCACCCACTGCGATTTCTTCTCATTCGTCTTCAGTTTGAAATATTCGGGCAGCGCTACAAGGTCGCCTGCGGGCGAAGACATGCGCTTTACGCGCGATGCATCCCACTCGTATCCATACGTTGTCGGATCAGCAGCGATTGGCTTACCAAACGACTTCCACGCGATACCGATCTTCTTGTCGTTCGACGCACCATCGGGATAGATCTGCCAAGTGGAATCACCCTCGGAACGAAACTTCTGCACGTATTCACCAGCAGGATTCACTGCCCCACTCGCCTTTGCGCCGCCATCAAACCACGCCTTGACCGCGTCCCACATTGCTGACTTCTTGTAACTCGTCAACCGATGCAGCACCACGGTCTTGCCATCCGCGCCCACCGGAAATCGCGTTGGCGCCACGCGAGCAAATGATTCACCCTTCGCATCAACTGCCAGCATCGCCGGCACGTATTGCGTCTCCATCTGGAACGCTTTGTTTGGGTCTGACGGGCGCGAGTCAAGCAGCAGACCCGCGTACTTGGCATCAACCTCCGCGGAGTGTGACCAGAAGTACGGCGTGAAGAAACACACCGGCCCCTTGAAATTGCGCGTGTTTAAGAACAGCGTCCAGCTGTTGTCGCCGCTCGGAATACTCGTGCCACCAGTTGTTGGCTTTGCCGCAATGAGTGGTAGCGGCAAGTATCCATAGCCAAACAAATCGCCGCGCGTTCCCTGCGCGATGTTCAGTCCATCAATTGGAAACAAGAGCCACGGACTGAGTTGCGCAACTCCGTAGAGACCAGCCGGCTTCTTCCAATCGCCCGCGCCGTGTGCGGGCCCGTTAGCGATCTCAGTAAAGTTAACCGCCACTCCGCCCATGATGAACTTGGGCGTTTCAGTTGGAAACCGCGTATCGCGCCACCAACCAAGCCCGCCTTCGATGTCGGAGTACAGATCCTTCGGCGCCGCGCCTTCGTACTGCGCGTGCATCCATGTACCAAACAATCCCGTCTGGAAACGATGCCCCGGATAGTGTTCAATCAGTGGCCACGCCGCGGCGTACAACGAAAATCCCGCATTGAATTCCGCAGGCACCTGCTCGCAGCCAACCAGCATGTACCCCGCCATCTCCGCATTCTGCGGTGCAGTGGTCTGCGCCGAAGCTTTCTGCGTCGAAAATTTCTGCGGCGACACAGCCGCCGCCTGCGCCTTCTCTTGCGCCATCGCAGTGACTGTGAGTGCGAGCGGCAGCAGCGCGGCAAGCGTGATCGTATTCATGCGACAAGTATCCCACGGAACGCAGCCATTCGCCCGCGATCACTCACAGCAATATCTTCGCCATCACCACAATCACCACGATCGCCACCACATCCAGTATGAGTCCCGCGCGCATCATGTCACGACTACGGACGTGGCCGCTTGCGTAGACCAACGCGTTGGGCGGCGTTCCAACTGGTAGCGCAAAGGCCCAACTGGCAGCAAAGACTGCAGGAATCACCAGTGTCTCCGGCTTCACTCCAAGACCCGGCGCCAGCCCACCCACGATCGGCACTGCCATCGCCGCCAGCGTGGTGTTCGACCCAACCTCGCTACTAAACACCAGAAGCGTCACCATGATGGCGAGCACCGCCAGTGACGGCAGCGTTCCTGCTGAATGAATGATCGTTCCAAGCGATGTGGAAAGCCCGGTGCGCTGCATCGCATCGGCAAGGCACAAGCCGCCGCCGAAGAGAACCAACACGCGCCACGGCACCTTTGCAAACGCAGCGCCATCAAGAATGCCGCGCCCGGGTCGATCCTTGCTCGGCACCATAAAGAGCAGTACCGCTGCGCCCACGCCGATGGTTCCATCCTTCAACGATGGCAACAGTTTGGCGTACAACGGTTGGCTCACCCACGCCGTCACTGCCAGCACAAAGATTCCAAGTGCAATCCAGCCGTCGCGGCTCACGGGCTGATTGCGATGGTCACCGGCTGGCACCGAAATGCCGCGCGCGGGAAATAGCCAAACTCCAAGCACTGCAATCGCAATCGGCAGAAACACCGCGGTGGTTGGCACGCTAAAGCGCAACCACCGAACGAAATCCATCTCCACGCCATTCTTACGAAGCCACTCCACCGCGATCGGGTTCGGCGGACTACCGATGATGGTGAGCGCGCCACCGATACTCGCCGCGAACGCAACTCCAAGAAACAACGAAGTTCCAAAGCGCGCCGCCGCCGCGCGACCCGCGTCATCCGCTGCAGCGCCGCGTGCACGCGCCGCAAGTGCCACCGCAAGTGGCAGCATGGTGGCGGTGGTTGCCAAGTTGCTGACAAACGCACTCATCACAGCGGTGGCCAGCATCACAGCAGTCAACACGCGCAGCGGTGATGTTCCCGCGCGCCGCACCAGCCACGAAGCAAAGCGTGAAGACATGGCGGTGCGTTCGAGCGCAAATGCAAGCAACGCGCCACCGCCGAACAGAAAGATCACGTCGTTTGCAAACGGCGCAGCAATCTCGGCGGGCGTGCCGATCCCCAAGACACCAAGCGCCACCAGTGGAATAAGCCCGGTAACCGCGGGTTCAACAGCAAGGGTCACCCACCAAGTGGCCATCAGGGCAAGCAGCGCAAACACCCAAGTTGCATCCGGCGCAAGACCCAAACTCGGACCTGCAAACCAGGCCACCGCTGCGAGCACCGGGCCAACTACCAACCCAAGCCGCGCGACAAATGGCGATCCCGTCTCAAGCTCGCCCGCGAGTTCTTCATCCTGCGATTGCGTGGGCTGTGCCATCGGCGGTAAGGGTAGCGGAGCCGGATGGGGTCAAAAGTTCACCAAATCGTCGATGAGGGGGCTTGCCCGCCACCGGATCCACAATAGCCTCGTACTACTGCCTTCACCCTACGACCCTTCCCCCAAGGAATTTGTTCGTGTTGATCAACCACCGCTGCGCGCAACTCGCTTTCGCTATCGCCGCCACAGTCACTGCATGCGCCCATGCAGAAGTACCCGCGCCGTATGAAGTCGCGGCCGGCCAGGCGGCGCAGGTCACGGTGCGCATCACCACCACCAATAGCTTCGGCACGCAATTCAGTGAAGACTCGATGATCGTGCCCGTCACTGGCATCGGTAGTTTTGGGCTGCTCCCGAACACTCCGCCCTTCACATTCGCCGAAATGAAGGCCGGTTCTAAGCTGGTGTTCGGCGGCGGCAGCCTGGACTTCCAGCTCCTCTGCAGCGTGCTCGGGTGTGTGTCGGTCAACGTGAATTTGGGCACCACCACCGCCACCATGATCGCCAATGCTGGTGCATCGATCGTCGGCTCCGGGCGCGCCGACTTTGGTACCACGTGGACACTGAGCGGTAACTATGTAACCACTACGCCGTTCTCATCGTCGCCCGGCACGCTTGACGCCACGTCTGTTGCGCCGTTCGGCACCACGTTCACCTTTGACGCCACCGGATTCATTGGTCGGCAACTCACGATCGGCGCCATCGAAGGCGACCTTGATCCTTCCAGCTTCCCCGCCGGAACCACTGCGCGCATCCGCACAACGGTGGTCTTTGGCAACACATACATTCAGGGTCCGTACTACCTTGGGCCGCCGCCAAGCTGCGGCACCGGTGAGCCGTGCAACACGCCGCACAGCGCGAGCGGCTGCGCCAACTCCGCATGTTGCGCGATTGTGTGCGGCATTGATCCGCCGTGCTGCACCGTTGCGTGGGATTCACTGTGCGTGAACATCGCCGTGGAGCGTTGTGGTCTGACCCCTGAGAACGACCACTGCAACACTGCCCGCCCGCTCGGCTTCGGACGCTATCCCTTCACAACATTGAACACGGATACCGACGGCCCGCCCCTCATTTCTGAGTGTGCAGACCCGGCAACTGGCGGCCTATTCACCAACGATGTGTGGTTCCGCGTTGTGCCACCAGTGAACGGCGGCTTGGCGGTTTCCACCTGTAATCACGCGGGCTTTGATACCAATATTGTCATCTACGGTTCGTGCGGCGGAGTACCGCTTGCCTGCAATGACAACGACTCCGTCTGCAACGGAGGCACCTCGCGCCTCATCGTTCCGTGCACGGCGGGCGAGCTGTACCTGATCCGCGTCGGCGGCAAGGGAGTCACCGGCACTGGCGAAATCGATATCGCCCTGGGTGACCCGGCGCCGATCGCAGATGGCCTGGCCGTGCAGTGGCCAGCATCGCAAGGTGGCAACAACCACTGGTACGCGGTGTACGCACTCGACGGCAGCAAGACGTTTGAAGAGGCGAAGGCCACTGCGATCGCGCTCGGCGGCTACCCCGCAACCATCACTTCGGCCGCAGAGAGTGAGTTCATCCGCACGCGCGCAACCCCAACGTTCCTCGGTGGCCCAACCGCATTCGGACTGGTGCAGGCCCCAGGCTCTGCGGAGCCTGCTGGTGGTTGGGGATGGTCCAACGGCGAACCACTCGTCTACACCAACTGGAATCCTGGCGAACCCAACAACGTCGGCAGTGAGAATTGGGGTGTCGTCTATCCCAACGGCAAGTGGAATGACGATCGCGATTCGTTCGGCAACGTGCTTGTGGAGTTCAACAGTGATCCGCAACTCAATACAGCCACATGGACGACCGCTGAAGGTGGCAACGGAAAGACCTATTCCGCAGTGATTCTGCCCACGCGCGTGACTTGGCAACAAGCGAAGGTCTATGCGGAATCGCTCGGCGCGCAGCTGGTGTCCATGGAGACGCAAGCAGAGTTGCAGTGGATCTACCGCCGGTTCGCAGCCTTCACCAACATGTGGACGATGACCGGTTACAACGGCGGACCGTGGGTTGGACTGAGCCGCGAAAGTGGTGATTGGCTTTGGCAGTCCGGCGAACCAGTAACCGAGTCTCCATGGTTACCAGGTGAGCCAAACCTCACTGGCGACTTCGCCTGCTTCTACGGCGGCGGAGACGGCCCACTTCCGGGCCTCGACGACACCTTTGAAGCCAACGCGCGTCGCGCGCTCATCATTGAGTTCCCTGCTCCCCCGTGCCTCGGCGATATCGACAACGACGGCATCGTGGGCGGCGCCGACCTTGGTCGCCTGCTCGGAAGCTGGGGCGTATGCCCATCCAGCCCGTGCCTCGCCGATCTCAACAACGACGGCGTGGTCACCGGCAGCGATCTCGGATTGCTGCTCGGTCAATGGGGCGCGTGCCCGTGAACTGAGTGGGCTCAGACAACCAGCGCCGTATTCCGCAGTAGCACATCGACCGGTCGCGGCGGCGCCCCGTCGCTCATATCGCCTCCGCGAGCCCGTTGCCGTTGCTCGACACCAAGGGTGGCGACAACGGGATGCTCTAACTTCACGGGCAATCCTTCGGAACGGGAAACTCAGCACGTATCGACGCCCGAGAAAGCACAAGTGACCCGGAAGCGCTGAGCCGGCGCGGTTCCTAGACTCCCGCTTCGTTTCGGACCCACGGATCATGCTCAAGGGATAACGACGATGACCTTCTCCAGATATCTGCTCATGGCGATGATCGCCCTCAGCGCATTCTTCGTGTACTTGCTCTGTCAAGACCCGGTGCCGAATCAGCCCATTGAACAATCCACTGTCTACCGTTTGATGATGCTGCTGACAGGTGGCGCCGGTCTGTTCGTGGCATTGACTCTGTATCACCAGGCACGTAGCCAAGAGATCGCCACCGAGAAGGCCTTGGAACTTTCCACCATCAAGATCATCAAGGACCTTTGGATAACGCCAAATCTCCGGCTCGCGCACGACTATGAAAATCTCGGAACGATTCCGGCGGAGATGTATCCCGATCTATCGATCAAATCTTCCCAAGACATGCATCAGGTTGCCTTCGCCATCTCGATCTTCCAGATCTTTGAGGACTACAAGACGATCTACACGCATGACAAGACCGGCGTGAACATCTGGCTTGGCAACTTCCTCAACTGGGCGCAGAGCGACACGCTGCAGCAATTGTGGCCACGCCTGAAAATCAACTACCAGCCGAGCACTATTCGGATGACAGAGGCACTTTTTGCGGCAGCGAACGAGATCAAGGCGTTACGTGCCCAGCAAGGACAGGTCAGCTACCAGGACTATCAGGCCGTGATCGACCGCCTCGCGATTGACTTCCGGCAGCGAATCGCCACCCACGACGACGCAATCTGAACTGCCGGCGAGACAACCCTCGTGGACGCTCGCCGAAGACAGACAACCTCACGTGGCGTGATGTAGGGCTACGAATGCTGCAACCGCTGCATACTATGCGCCGTATAGTATGCGGTACGGAGTTCAGTGATTCTCACACGACTGTCTGAAGGAGATCCACGATGTCCCTGATCGAAGGCGAATTCCTGCGCGGTGCCGGCCCGGTGGCCGTCCTCAAGCTGCTCGAGCGCGGCGAGATGTACGGATACGAGATCGTCGAGGCGCTTGAGAAACGCACCGACGGCGTGCTGGCCATGGGCCAAAGCACGCTCTACCCCATGCTCTACAACTTGGAGGCCAAAGGCTTCGTGGCGGCACGCTGGGACGAGAGCGGCCCGCGGCCGCGCAAGTACTACCGGCTCACGCCCGACGGGAAGAAGCGGCTTGCGGAGGACACGCGCACGTGGCGGCGACTGACGGCGGCGATGGGCGCGCTCGGTCTCGCGCGCACGCCAGGGGCGGTGCTCGCATGAGCGCGCTCCCTCCCGAGGTGGCAGCGTTCGTCCACCGCGTGGCACGGAAGACCCGCCTGCGCCGTGCCGAGCGCGCGGACGTCGAGCGCGAGCTCGGCTCGCACTTCGAGGAGGCGCTCGCCGCCGGTCGCACGCCCGCGGATGCCATCGTGGCGTTCGGCGACCCGAAGGACGCGGCGCGTGCGCTTCGTTCCGCCGCGATCGCCAAGCGCTCGCCGCTCGACCGGGCATTCGGCAAGACGCTGCGGTTCGCGGGCTGGCTCACTGGCGCCTGCGTCCTGGCCTACGTCGCGTTCAGCGCGTACCTGTGGCTGCAGTCGCCGGTGATCTCGGTGGATTCGCTCGCCAGGTTCCGTGAGCGGCTGGCTGTTCCGCGGACGCCGGACGAAGACGCGTGGCCGCTGTACCGGAAGGCCCTGGTCGGACTCGGGCAGTCCGTAGGCGATCCGGAGACGAACTCCGACGGGTTCAAGGCCATATCCGAGGTGCCGCGACCCGGCGATCCGCAGTGGGACGCGGCAGTCCGCTGGGTCGACGCGCACCGCGACGCCATCGCGGAGCTGCGCGCCGCCTCGCGACGGCCGGTGTTCGGATTCCCAGCAGGCCGCGAGCTGGATGCGGCCGATGAACACCTGCTCGGAAAGGATGCCGCCGAGGCGATGCGCGCGCTGGTTGCCCAGCGCAACGATCCCCGCATGTCCCCGATGTTCGGCGTGCTCCTGCCGCAGCTGGGGAAGCTGCGCGCGGCCGCGCGGGTCCTCTGCTTCGACGCGATGCTTGCGGCCGACGCCGGCGATGGCGAACGCGCCGTGGCCGACCTCGCGGCAATGATGGCCATCTCCGTTCACGTGCAGGATGGACGGATCCTGATCGGCGACCTGGTCGGTATCGCCATCCGCTCGATGGCGCGCACGCGCGCGATCGAGCTGCTGGAGTGGAAGCCAAACCTCCTCGACGCCGCGCAGCTGGAGCGACTGCAGCGGGCGATGGCTTCGGTGCCGTCCGCATACGAACGCCTCGACATGGGCGCGGAACGCCTGATGTGGATCGACCTCGAGCAGCGGCTCTTCACCGACGACGGACAGGGGAACGGCTGGTTCCGGCTCGATCGATCGACACTGCTTCCGCTCGTCTCAATGCTCGAATCGACGAGCGGTGGCATGCCCGGGTCCGGCCCGGGCGGCTCGATGGCCTTCACCGACATCCTGCCGGTGATCTCGTCGCCGGCCGCCGCACTGATGATCGCAGACCGCCGCGAGACGCGCGACATGTTCGGGGAGTGGGCGAAGCGCTTCGAGGAGGCGAGCGCGCTGCCGATGCGCGAGCGGAAGCGCGTCGACGAGATCGACGCCGAATTCGAGCGCGCCGTGCGTGCCCAGCCGATCCGCTTCCTGCTACCGAGACTACTCATGCCCGCGCTCTCGAAGGCATGCCATGCGTACGCCCAGGACCGAGCGTGGGCGACGGCGGCCACGACGGCCTGCGCCGCTGCACGCTTCCACCGCGACACAGGCGCATGGCCCACGTGCGCCGAGGACTTGGTGCCGAGGTACATGGCCTCGGTGCCAGAGGATCCGTGGACGGGCACTCCAGTACGAGTGGCAGGGAACGAAGCCGATTTCCGCATCTGGTCCGTGGGCCGCGACGGCGTGGATGATCGCGGCGACCTCACGCGGCACGTTCCGGAGTTCGTCGGGCAGCGGGAGCTGGCTTCCACCACCAATCCCAACGTGCAGATTCCGCCTGGTGCTGGCCCCACGATCGACTGGGTGTGGTTCGCGCCGCGCGGCAACCTCGAGCGCTGGAACTATTGAAGACGCCCGCCGCCCTAAATCCCCGCCCCCCGGACGCTCGCGCAGCGAGCCGTCCGTGACCCCAGGAACTCGACGCTCGCGCAGCGAGCCGTCCGTCACCCCAGGGACTCGACGCTCGCGCAGCGAGCGCCGTACAGGCCCAGCGCGGCGTAGCCGCGCGCAGACCGGCGCAGCCGGGACGCTCTACGCCCATGAAGCGCAAGAGCACGCTCGCCGAAGGCGACCGTGCTCTGGAGCGTAATGGGCCCAGAGGGACTCGACGCTCGCGCAGCGAGCGCCGTACAGGCCCAGCGCGGCGCAGCCGCGCGCGGACCGGCGCAGCCGGGACGCTCTACGCCCATGAAGCGCAAGAGCACGCTCGCCGAAGGCGACCGTGCTCTGGAGCGTAATGGGCGGAGAGGGACTCGAACCCCCGAAGGCGTACGCCAGCAGATTTACAGTCTGCCCTCTTTGCCGCTTGAGTATCCACCCAATTTAATTGTCGCCCGGACCTCCGAGCTTCCCCGAGAGGCGTCGCCACCGGGCTTGGAATTATAACAAGACCCGCGCGCTCGCCAAACCCCAAGTATCTCTCAGAATTCATCGGCGTTCGCAGCCCGGGCCACACCCATCGACCGCCCCTGCAGTTATAAACCACTCATGTCCGCACACGGCCCCGGCGCCCGCGAAAGCAGCCTCAAACTCGCGCTCACCTTCTGCATCATCGACCTCGCGTTGATGGGCTCGGTTGCATTCAACTCCAACTCCGTCACCATCCTTGGCGATGTGCTCAAGGAAGGCACGGACACGCTCGCCGTACTCGCCGCGTTCCTCACCGTACGCGCCGTGCGCCGTTCGCCAAATCACCGCTTCGCATACGGCATCGGCAAGTTAGAAAACCTCGTCTCGATTGGCATCGGCGGCATGATGGTCTTGGCGGCGCTCTACATCACCGCGCACGCCGCGCAACATCTGCAGAAACCGATACAGCCCGAAGGCACACTCCCCGGCGTCGTCCTCTTCGGAATCTATGCCATCATCAGTTTCGTCATCTGGATGCGCACCCGCGCCGCCGCACGCACGCAACCGTCTGCCATCATGCAGTCGCAAGCAAAACTGTGGTTCGCCAAAGGAAGTTTCGACACGCTGATGGGTGCCGGTCTCCTGGTCGCGCTCCTCTGCCGCGCCGATCAGTGGGCGTGGTACATCGACCCAATCGCGTCGCTCGTTGGCGTCTGCTTCCTGCTGCACGCCGCATGGGGCATGACATCGTCATCCGTCCCAGATCTCTTGGACGCCGCAGTGGAAGAGACCGTACAGATCCAAATCATGCGCGGTCTCGTGCAACACATTGATGCTTACGAGCGCATCCTGAAAGTTCGTTCGCGCCGTTCGGGACCGAATGTTTACGTGGAAATTTTCCTTGAATTCGAGCCGGAATTGCGTATGCGCGAAGTGCAATCACGCATCGAAGCCATCCGCGCTGATCTTGAAGAGCGCGTCGCCAGCACACAAGTATTGATCTGCCCAGCGAGCCCGACGGCTAGCCTTATTTCGTAACGCCCGACGCCGGGGCCGTCCCCGGTCCAGCCGCGGCGGCTGCGCGCAGCGCTTCAGCGCGTGCTGGTGCCGAGCGGAACAACGAAGTCAGTCCGCTCAATTCAAACACCTGCTGAACCGGAGGACGTACGGCCGCAAGCCACACCGTTCCGCCTCGCGTTCGAGTGCGCTTGATGAGATTGATGAGCGTGCGCAACCCCGCGCTACTCACAAACGCAACATCGCCAAAGTCAAGAACCAACGAACGATGCGTCGTTGAATCGATGGCCGCAACCACCTCACGCTCTACGCGTTCGTAATGAATGGAATCCAAGTGCCCATCAAGAATCGCGAGCGTTGCGTGCGACTGATCAATGATTTCAATAGTGACTTTCATGATCCGTCCAAATCCAAAAGCCGCCGACCGGACTTGAACCGGTAACCTCGAGATTACAAATCACGTGCTCTACCATTGAGCTACGGCGGCGGGGTTGACAGCGTACACCGCTCGCCGACTTCTTTCCGGCAACACTCAGCCCGCAGCCCCTGCCCCGCGCCACCGCTTCACAGCAATAGCAATTAAACCCACGTCCGCAGGCGAAATGCCCGCAAGCCGCCCTGCCTGCCCCAGCGTCGCCGGCCGGAACTTACGCAGCGCCTCGCGCGCTTCCGCCCCAAGTCCGTTGATTGCATCGGGGTCAATCGCTGCCGGAATCGGCGAGCGCTCGCTCTCTGCGTGCCGCTTCACTTCTGCATGCTGGCGCACGATGTATCCCTCGTAACGCAACTCAGTCACCGCGCGATCAACCAGCGCATCGCTCGCCGCAACACCGGCTTCACGCAACGCATTCGCTACTTCTGCCATCGGAACATCCGGCCTGCGCGCGCGTTCATGCAACCGCCCCGTGGGAACACGCACCGTTTGCAACCCCGCGCGCACAACTTCAAGCTCCGTCATACGAGCATCGAACGCTTGCACACGCTCGTCGCAAACCAGACGCGCGGCGCGCCCAATCGCAGTGAGACGCTCATCAGCGTTGTCAGCGCGCAAAAGCAACCGATGCTCCGCGCGGCTCGTGAACATGCGGTACGGCTCGCGTGGCGTGCGCGTTACCAAGTCGTCCATCATCACGCCGATATATGCCTGCTCGCGCCCAATGCGTATGGGATCTTCGCCCAACACGCGGCGCGCGGCGTTGAGACCGGCAACCAATCCCTGCGCGGCGGCTTCTTCATAACCACTTGTACCGTTGATTTGTCCAGCAAGAAACAATCCCGGCACGCGCTTTGTTTCGCATGTTGCATCAATTTGATGCGGCCACACCATGTCATATTCAACCGCATAACCCCAGCGCAGAATTTCCGCTTGCTCACAACCCGGCATTCCACGCACAATTCCTTCCTGCACATCGGCAGGCAAACTGGTGCTAATACCGTTGCAGTACACCTCGTCAGTAAACAAACTCTCTGGCTCAAGGAACACGTGGTGACTTTCGCGATCAGCAAATCGCACCACCTTGTCCTCCAGACTGGGGCAATAGCGCGGACCGCATTCCGCGTCCACTTGTCCGCTGTACATCGGCGCGCGATGCAGATTCTGGCGTATCAACGCATGAATATCAGCTGTTGTCTGCGTGATGCGGCAATCAACTTGTGGCAGCGCCGGAAACTTGCCAGTGGCAGAAGCACGGAGCGGCATGTCACTGAACGGCACTGGTGGCTCATCACCAAGCTGCGGCACCAGCGAATCCCACGCCAGACTTCCACGCCGCAATCGCGGCGGCGTTCCGGTCTTCAATCGACCGAGTTCAAATCCAAGCGAGCGCAACATGCCGGAAATTCCCACCGCGGTTCCTTCGCCGACGCGTCCGCCTTCGGTGCGCGACTCACCTGTATGCATGAGGGCGCGCATAAATGTTCCGGTCGTCAACACCACGGCGCCTGCATGCAATTCACACGCTTCTTGCGGCGCGCCGAACGCGCAGTACACGGGCTCTGCCATGTGGTGCCCTGCAAGGTTGCGTTCGATGGCGGCTTCATCCACACGCACGCGCCGCCATCCTGCGGGCAATCGAACGCCTGCGCACTGCGGTCCACTTTCGCTCATTGATCCTGCGATCGCGCTGGTCACAATGTCATCCACTGTTCCAGCAAACACTTCGATCGCCGCGCATGACGCAAGCAATCGCTGCACTTCAGCTGCATAGTGATACTTGTCACACTGCGCGCGCGGTCCGCGCACCGCAGCGCCCTTGGACATGTTCAGCACCTTAAAGAGAATGCCCGCGTGATCCGTTGCGCGCGCCATCACTCCACCGAGCGCATCAATCTCGCGCACCATCTGTCCCTTGGCAAGTCCGCCGATTGCTGGGTTGCAACTCATGGCGCCAATCTTGCCTGGATCCATCGTCACTAACGCCACGCGCCCACCCGCGCCGAGCGCCGATGCCGCAGCCCATGCGGCTTCAACGCCTGCATGACCACCACCAATGACAATGACGCCGAAGCGTTCCATCCCGGAAGGATAGGTGAGGGCGCATGCCCTGCAGATGCGCTGGGCACGAACTTCATTCATCCCAGTTAATGAACTAAGCGCGCGCGCCCCGGCACAACAGGCTCTCGCAGAGCATCGATCTCACCACCAAGGTGCAACTTTGACACGCTGCTTGCGGTCACCGAATCCACGATGGCAGTACGCACGGAAACTATCGCGCCATCATTTATAATGATTCTGCTCTGTGGCGCATAGCAATGACCGCCAATCGATACCACAGCCGTGTCCGCAATGGTCCAGTCTGCCGGTGCTCCGCGCTGGACGATGTTGTGACCAGGCCAGTCCTGCAGGGCATTACCTGCGGTTCCTTGCAGTGAACTACCTTCGGAAAGATTCAGCGCCGCACCATCTCCAAGCTGAATGGTTGCAGCATCTAACTCAAGAACTGCCGAACCAGATAGCGAGATACCCATCACAAACTGATGCAGCCCTTGGTCAAGAATGATGGTTCCACCAGAGGCAACCAATCCTAAATGAACGCCCGGCGCAACATGAGTGAATCCCATTCCATCGTGATCAATCGGTTCGGCCACGCCTGCCGTGATCATGGGCATCGCTGAAGATGCAAAGGGATCCTCAGGTACATCCGTCTGATTCTTGATAGCACCATCAATCCGAGTTGCGCTTGTTTCATCCAGCGTCCCAGGAACCCGGACAATTGGAACCTCCATGCGCGCTCCACCAGCAAGCCGCACTGCCAACTGACTACTCGAGTTCACTGTCACTCCACCACGCGCAGAGAGCCGAGCGGAACCTTCCATATCAATCCCTGATCCAGAATCAGCCATGGTCAGTAATGACGTGATATGACGGGGTGGGTTGTAAATGGCAATGCTGGTCCGCTCCACGGACACTGGCGACGCCTCGAACAATCCCGAGAAAATGAGCGATGGAGCACCGTTTGGATGACCAGCAGCAAACCGAACCGTCACTCGTGCTGCCGGCCCACCGTTCATGTTGCTTGAAAATTCATGGGAATCTTCGTCCCAATCGCCAAACTCAACATCGCCACCTCCTGCGGGTCCGTCAGCAATCTGCACAATAACGGGACCATTCGGACCACGATTCGCCGCTGCTGCAGCCATCGCATCTGCGCGGACAACATCAGGACCATCCGCATGACGAGCCGCCGCAGCCAAGGCGATGGCGTCAGCAGCGTTCTTGGCTCCGTTGGCAGATCGGACCACGATGCCAATTTCAAGCCCGAGCCAAGCAAGCATGAGCACCACCGGTAACACCACAACAACATGAATAGTGGACACGCCTCGGCGCTGTTGTCGCGAGGAACAAAGATATCGGTGCCAACTGGGCATAACTTGGACGATGTACTGTGGAGAAGCGATATTGAATGTTATTCTAAGTTCAACTTCCGCCTGCTCCAACCTATTCGTTTCCAAACATCTGGCATGACCACCACCATCCTTGCAATCGCACGCCCCATCGCGGCTGAAGGTATCCCGGCGTGGACATGGCTTTTGTTGATTGCCGCCGGAGTGGTGGCATCAGTGACAGACCTGCGTCACACGCGGATTCCAAACTGGCTCACCCTGCCGCTACTCGGGGGTGGTCTGCTGTATGCCGTGCTTCATGGTGGACTGGCCGGGCTCGGTCAGGCCGCCGCGGGAGCCGGTGTAGCTGGATTTGCAATGATCATCGGGTACATCATGTTTGGTGGCGGAGCGGGTGATGCGAAGCTCATGATGGCCCTCGGGGCATGGCTCGGAATCGATGCGTCAATCATCCTGACATTAGCCGTGACCATTGCCGGATTTATCCAAGCCATGGCAGCCGTCATTAGCCGCGGAGGGCTGAAGGATGTTCCACTCACGATCCTTCACAGCTTTGGCATGGTTCATTTCGTTGCGAAGCAGGCTCTCAGAGGCAAGTTCATCGGACCCGCGGAATCCGAAGAAACTAGCGAAAATACAATACATCGGCCACGCCCCAAGGGATGGATCCCCTATGCGCCATCCATTCTGACGGGAACTATCGTGGCATGGTGGTATTGGGAATACTTCGGAGCACTTCGATGATCCGCCGCCCTCGCCCATGTCGGCGCGGTGCCGAAACCGTCGAACTAACGGTCGCTTTACCCATCCTGCTCCTCGTGATCTTCGCTGGATTCGAGTACGGATGGGTGATCCTCCGCAGCATCCAGATAGACCATGCAGCGAGGCTCGGCGCGCGCCAATCCGCGCTCTCTGGCGCCACCGCCGAGAGCATTGAAAATTCGATCCGCGCTTCGCTGAATGGGGTTGGAATTCCAGGTGCCACCATTAGCCTTACTCCTCCGGATCCCTCGTCCGCCGATGCGGGGACATCGATCACTGTGGAAGTCCAAGTTGACTATTCCAATGTCCAACTCCTCGGATTGAGTAGTTTCATGCCCCTGCCGCAGACCCTCCGCGGTCGGGCATCGATGGTGCGCGAGCCCGACTCGTAAGCAACGGGGTTTAAGTCCTCAAAATAGTTATTGGTCACCACAGCCGCTCCGGTGGTGCATTTCTATGGCACCAGGCCCTTTGTTCCCCGCCCGACTTTTGCGGCAATCCTCCAAAAACGCCGATATAAATCCTGAGCCGATAACGCGCTCATGCGACTGGATATGCCTCAAATGCCAAGGAACAGACTGCTCATCATCGGCGTCGCGTTGTCAGTCATGGCAGCGATCTTGGTCTATGCAGTTGCCTCCAAGTTCAGTGACAGCGGTGCCCCCACGATTCGCCCCACATCACAGCCAATGGGATACGCCACTCGAGAATTGCCAGCTGGGCATCTCTTGGTAGCAGCAGACTTGCAATCAGACCGTGGTGCTAAAGATTCCGCAGGAGAGCGCGTCTACTCGGCAGGCGGCGCAGCCGAAGGACGAACGCTCGTCACTGCGGTCCAAAAGGGTCAACTCATCCGCGAGGACGATCTCGCCGCGCGCGGTTCAGGCGAGGCCATTGCCAGTCAACTTGAACCTGGCTACCGAGCCATCACTGTCACCCTGCGCGACACTGGTCCGGGTGTTGCTCTCTACCCAGGCGCCATGGTTGATGTCTTGGCGACACTCGAAGTTCCCATTCGTGGCACGAGCCAAAAAGAAACCATCACGCGCACCGTGCTTGAAGGAAGCCGTGTGCTTGCCGTCAACAATGAAGCAGTTGGCACGCGCGTTACCAGCGACCGCAAGCAGGATCAACGTCGCTTAAGCGTCACGCTTGCAGTCACACCCGACCAAGCGGCACAAGTAGAACTTGCTAGTACACGCGGCGTGATCGGAATCACTCTGCGTTCGTCTGACGAAAGTTCTGCTGGCAAAGCAGGATCCGCGCCCGCTTCTGCAAACACCGTCATGGGACGCCAGATCCAGCCAGCTGATGTCACTGCGCCATCACAGGGCGAACCATTGCCATCACGTAGCACGCAAGGTGCGTCAAACTCTGCGTCCGGTGTTGATGCTACTGGTCTTGAGTTCCGACTGTCACAGTTCTTTGGTGTCGATCTCAAAGTCGAAGACATCGGTGGAACAATTGCGTTGCGCGGCTCAATGCCCAATGTGGCCACCGCCGTACAGGTGCGAAACTTTATGACATCCACCGGACTGCGCTGGGTGGACGTCACGCGGATCGCGGGCGTTCAACAAGTGCAACTCAAAGTTCGCATCGCGGAGGCAAGCCGCACTGCCCTGCGTGAACTTGCTGCGGGTGCACTGATCGGCGGCAACAGTGTGTTCGGTGGAGTGCAGTCACCAGGCGGCACGCCCTTCCAACCCATAAACATTCAGCCACGGCCTGCTGCGCCTGTCGGCGATCCGCAATACATGTACGGCAACAACCCAGTGACAAGCGCAACCACGCTCTTTGCTGGCGTCACTGGCGCAGACCTTGAGGTGTATCTCCAGGCTCTCAGCGAGAACCGATACATCCGATTACTGGCAGAGCCAAACCTCGTCGCAGTCAGCGGCGAAAGTGCCACGTTCCTCGTCGGCGGCGAATTCCCCATTCCAATCGTGCAAGGCTCGGTTGTTGGCGGCGGTAGCACCATCACCATCGAATACAAAGAGTTTGGCATCCGTCTCAACTTCCGACCAGAAGTCCTCGGCGATGGCAAAATTCGCCTTGAAGTAGCACCGGAAGTCAGTGAGCTCAGTCAAATCGGCGCGCTGAACCAGAACGGGTTCACCATTCCAAGTTTGGTCACACGCCGCTCAAGCACCACCGTTGAACTCAGTAGTGGTCAATCATTTGCCACTGCTGGTCTGTTGCGCACTTTGGAGCAAGCCACCGTTGCGCGAATACCCGTGCTTGGAGACATGCCTGTGTTTGGGGCACTCTTTCGCAGCGTTCGCTATGAACAAGCACAGACCGAACTGGTGATCATGGTCACTGCCAATCTGGTCGAGCCGCTCTACGACGGAATGGATCGCCCCATGCCCGGTGACTTACATGAGGCTCCGAACGATTGGGAACTCTTTATGAATGGGCAGACCGCTGGTGCTGTTGCCATCGGCAGTCCCATGGCTCGACTGAAGACCTTGGGCTTAGAAGGCATTCGCGGGCCGGGCGCTTGGCGCCGCCCCGATGACTCGAGAACCCTCGCTGCCGATCCGTTGCCGACTGCTGGCAGCGCGAAGCATTCCGCGCCTGCCGCTGCGCCAGCGTCCGCCGCAGTCGACACGCCCACCGCTACATCCATTCCAGTTGCAAGTGCCGCCAAGAGCGAGACTCTCACCCCGTGAGCACTGGCGAAGCATCGACTCCCGCCCGCATGGAATCGACCGCCCTGCGGCGCGAATTGCATGAGCGACTACTGGCGACATTTGACTTCAGTGCTGCAGCCAAGCTCAGTCGTGAACAACTCATCACTCAGTGCAGTGCTCGGATTCAGGAACTCATTGAGCAATCCGGGCACGTAGTTTCCGACGATCTCCGCGCACAATTGGTGCAGGGCGTACTTGATGACATCTTTGGCCTCGGACCACTTGAACCGCTCTTTGACGATCAAGAAATCACCGACATTCTGGTGGTAGGTGCCGACCGAGTGTTCATTGAGCGCAAGGGTAAGTTGCACGAAAGTACTGCCAAGTTCCGTGACAACGCACACCTCATGCATGTCATCCAGCGCATCGTTCGTAATGCGGGACGCAGGATCGACGAACGCTCCCCGATGGTTGACGCTCGCCTGCCTGACGGCTCGCGCGTCAACGCCATCATCCCGCCACTGGCGGTCGATGGTGCACAACTGAGTATCCGACGCTTCCCTGCCCGCGCGCTGGGTCTTGATTGGCTTGTGCAGCAAGGAACCCTGCATGCCGAGACTGCCGCCCTGCTCCGCGCCGCAGTTGCCGGACGCCTGAACATCATCATCTCTGGCGGTGCAGGCGTCGGCAAGACCACGCTCCTGAATGCGGCATCGGCATCACTTGGTCCCCGCGAGCGCGTGATCACCATTGAAGATGCGGCAGAGTTGCGGCTGGAGGGCGTGCATGTGGTTCGACTCGAAACCCGAGCTGCAAATGTCGAAGGTGTAGGCGCCGTCGCCGCTAGCGATCTCTTGCGCAATGCACTACGAATGCGCCCAGATCGCATCATCGTTGGCGAGTGCCGCGGCGCCGAAGCGTTCGACATGATGCAGGCAATGAACACCGGTCACGAAGGATCTATGACCACACTCCACGCCAACGGTGCGCGCGATGCCCTGCATCGGCTGGAGTCCATGTTGGCCATGGGTGGCATGGACATGCCATTGCGTGTGCTCCGAGACTATGTGGCATCCGCCATTAACCTTGTCGTGCATGTCACACGACTACCGGATGGGCGCCGCGTTGTAAGCGAAGTGTGCGAAGTTGGTGACGCGAATGAAGAAGGCGTGAACGTTCGCATGCTGCACAGATTTCGAATCATCCGAGTACATGGCGAAGAAGTGGAAGGCGTCTTCGAATCAACCGGGACAACACCCGACTTTCTTGAAGGACTTGCTTCGCGCGGCATCACACTTGACCCCAAAATGTTCATTGCGGGCGCCCTACGTTCGGAGCGATCGGCGTGAGCGGTTTGAGCCCCGTGTTCTGGGCTCCATTGCTCGCTGCAGCCAGCGTGGGAGCGGCATGGTATTTCCTGGTAGTTCGGTCAGAGGGAAAGATCGGGGCGCAACTGGGGGCGCAACTGGGGCCGCAACTCAAGGCTGCCGCGCGTTCGACTCAATCACGCATGGTGCTGTTCGTAAACCACCCGCGCGTTCGGCCGTACCTTGGATTGCTCACCGCCGGAATCATCTGGATCGTTGGAGGTCGCGGCGGACCAGCCATGGCATTTCTTGCCCTCTGGTATGCCGCGCGCACACTCTTGCGAATTCGGGCGCGCAATCAGCTTGCCGTTGAACAAGAGCGATGTGCACTTCATGCCATCAGCACTGCAAGCCGAGCATTGCGCGCGGGCATCCCAATCACGGGAATGCTGCAGATTCTTGCAACTGAAGGTGAGGGTGAGGCCGGGAAGGCATTTCAGGAAATCGTGCAACGCGACAATCTTGGCGAGGAACTACCCGCGAGCGTGCGTGGCGTTCTGCTGACTTCGCCGATTCCTGCATTGCGCGCGTTTGGACTTGCGCTCCTTGTGCAAATGGAAGCGGGGGGAAACATCGCTGATATCACCGATCGACTTACTCGTTCCCTCATTGATCGAGGGCGAGTCCGTCGTCGTGCAAAGACTATTGTGGCCTACGGACAGACTGCAGCAAACATCCTCGCTATGACTCCTGTGATTGCCGTGACGCTCATGTCCATGAATGTTGACGGCTACTCAGAATTCATCTTGAATCGGCCTGCTGGCAATACCATTCTGAGTGTGTCAGCACTGATGCTTGCTCTTGGTCTCGTCTCCGTGCAGCGTATAAGTCGAATTGAATTGGCCCAAAGTGCGAGGGCATCATGAGCAGTGCCACGTCTTCGTCCGTCGGTTCGCCAGGAGTAGATGTGACTGTGAAGCACACCATGTTGGCAACCTTGCAGCGACTTCTTCCGACCCAAACGGTCGCACCGGCCTACCACCGCAGGCTCATTGGGGCTGGAATAAGTGACACCAACGTGCAGTCCGCATTCCTTGCGATGCATGCCTTGGCCATCGGCGTGGGCGCACTCGCTGCTGTCTGGGTAGTAGTCGGCAAGAATCCGTCAGTCACAACGTGGTTTCCCGCTGCCATGCTTGGCGGGTTGGCAGGTTGGTGGATTCCAAAGTCGTGGCTTGCATCAAAGGAGACCCAGCGACGCGTCGATATTGCGACCGACTTTCCAATCATGCTTGATCTGCTGCAGATCTCGCTTCAAGGTGGCATGGGGCTTCCAGCTGCTTGGGATGTGGTGGCTTCCACGTTGGCTGGCGCTGGCGACCCGTTGGCTTTGGAGATGCGAAGAATTGACCTGGAAATCAACTTGGGGACAAGCTGGAAATCCTCCCTGTTCGCTGCGTCGGAACGGACCGGCGTACCGGAGTTCCGGGCACTGGGGTCACTTCTTCAACAGACTGAGCGATTCGGCACCGAAATGTCGACGATGATCCAAGTGCTGTCAGACTCGCTGCGACACGCGGAAATCGAGTCGCTTGAGGAACGAGCACATCGAGCCTCGGTGTTCATGCTCGTGCCACTTGGAGTGCTGCTTCTTCCTTCAACACTGCTGCTCGTCGTTACTCCACTACTCAGCATGCTCCTTGAGACCCTCCAAGGAACTACTGCCAACTAAGCCCACTCTGGCACATGGAACCTCCATCAATGTCATTTAGAAATTACCTCTTTCGTCTACCTGTCGCCGTTACGCTGAGTACCGTCTCGCTCTTGTTCCTTGGTTGCAGTAATGCCCCGAAGATGGCGCCCGATCGGCGCATCATCGATGATGATGTGCAATACGCAGCCGACCAGCAATTTGTGAAAGATCCCTTTGACGAGCAAGCACGGCTTGGCGTGGTTCGGCAGCGAACGCTCGTTGAGGCTGACTTTCAAATTGATTCCGCAATGCTGTCTCCCCTTGGTCGCAAAGATGTCACCATCCTTGCCCAAGCGGTTCGCGAAGACGGCGGCAGCATTTCCGTTCGAAAGGGTTATGCCAGTCAAGAGCTGTATGACGCACGGGTCGCCGAAGTTCGCGCGAGGCTGGTTGCCGCTGGCATTCAGCTGGAACGGATCGTTATTATCGATCGCCCCGCGGGCGGTACCGGAGAGGCAACTGCCGAGGCGTTGGTCATTCGTAAGGACATTCGAAGCATCCCCTTGCCCAACCCAATTGGCGAAAAACTAAATCCACAAGGTGGCGGCAGCACGATGCAAGGAAAACAATAAGCACCATGCACACCAGGAACATGCCTACAAGCCTCATGAAACTTCTGGCCGTCTCCGCGTTTGCATCAGTGCTGCTGGCTGTTGGCTGTCAGTCCACCGAGGAAAAGCCCAAGGATTGGTTTGAGGGCGGCCCAATGCAGATGGCCAACGCAGACACCATGCAAATGACTGCACGCGTGTTAGCAACCAAGGGGCGCACAGAGCAGGCCGGCTTTTTGCTCAATCGAATGATCGCGGAGTTCCCCGACCACCTTGGCACCTACACCGAAGGTGCTGAGGTCCTGCTGATTGAGGGCCGGGTGACCGAGGCCATTAAGTGGCTCGACCGCGGACTGGCGCGATTCCCCAACCAACCAATTCTGGTCAACAACCGTGGGATGTGTCATCTACTGGCTGCAGATATTCCGGCCGCCACCCGGGACTTTGAGACGGCCTATGCCGCTGATCCTGCCGATGCCGACTACGTCTCAAACCTTGCGCTAGTCAAGGCACTGGCTGGTGATGAGGCGGAGGCCACGCAACTCTGGAACCGGGTCGTGCCACCCTCGGATGTGGAGTCGAACATCACGTTGAGTCGGTCGGCGCGCGCCAAATTCAAGGCAGCCAACCAATAACACGCCGAGGAAGCGTTGCAAACCCAGCCGCGGGTGCGCCCGAACGGGGTCACTCGGGGTCGTTCGGGGTCAGTCGGGATCCTGGGCGCTCAGTTGTGCATAAATATCTCCAAATCCGCATCAATAGCGCTTATGGACTACAAAGTGACGCAATTGTGTGAATTTTGTCTCAAGACTCCCATCTGTTGGTTGCCCATCAACCCTTAAAACGCTAGATTAATTCGTTCGATGCTCTCACAAGTTGTGAGGGTTCGGATTGCGTCCCACTTAGACTTACAACAGGAGAGATCACTATGAGTATTGCAAACAAGATCATGAATTTCATCAAGGACGAGCGCGGAGCTGAAGTCACCGAGTTCGCAGTCGTAACCCTCGTTGTTGCTGGTGGAGCAACCGTTGGTATGCAGGCCACGCGCGACAAGTTGTCTGAAAAGAACAATGACATGCTCGACGCAATTGATGTCGAAGCCAACTAAGTTCGTCGGCGTCTGACTCAACGCAAGGCCCCGCCAATCGGCGGGGCCTTGCTCTTTTTTGTTCGTACCGACCTACACTCACCCCCCATGTTCAGCTCCATCACGCTCGGCTCGTCCCGCTCGCCCGTTACTGTTGTTGGAGTCACCTCGGACGGTAAGACCGTTCCAGCCGGTCATGCCAAAGTGCAAGCGGTCATGGATGCGCTCGATACCCCGGGCTTTGCGGCCGACAACGGCGAGATCGTGGCAGCGGGAGCCAAGCATGTGCTCTTGGGTCTGGGTGACCCTGCCCTGCTCACTGCTGCTTCGGTGCGCGTTGCTGCAGCCAAACTCATCCGCGTGCTCGACCGGCGCAAGGACAAAGGCATCAGCGTGGATCTCTCCGCGGGGTTCCCTAAGAACCGCACCGATGTGGAAGCGCTTGGACGCGCGTTCGCCGAAGGTCTTGCCATGGCCAACTGGCGCGTTGATCACTTTGACGGCGCTGCATCGCGCAAAGCGGAGCGCGGCGGTGCGCTCGTGATTGAAGCCGCAGACGCAGACTTTGCAGATGGCCTTCGACGCGGGCTCCTCCTCGGCGGCGCAGTGAATTACGCCCGCACGATCGGCGCCACGCCTCCCAATATCTGTAACCCCGCCTGGGTTGCCGCGCAGGCCAAGAAGTTGGCGAACGACACTGGTCTCAAGTGCAAAGTCATTGATCATGCGCAGGCCAAGAAGATGGGTATGGGCGGCTTGGCCACGGTGAGCCACAGCAGCGTCTCCAAGGGCTGCCTGATTCACATTTCGCACATCCCGCGCAAGCGTTCACGCGCGGCGAAGGGCAAGCGGTTGGTCTTGGTTGGCAAGACCCTCACCTATGACACCGGCGGCTACAGCCTGAAGGTGAACAACGGCATGAAGGGCATGAAGTACGACAAGTTGGGTGGCTGCGCGGTGCTTGGCGCCATGAAGGCCATTGCTGAACTGAAGCTGCCGATCGAAGTGCACGCCCTGCTTGCCGTAGCTGAGAACATGGTCTCCGGCGACAGCATGCGCCCGGATGACATCATCACTATGTACAACGGCGTCACTGTTGAAATCACCAACACGGACGCTGAAGGGCGCTTGGTGCTTGCCGACGCACTCACCTACGCAGAGGAAGACTTGGAAGCCACGGCGATCATTGATGTTGCCACTCTGACGGGCGGCGTCGTGGTTGCGCTTGGCCACTTCTGCGCCGGCTGGTTCTGCAACGATGAGGGACTATCAAAGGCAATCGAGGCTGCCAGTGCCGAGAGCGGCGAGAAGCTGTGGAAACTCCCGCTGTGGAAGGAGCACAAGGACTTCATGCGTGGGCAGCACGCGGACCTGATCAACTCAAATCCACAGCGCAGCGCGCACCCAATCCAGGGAGCAGCGTTCCTGAGTTACTTTGTGGACGAGAAGACGCCATGGGCGCACATTGACATCGCGGGCGTTGGCAACATCGACAGCGCCAATGACGTATGCGCCGCCGGCCCCACCGGCTGGGGCGTCCGCCTCCTCACCGACCTCGTCGAACAGCAATCAAAATAGTCCCGTTCCTCCCGGACCATTTTATTTGCTGGGCGCGCGGCCTTCTTCGATCTCGATGATCTTGCGAATGCGGCGCTCGTGACGGCCGCCTTCGAAGGTCGTCTTCATGAAGGTGTCAACGATGCGCTTCGCCAGCGTGGTGCCCGTGAGGTCCGCGCTCAGGCATAACACATTGGCATTGTTGTGAGTGCGACTCAACTGCGCACTCAACTCATCCTGCGCTAGTGCAGCCAACACGCCCTTCACCTTGTTCGCGGCTATGCACATGCCGATGCCGGTACCGCACATCAAAATGCCGCGGTCCGCCTGGCCATCAGCAACGGCGCGCGACACCAGGTAAGCAACATCCGGGTAGTCACACATGCTGCCGGCGCAATCGCCCAATAGTTCCACGTCATGCCCATCAGCCTTGAGGTGTTGAACCAAGGCAGAAACGGTTTGGAAACCACGATGATCGGAGCCGACGGCTACTCGCATGGAAACCAAACTGTACTCCAAGCATGCCGCCCCGCGCGCAGCCCGCCGGCACCCGTACCGCGTAGCGCGGGGCTCCCTTGAGCAATTCCCCCTTAGAGCAATTCCTTAAGCCGACCCGGCAACACGCGCGAAAGCCGCCCCGCCAACGCGTCGTATGCGGGCTGCCCCATACCGATCGGATCATCCAAGTCGCCCGCCGGATCAAGCATCTGCACCTTGTCTTGGTCCGGTTCGCCACCCACCAGGGACCGCGCACTCACCATGTGCGCTCGTGTCATCGTCAATACGACTGACGCCTTGCGAATCATCTCCGGAGTCAATCGCTTGGAATGACCATCAAACGAAATCCCCAACTTCTTCAATGACTCCAGAGTCTCGCCACTCACCGGGCTGCCGTCCCACGCAGCCAGCCCTGCAGACGCAACGAACACCTCGCGCCCACGCCCCGGCACCTTGCCTGACTCAAGGACCATGCGTGCGATCGCTTCGGCCATTGGAGACCGACACGTGTTTCCAGTACATACAAAGAGGACGGTCTGCACGCGCGGCATGGTACGGACCGAAGCCGCTCATTTCATCCGGCGTCGTTCGCCGCCAGATTCGCCTGCCCGTGCGGGCGGGACGCCGAATCATCCCCCTCATGCGGATCACCGCTCGGGTCGAACGCCGCCTGACAGAACGCGCATCGATACACCGGAGGCTCCCACGCCGGCCCCTGCTGCTCACGACACTGCGGGCACACGCCGCGCCGCAGGTACGGACGCGTGGTGCGCCGCGACAACTCACCAATGGCATCGCCAAGCAATACCGCCGGAACGAGCAGAAAGATCGACAGCAAGACCATAAAGATCGAAATGAGCGGAAGCGTGAAAGTGCCCACGAAGGCAATCCCAAACGCGCCGAGGTACAGGAAAAACACGGTCATTCCGTAGTGGGCGCGAAGGGCGGCAAAGAACCGCTGGAGCATGCCTAAAGCGTACGCGGTCGCGGCGCTCGCCCGGATCCGGCTACACTGAATTTTCGCAAAAACAGCACACGGGAGCAAAGCACATGTCAGCGCACCTCAAGGTCAACTGTGACC